>JACDJC010002512.1_pt1 | contig 14300 bp, 10 predicted proteins | sample 7454191 | NCBI WGS metagenome assembly JACDJC01 (sample SAMN14253291, study PRJNA609438) | sludge metagenome | isolation source: sludge after 25d culture with pyrite and EDTA | collected 2018-12-20 | reverse complement strand
TGAGGAATATCATTCATAATAATTGTGTTTGTTTTAAGCACACAAATTTAAAAAAATATCTTAGGGTATTTTAATTTTTTTATTCCGGTTGCTTTTGTTTGGAAAGTAATGCCAGATTTATTGTATCTGTTTAGAAGGATGGCATCCCTTGTTGGTCTATTGCTGAAACTTTGCAATGAGTGGAGGGGATGCTATCCGTAACCAGAAGGATGGCATCCCTTGTTGGTCCATTGTTAAAACTTTGCAATGAGTGGAGGGGATGCTATCCGTTACCGGAAGGATGGCATCCCTTGTTGGCTCAATTGCTAAAACTTTGCAATGAGTGGAGGGGATGCTATCCGTAACCGTTCAGGATCTTTTTTTAGCAACATCCTAAAATGAATCACACCGCGAATGCTAATTACCTAAAAACCAGCATCTTTTATTGGGTCCCTGCAACAATTCACGGCGTGGCTCTAAGCCACACCGTGAATGCTAATTACCTAAAAACCAGCATCCTTTATTGGGTCCCTGCAACAATTCACGGCGTGGCTCTAAGCCACACCGTGAATGCTAATTGCCTGCAAGCCAGCATACTTGATAAAGCTCTTGCAACGGAGAGAATAGCGGGACGCAACGTTTTAAAAGTTGCCGGCAATAAACTGTGCAGCTCTTTCACCCTGCCCACGCGGGACAGCTCTTTCACAAACCACGGCACGCAGGTCATTATCTACTTCTTGCTGAAAAGTGTTGCTCGCCATAATTAAAAAATTCAAATATTTACAGTGAATAAGCTTCGGTATTAGTGTAAACCGGGTTGCACCAGGTCCCTGCCCTCCGGAGTTTATTTTTTAGGCTGTCTGTAATAGCATGCAGTTTTGTCACCCCAAACCTTGTGTCAACAAAATTCAGGTACATGTTTTTTTAAATCCTTCCATTTCGTGATAGTGCAACGTATCGAATTTTAAGTGCTCCGTTGTAGTGAATTGCTTACAAATCAGTATCTTTTATTGAGTCCTTGCAACAATTCACGGCGTGGCTCTAAGCCACACCGTGAATGCTAATTGTCTGCATATCAGTATCTTTGATAGGGTTTTTACAATCTGGAAAAAATTCAAAAGCGGCGGCTATATTGATGTTCCTAAAACCGGGCAAAACAAAAACGAGGAGAAGGATAACCTTAAGGTTTACGGGTTAATGGCGAAAAAATATGGCGGGAAATACGCATTGATTACACCCGATAATACAGCCGGGGTTAAAAACCCGGATGCGGTAAACCTGAAAAATTACGTATATTATGATGCGAAAACCCAAAAAGGGTACTCAATAAAAAATGCCGTTCAAAACGGCATTCACGAGGCATCGGTACAAAAAGCCGGCGAAGTGATTATCAGGCTGAACCGGGAAGCTACTTATAAAGAAGTAAAATCGGGCTTGAAAGCCGCCCTGCAGAAAGGACGTGCAAAAACATTAAAGCAAGTGGTGATTTTGGATGTAAATGGAAACTTAAAACAATACGATGCCGACAAGTTGCGCGAACTGTTTAAATGAACAAGAGGAACACCTTGTTAGATATTCCTCTCGACTGGGGATCGACACCCTTGAGGGAAGTCTTTCCTGTCCCGGTTAATCGTGATGACACAAAGATACAAAAAACATTTTTAGCTTTTACTTACCAGGGGATCTGTTTCTGTTGTTTTCGATGATTTGTGCCCCGGCGAAATTTTAAAAGTAAGAAATCACTATCAACCGACAAAAACTAAATTTTTGTCGATTTTATTTCTATATTATTCATATTCAAATATTTAAAATTTATTTTTTCTTTCTGGCTGACCGGCTAAATTCTTTGTTGTATCTTTACCCATGTTGTGTTTTTTAGTAAAAACAAATTTACAACATCGGGGTGAAACCTTCGGAAAGTGGCCCTCTTTTTTATTGAAATTTTAGTCGGTCAGTAGTGAAAAATAAACTATATTTGTATATCAAACAGGGTGTTTTTCACTAACAATTTGCAGTAATGAGGTATAAACTCTTATTCGTTCTTCTCTCCTTCTTCACCATTTCATCGGCACAAAACAAGCCTACACAAGAATGGTTGGATCAAAAGTTCTCCATGTTTATCCATTTCGGATTGTATTCGGAGTATGGAGGAGTGTATGAAGGCGAACCGGTGAAACGGGGATATAGCGAGCAGATTCAATCGTTTGCCGGTATTTTCAGCGATTGGTATGCTGCCACTGCAAATGAATTTAACCCAATAAAATGGAATGCCGATAGCATTGTTTCGCTTGCAAAGCAAGCGGGAATGAAATCCATAGTGTTTACATCCAAGCACCACGATGGTTTTTGTATGTATCATTCACAATATACTGATTTTAATATCGTAGATGCCACACCATATGGCAAAGACTTGATGAAAGAGTTGTCGGATGCATGTCAACGTGGTGGAATAGGGTTTGCTGTTTATTATTCGCTGATTGATTGGCATTTCCCGCAGGCATATCCTATTTCCAGTCACAATGCCGATCCTATTACTCCACAACATTTTGAGTACAATATGAACCAAGTTGAGGAGATATTGACCAATTATGGTGATATTTCTGAGATTTGGTTCGACATGGGTTCGCTTACTCCCGATCAAAGCAGGCAATTGTATGAGTTGGTAAACAGACTGCAACCCCAATGCATGACTAGCGGACGATTGGGTAATGATTACTTCGATTTTAGTGTGATGGCCGACAATGAATACCCCGACTATAAACTGGGTGTTCCCTGGCAAACAGCCGCATCTTTCTTTGATGAAACCTGGGGTTATCGCTCTTGGCAGGAGCGAGGAAGTGTTGAAGAAAAAGTGGACGAAAAGATTCGGAGCCTTATAAAAGTCATCAGTCGTGGCGGGAATTATCTGCTTAATATTGGTCCACGAGGTGATGGCTCGGTAGTGGAGTTCGAAAGCGAAGCTTTACAACAAATTGGACGTTGGGTAAAAACCAATCAAGAAGCTATTTATGGAACCAGTGCCAATCCGCTTCATCAAACGTTTGCATGGGGAGATATTACCGCCAAAGAGAATGCGCTTTATCTCTTTATAGAAAGGATGCCTAAGACAAAAGAAATTTTTCTTAGCGGATATAGTGGAAAGGTAACTAATGTGAAGTTGCTTAGCAACAATCAAAATTATATTTACAGTGAAATCAAGAATGGATTGAAAATTAAGTTACCCCATGATTTAGAAATGTATAATATTCCAGTAGTTAAAGTTACTTTTCAAGATCCATTTACCGTACAACCTCATAATATTATACAATCAGGTTTGCTTACGCATCAAAATGCAAACCCGACGTATGGACATTCCAGTCAGGATTACTATAGTGGATACAAAAGTTTGATCGGCTATGACTGGAGGTTCGAAACTTCTAAAAAGAGTCTGAAACCAACTATTTATTTCTCCGAAAATGAAAAAGATAAACGAATCACTCTGCGCATAGATGACAATGAACAAGAGATCAAGTTATCAGGAGATAATTCAAAAATGATCTATCTTCCAAAGAATAGTGTGAAATGGCTTGGACTCTATGCAAAAAGGGGAAGAGGAGTGTTTGGGAATGTGGAGGAAGAAAATAGAGGAGAAATAACAGCGAATGATATAGCCTCTAACTGGACAGCCGTTGAGAACTTCAACTACGGAGAGAGACAAGAAATAAAATTGAATCCACGCGGTAGCGTTCTTTTTCTCCAAGAAATTGAATCGTCCAAAGAACAAACCATTGCAGTAGAAGTGGGTAGTGGAAATGGAGTGTACATGTTGCTCAATGGAGAGTATCTGACGGCTCATTTTTCGCCTGAGCGAAAAGAAGGTGAAACAGAAGTGGTTTTATTACCTTTGAAGAAAGGAAAAAATCAATTCATCATCAAATATTTCAATCGATTTGAAAAACAGTTATATTATAGTTTAAATCCATTGAATAGTTGGCAAGTTTACTCACAGCCATTAGAGCCTATTGTATTGAATAAAGACAAACTTCACCAAGTATCAGTGAAATTAACAAATCCTTCGTCAAAAGTATCGCCGCAGCGATTGAATAACATCGCGCTAAAACTATTTTGATAGAGCAAGTGTTAATTGATGCGATATTCAACGAATAACAACAGAAATTGCTACACCCGTTAGATTGATGCGTCCGTAGAGTTTTTCTTCCCGAAAAAATAGACCAATGCAAACTCAACAGCAGAGAGCAGCATCAGTCCGTATCCCATTAATTCAATGCTTTCTTCAACGGCTGCTTTAGCCATCCGGTAGTTGCTTTCGTCGTACATGAGGAGCCAGAATTTTGAGCGCCCCATTAAACGGCTGAAAACAAACGTCACCAAAATTCCGGAAAAGAACCAGACCGAGGCGGGCTGTGCAAAAAACTCCATGGTAGCTTTTCTGAGTTTGGAAAAATCGCGCCACACCAGCCAGAAAATTACTGCCAAAACCAGCAAAACCGGATAAATCCACCATGTAGGAATTAAAAAATTGAGTTCCCGGATTAGGGAAATCAGTAAAAACAGAGCGATTATTGTTGAGACCGGTTTTATGGGACGATGCCTGTTTCCCAGCAACATATAGAAAATTACAAGCAGCAGCAGAATAAACTCCTGGGAGAATTCCGTACGGCTGATTTCTCCGAAATAACCGTCAACCAGCGGAAACATGGCATCCAGCATGATAATTTCAGCCAATCCCAAAATAAACAGTGAATAGACAACAACTCTTACGGCAATTTTCAGCGGGGTGTAGTGGTTCATTTTTAAAATATTAACTATTCAGGGCAAACTCATCTGTTGGCTTTGCAAATTACTGATGATTGCAAACCGAAAACTTTCGGCTTGCAATCATCTTTTTTAATTTTTTCAGTTTTCGGGCTGCAAAGCCACGCTTATGTAATTATTAAAATTGAAATATTTTCCAAAAGCTGCTTTAACCGAGTCTTCGGTGAAGCTTTTTACTGTATCGTCATATTTTTCAAATTCGGAAAAGTCGCCATCTTTCAGGTAGTAGGTATTGCTGATGACATTGAGCCAGAACCTGTTTTCGCGCTGCGCCACTTCGCGCTCGCGCAACATTTTCTCTTTGGCTTTTGCCAGCTCTTCAGCACTTGGACCGTTTTTCACAAAGTCATTTACTTCATCAAAAATTGCCTGCTGCAGCTCCTCCAGTTTCTCCGGATCAGCACCATAGGAGATGGTAACGGAATATTTCCCTTCCGGATATTTTGCAGATGAGGGTCTGGCGCCAATATAATACACACTGCTTTTGTCCTCACGAATAACTTCCAGGAGCCGGGTTTCCAGAATTTTACAAACGGCATCCAGTTCAATTGCATTGGTGGAAGAGTAATCAAAATCGCCATGAAAAACAATGTATTGAATACTCTTGTCTTCCGACCCTTTTTTCACGGTTTTCTCCACAACTCCTGCCGGTGGCTTAATGTGCAGGTTCCTCCAGTTCTCTTTTTCTTCCAGATAGGGAATTCCGCCGATATATTTTTCTACGAGAGGTTTAAGCCGGGATGTGTCAATTTTTCCCACAAAAAAGAATTTGAAATCGGCTGCATTGCGGAACCGCTCTTCGGCAATCTGCTTTATCCGGGAAAAGTCAGCCTCGGCAAGCAATTCCACCGACATGGGGCGGGAGCGTTCGTGATAGTTGGATAAAATCACCGCCAGCGAATCCTGAAAAACAGCTTCGGGAGAAGCGGATTTATTTTGAAGTATCCCTGTCATTCGTGACATGTATGAATTAAAGCTGGTTTCGTCGAAGCGCGGCTGGGTGAAATAGAGGTAAACCATTTGCAGCAATGCTTCAATGTCTTTCACGGAAGCGTTTCCGTTAAACCCCTCCCGGATTTGCGAAACATAGGGCGTAAGGCTAAACACCTTGTCGGACAGCATCTTGTCGAGGGTGATTTTTTCAAATTGTGCAATTCCGCTCATGGTCATAATGGTGGCGGCAAGGTCTGCAGAAACGTCATCATCAACATCATACAGCGATGTTCCGCCCGGACTCCATGCGCTGAACAGGATTTCATCCTCCTTAAAGTCTGTGGTTTTTACCACAACGGTGGCGCCATTTTCAAGAATCCACTCCACGGCATCCACTTTCTCAATGCTCATTTCGTTGAGTACCTTGCCGGGCCACGGCTCATCTGCAATCAGCGGCACGTCTGAAACAACATCCTCATAGGGTTCAACCGGTGATTTCTCCACCTCCTCCAGTAGGGCAAAAATTTCCTCCTCCGACGGAACTTTTGTGCCTTCAATTTCGGGAGCATTCACGACAACCACCCGGTTTTCGGGTGTAATCCACTTTTGAGCAAGCGCATTCACCTCCTCCAGGGAAATTTCCGGAACAAAAGCTTTATAATACTCAAACTCATTCTCTATTCCGGGAACCGGCTCTTCAGTCATCAAAAAATTCCGGGTATATTCCTGTGCATAGCGAATGGATTTTTGCTGATCTCTTTCGTTGTATAGCTGTTCCATCTGGCTCAGAAGCACTTTTTTCTGGCGCTCCAGCTCCGATTCGGTAAAACCGTATTTTTTAACCCTTTCGTTTTCAATCAGAACAGCTTCAAGCCCTTCAGAAATCTTTCCATTGTGGCAAACTGCAACCGACTGATACACATTCATTGGGCCGAACATTCGGGAATATGAGGACTGACCGACAATAAAAGGCGGCTCTGCCTGCTGTGTTTTTTCAGTCAGGCGATTGTTTATCATGGCATTATAGAGGCTGTAAATGATAGTGTTCCGGTAATCGTTTAAAACCACTCCCTTTTCCAAAGGATGCTTATAAAGGACAAAAGCCACCGGATACTGCGCCTCCTTGTCGGTGGCAATGCTCACTAAAGTCTCTGCATGTCCGGGAATTTCAAAGTACTCTTTCTTTCGGGGGTTTTCTGCTGCCGGAATTTGCGAAAATTTATTTTTGACCCGATTCACCATTTCTTCACGGTCGAAATCACCAACCACAATCACTGCCATCAAATCGGGGCGATACCAGTCTTTTCTGAACCGCCGCAGGATTTCGGGCGGCGCATGGTCCACAATTTCCTGTTCGCCAATGGGCAGGCGGCTGGCATATTTGGAGTTATTCAAAAAAACCGGCAACCATTTTTGCTGCATCCTGAAATTTGCATTTCGCCCGCCGCGCATCTCCTCACGAATTACTCCCCGCTCCTTCTCAATCTCTTCATCCGAATCGGTAATCTGACACGCCCAATCGTAAATCACCTGAAGTCCTTTTTCGACGTACAACTGCGAATCCAACGGAACTTTCAGCATATAAACGGTTTCATCAAAGCTGGTGTAGGCATTGATCTCCGGGCCAAACTCCATTCCGATGGATTCAAAATAGCTTATCAGCTCATTTTTAGGGAAATTTTTTGTGCCGTTAAAAGCCATGTGCTCGGCAAAATGCGCCAGCCCTCTCTGGTCTTCATCTTCGTCAACAGAACCGGCTTTCACCACAAGCATCAGCTCCGCTCTGTTCTGCGGCTCATTGTTGGCACGTACATAGTAGGTCATCCCATTTTCCAGAACTCCTTTTGACAGTTTCGGGTCCAATGGAATCGGGTCATTCAGACTGAAAGTCTGCTGAGCTCCCGCGAGAAATGGCAGAAACAGCAATAGTGTAAAAATTATACGTTTCATTTTTTGTGTTTATCTGATAAATTAATATTCACATTTTCAGCAGACAACCTATTGCAGAAGCGGCTGAACCGCATAGGCAAATGCGTCATCTTCATTTGAAGGTGCCGGCTTAAACCAATCCCTTATCTCTTCCGGTGCATTTGCAGCAATGAAAGAGTGCCCCGTAAAACGAAGCAAGTCCAAATCATTGTAATCATTGCCAACACCAACGGTTTCTTCGGGAGATATCCCCAGCATTTCACACAACTGCCCCACCCCGTTTCCTTTGGAAACTTCACGGTGAAACACCTCCATCCAGATATACCCTTTTGTTACCGGCGATGAGGAGCGAATCACCCGGATTTCGTCAAATCGCTGTTCAATTTCTGCTTTCATCTTCTCAAAAACCGCTTCATCTTCCGGGATAATCAGCATAAACTGGCAAAGTCCATTGGCAAGCTCACCTTTAGAAGGAAGCTGTTGGGAAACCGAATTGTGAAACGAAAAATACCGGTTGAACTCCTCACATTCCTGTTTTCCACGGTGATACCAAAGCCTGTGATTTTCGGGCGCCTCATCAAAAGCATAAAAATTGTAATCCTGTTTCACAAAATAGTGAATGAGCCGGTTGGATGAGCTGCTGCTGATATTTTTGTGATAGAGATGCTCCTTTTTTGTCCAGTCGTAAACACCTGCACCGGAAGAATATACAATATAATCAAACGGCACATGTTCAGGAATTACTTCCATCACCTTCCGGAGATTTCTTCCGGTTGCCACTACCCTCACAACCTGCTTTTCGCCAAGCAAACGAAGAGATTCCAGACTTTTCTCACTAATGGAATGGTCATTTCTTAAAAACGTTCCATCGAGATCGGTTGCAACAAGTTTACTATTTTTCATTGAACTATAATTCTCAGTTTTTAAAAGGTTTTAAAGAAACCCATTATATTTTCTCTTAACGAATAAAATTCCAAATTTCTACTCATTCTAAACCGGCAAAAATAGTGATTTTATGGCAATGGAAAATCCGGCGTGAAAAGGAAGATTTCAGAAATCAGGTTTTAAACAACATAATTGGCGCCGTTTCAATCTAAAACCGATTTTATGAATGAACCCGGTTTCACATTAACGTAATCTGTTATCTTTGTCATTTATTTTAATCGGAAAAGATAATTTAGCATGAAAGTAGCGCTGATAGGTTACGGAAAGATGGGGAAAGAGATTGAAAAGATATTGCTTTCCCGGGGCAATCAGACCGGACTAATCATAGATATCAATAATCTGGAAGAACTCACTGTGGATAACCTTCGCAAATGCGACGTTGCCATTGAATTCACTACTCCATCAACAGCAGTTGACAACTATTTCAAATGTTTTGATGCCGGCATTCCGGTTGTCAGCGGAACCACCGGCTGGCTTGATCGGCAGGAAGAAGTTTATCAGAGATGCAGGGAGAAAGAGGGCACATTTTTCTATGGCAGCAACTTTTCTGTGGGAGTGAACCTCTTTTTTGAGCTGAACCGGCAACTGGCGAAGCTGATGGCAAACTTTCCCGAATTCGAACCCCGGATGAGGGAAGTGCACCACACGCAAAAACTGGATTCACCAAGCGGAACAGCCCTCACTCTGGCAAATGACCTTATCGGGATTATCCCTTCACTGAAAGGCTGGAAAGAGAACAGTGAAGCAGAAGAGGGGATACTCGCCATCACTTCGGAACGGGAAGGGGAAGTTCCCGGTATTCACACAATAAAATACGATTCCGAGGTTGATTACATCGAAATCACGCACAGCGCCAAAAGCCGCAAAGGCTTTGCGCTTGGCGCCGTTCTGGCTGCTGAATTCAGCATTGGCAAAAAGGGAATCCTCACCATGAAAGATATGTTGAAAATTTAATGTTTAACACATGACAAAAAATATTCTGAACCGTAAATGGTTAAATTTCATCCTTGCTGCACTCTTCTATCTTCTTTGGGTGATATGGCTGGGCAACTACTGGTGGCTCATCGGACTGGCTGTCATCTTTGACATCTATATTAGTAAAAAAGTTCATTGGGCATTCTGGAAAAAGAAGAATCCGCCCGGCGGAAAACAGACGAAATTTGTTGAATGGGTTGATGCAATCATTTTCGCAGTGATTGCAGCCACGTTTATCCGTATGTTTTTTATTGAAGCATACACCATCCCCACCTCATCTATGGAAAAATCGCTTTTGGTGGGCGACTATCTGTTTGTGAGCAAGGTGGCATACGGTCCGAAAACGCCAAACACACCGCTCTCCTTTCCTTTTGTGCATAACACCATGCCGCTTTCATCCACTAAAAAATCGTATGTGGAATGGATTAAACAGCCCTACAAGCGTTTGAAAGGATTTGGCAAAATTAAAAATGATGATGTTGTGGTTTTTCATTTTCCCGAAGGCGATACGGTAGCGCTGTTCCTTCAAAATCAGAGCTATTACCAACTGGTGAGAACTTACGGACGGGAAAACGTGTGGAATAATCCGCGCAATTTTGGCGAAGTGATTGCCCGCCCGGTGGACAAACGGGAAAATTACATCAAACGGTGCATCGGAATTCCCGGAGATGAAATTGAGATGACAAACGGACAGGTTAAGGTGAACGGAAAACCACAGCAGCATTTCAAAGGCATACAACACAACTATATCGTGAACACCAACGGAACTTCCATCAACCGGAAGGCGCTGGAGAGACTCAATATTGCAGAAGACGACCGCACAGCTTTTTCCAACGAGCGGTACATGTTTCCGCTCACCGATGAAAATGTTGAAAAACTGGAAGAGTTTGCAAATGTTACCTCCGTGAAAAAGATTGAAGAAGAGCCGGGCACATGGGACGAAAACGTATTCCCCCACAGCAGAAGCTACCCGTGGAATGTGGACAATTTCGGGCCGCTGACCATCCCCGCAAAGGGAAAATCCGTTCAGCTAACCACCGAAAATCTGCCCATCTATAATCGGATTATTTCGGTTTATGAAAACAATAAGCTGGAAGTGAAAGATAACACCATATTCATTAACGGCGAGGCAGCCGACAGCTACACTTTCAAAATGGATTACTACTGGATGATGGGCGATAACCGCCACAACTCTGCCGACTCGCGCATGTGGGGTTTTGTGCCCGAGGATCACATTGTGGGAAAAGCAAGTTTTATCTGGCTATCTTTGGATAAAGACAAATCACTGCCCGGAAAGGTCAGGATTAAAAGAATGTTCCGGTTTGTCCGGTAAGTTTTAATGAACTTTTTCAAAAGGATAACAGCTTTTTGTTATCCTTTTTTTTATCTTCGAAAGAAAATTAAATGTTATGAGTACAGTAATCATCATTCTTCTGCTGCTTGCCATTTTACTGGTGATATTCACCTTGCAAAACTCGTTTGAAATCACCATCAACCTTTTTTTCTGGGAAATACCTGATGTTCCTCTGGTGCTGCTCATTCTGTGCTGCGTCCTGCTGGGATATATCATTGCAGCCGTCTATTTCTATCCACGAACATGGAAGCTGAAAAAGGATTACAGACATGCCATGAAGCTGGTTCCAAAACCGGAAACCGAAGAGTTGGAAAAGCCCGGTCCCGAAGGTTTTGAGATTAAAGACGACGATGAAGAGTCCGGCTTTTTCAGGGAGTGAAATGGCGCAGCAACAGGCAATTCTTCTCAGCACAGCCACCTTCCCGCCGGTGCAGTTTTTTTCCAAATTCTTGCTGTTTGAAAAAGTGTTTCTCGAACAGCATGAAAATTTCACAAAACAAACCTACCGCAACCGCTATGAAATTTCAGGCGCAAACGGAATCATCTCCCTGATTGTTCCGGTGGTGAAAGGGCATGGAAGAAATATAAAAATCCGGGATCTGCGCATTTCCTATGATACCGAATGGCAGCGCAACCACTGGCGCACCATATTTTCAGCATACAACTCTTCTCCTTTTTTTAAATTTTATGAAGATGATCTTTACCCGTTTTTTAATGAAAAATGGGAATTCCTTTTCGATTTTAATCTGAAAATCATTGAGCTGATTTGTGAACTATTAGAAATTGAAACTTTCCCGGAACTGACCGGCAACTTTGAAGAAATACCGGAAAACACACTGAATTTCCGCGAAGCTCTTTCGCCAAAAAAGCACAGAGCGGCTTTCGACTTTCAGTTTAATCCGCAACCCTACACCCAGGTTTTTGAAGAAAGGCATGGATTCATGCCCAACCTCAGCATCCTTGACTTACTCTTTAACGAGGGACCAAACAGCCTGAATATCCTTGAAATCTCGAAACAAGAACTATGACTTTTTGAAGATGAGCTCAAAATTTAATTGCTGTAACACGGCTGAAATCCTGTTTTCACTCTTTTTCTTATTAGTTTTACAGTTCAAAATAAAATAATGAACCGGAGAGAGTCTGAAACTTTAAAAATCAGAAAAGCTTTTTTGCTGCTTTTGCCATTGATTTATTTTATCATCAGCAGCTATTTTCGTCATCTGCTGGGTAATCTGTCCCTTCGTTCCTGCGACCCCGAGTATATCTATTTTATGAGCGGGCTTACCATGGCAGACGGTATCATCAAAGTGGGCCATTTTGACAATCCCGGAACGCCGCTCCAGCTTTTGGCAGCACTGGTTTTCAGAATAGTATATTTTATCCGCTCTTCGCCTGTCTCTTTTGTTGAAGATGTTTTCACTCACCCCGATTTGTATCTAGGTATTGTAAGTCAGACAATTGCAGCGCTCACTACGCTCTTGCTGCTGTATGCAGGCATGAAAATTCTTAGAATTACCGGGAATATTGCTTATGCCCTGCTCATTCAGACTTCGGTTTTCCTCCCGGTCATCTGGTACGACCTCATCGGGCGGGTAACGCCGGAACTTCTCCTGCCGTTCCCTGTCATTCTGCTCATCGTTTTGATTGTTGAGGTTTATTCCGGAAAAGAAAAAATATCAATAAAGCAGCTGCTGCTTTTTAGCTTATTGTCCGCATTCGGCATGAGTATAAAGTTATCCTTCCTGCCGCTCTGGATTCTGCCGTTCATAATTATTGACGGTTGGAAAAGGAGATTTCTGTTTATCGGCACTTCTGTTGTTTTTTTCCTGATCATCGCATTTCCAATGACGCTTCGGATCGGTATTTTTTCAGAGTGGGTCAAAAACCTTTTTTTATACAGCGGACAGTACGGCAGCGGCGACACAAATATTATTGATTTCACTTCACTGGCTGTTAATCTGAAGGAGCTTTGGGGTTACGAAAAACGCTTTTTTTATCTCTTTTTCACCCTGATTGCAGTGTTGGGCGGCTATTTTCTCTATTTCGGGAGAAGAACGAACAAAAAGACCGCATGGCTGGCAATTGCTGTAATTGCGACTATCTCGCTACAAATCATCATTGTAGGCAAACACTATGCTCATCGGTATTTCATACCTGCATTGTTGCTTCAACCGCTGATGGTTTTTACTCTTGCCGAACTGATTAAAAAGTTTTTCCCGGGGAAAACCGGAAACGGCCTTGTATATTTGGGAATTGCACTCTTTTTTGTGTGGCAGATTCAATTCAACAGGCAGTGGCTGCCCATCAAAACCGAAGTCATGGGAACCGACATTGAAAACCGGTTGCAAACCTGGCATGTTGCGCAATCACTTGAAAAAGACTGTTATAAAATTATTGCATCACAAAATTACGGGAGCCCGTTCATTGAATATACGCTAATGTACAGCATTGCATGGGCAAACAATCAAAAGAAAGCGGAATATGGTGAGATTCTTAGAAAACTTTATCCGGACACCTATAACTTTTTCACATGGGACAACTCCATGAGATTCTGGGGTGACAAGTTCAATGCCGAAAAGGCAGAACGCTCCGGCAAACCCATTTATCTCTATCTGGAACAAAACGATGAAGAACTTTATAACCGGACAATCAGCAAGCTGCAGGAAGAAAACGGCGCGCAATTTATAACGGAAAGAAGTTTAATTTTTGAAAATCAGGCGACAAAAGAGGCTATTTACAGATTGGATTTTCTGAAACCGGTTGATGAAAATTAAAAACAGAGTTATATTTAGAAATATTCAATTTCATGCAAATTCAGATAAAGGAATGAGATGAGATACCAAAGCGCAAAAATAAATAAATCAACAATAGAAAAAGGAGCATTTTTCCTGTTGTTGTTTTTATCGTTTTTCACTGTATTGTTTATCTATTTCAAAGCTGACGCCCCCTATGATACCGGAGACGGAATTGCACATTATCAAATTGCCAGGTATTCGTGGAAATATCCGCTCCTGCTTCTCGATTGGTGGGGCAAACAGTTTTTTACATTAGTAAGTTCACCATTTGCCCAGTTCGGAATGAAGGGAATGTACATATTTCAAGCCTTGAATGCAGCAATTACTTCCATTATCCTTTATAAAATAGCTTCAAAATTAAAACTTAATTATTCGTGGATAATACCGGTATTTGTGTTTTTCGCACCGGTATATTTTGCCGTAATGAATTCAGGACTGGTAGAAATATTTTTCGGAACAATATTTACATTATCGGTTTGGTTTGTATTCGATAAAAAATATTATGCCAGTGCGATGGTAGCATCTCTTTTACCCTATGTTCGCCCGGAAGCATATGTTGTAATGCCCTTGTTGTT
>JACDJC010002510.1_pt1 | contig 14306 bp, 11 predicted proteins | sample 7454191 | NCBI WGS metagenome assembly JACDJC01 (sample SAMN14253291, study PRJNA609438) | sludge metagenome | isolation source: sludge after 25d culture with pyrite and EDTA | collected 2018-12-20 | reverse complement strand
TTTGGTGATGAGCTTCTTGAATTGCCCACGGATGATTTGCTGCTTTTGGGCGATGAGCTGCGACTTGCCGGGGACCTTGAAATGGTTTGTGAAGAGCTGACAGCTTCTCTGCGTGCAGGAGCAGATGAGGATTTTTGTACTGAAGACGTTCTACTCCGGGAAGACCGCTGAACCGATACTGCCGGGGAGGTTGAATTATTGGATTTTTGCCGCGTTGACTGGGAAGCACTGCTCCTCGCGTTTGATGATCTCTGCACAGATGCGGGTGCCTCGCTATTCCTGGTGTTTGTTGTTCTTTGAGTGGAGGATCGTTCAGGCACACTTCTTCTTACCTGGCTCGCTGAGGTGCTTCTATTTGAGGACGGATTATTGTTTGAGGAACTCCGGTTTATTCTTGTTGGTACAGCAGATTCCCCGCGCTGGTTGGCAGTGGTTGTCCTCTGTGTTGAAGCCGGCCTGGTGGAACGATTGTTGTTCACAGCGGAGGAGGTTCTTCGTTCCGTGGCGGTTGTTTGTCCTGCAGTTCTGGTGGTCCGGGTGTTACTATTGCTTACGGCTGTTCTTGTCAGTCGCTCTGTTCCTGCACTACTAACTGATGAACCCCTTTCCCTTGCGGTGCGGGTTGAAGAAGGTTGACGGTTCAGGCTTCTGTAAACCGTGCTGTTCCTGTGCCGGGTATCACTTCCTGAGTTCACGCGGGCATAAAGAGCTTCCCCGGCGCTTCTCTGGTCGGGTTGTGAGTAGGTGGATCGGTAGTGGCCTTTGTTGATATTGACCACTACGGTGGGAGAATAAACTCTTACATTGCTATAGTAGTGCTTGTGATAGCCTTTCCAGCGATGGTAATTACTGTGACGATACCAGCTATGGTAATGGGGATACCAGTTGGAGTGATAGCCATAGTAAAAATCCCAATAATGGGGTCGCCATGAAACCCAATACGATGGATAATGGCCCCAGTGCCACGAAGAACGCCATACCACATAACCGGGCCGGTAAATGAAACGGACCAACGGCCAGGCAGCTACTTCATAGTAGGTGGTCCTAACTACATTCACCTGGTTTGTTTGAACCTTTCGCCCCAGGTAACCGGGATTGGGGGTTTCTGCATAATTAGGCTCAATAATGTAGTTCTTTCCATATAACGCTTCATCGCCAATCAGTTGGATTTGCACCGCTTCGTTCCTGAGCTGCTCTACGATAAAAACAGCCACATCCTGGTAGTTTTCGCGGTCGAGCGCTACCCTCAGCACAATGTTATGAACGTTCCCTTCTTTATAATCGGAAACCATAATGTAGTCGATATAATTGTCTTCATTCAGGTCCAGATTATTTATTCTTGAATCCGGATCGTTCAAATCCCTTTCAAATCCTTCGAGTGTTTCGGATTCCTGGAAAAGGTTCATTACAGCGTATAGATTAAGGTTGTCGCCTGGCAGTCCAAGGTATTCAGCAGGTTGGTCCTGAGCCAGGATCGTACTCCCCATTGAAAGCAGGAGTGCGAGAATTGAGGTAGAGATTAAGTTTTTCATAACTTTAGGTTTTTGGAAAAATTACTCTTCGATCTATCCGAAGCAAATGATATGCCATAAATGCCTCCAGGTTTTATATGTCTGATTATAAATGAATTAAATAATTCATTTCAAACAAATATTACCTAATACTATTCGGATGTCGACCTTTGTTCTTTTAATTGTAAGTTTGGATATGCAAAATGACAGATATTCCATATATTGCAACATCTATCGGAAACGAGAATGAATAAAAAAGAATTACCGGTCATTGCCGGCTCGCGATCCATCAAGTTGGAAATGGAGCCTGGGACTTATTTATGGTGCGCCTGTGGGCGCAGTTCCCGCCAGCCTTTCTGCGACAGTTCTCACAAGGGGACAGTTTTTCGGCCCCTTCCGGTAAAAATCACTGAAAAACAACGGGTGAAATGGTGTGCCTGTAAACAAACAAAAAAACCACCTTTTTGTGACAATACACATCGTGAATTGCCCGGATATATTAAGGATTAACCTTATTTTAAAAAACATTTAAGGATTATTTCCCGAAAGGCTTCCCACACTGACTGCAATAGCGCGCCATTTTATCATTTTTGTGGTTACAATGGGAGCATTCTCTACCCTCCCGGCTCGATTTGGCCACCTCAACGGTGATAATTCCGGTGGGCACGGCAATAATCGCGTAACCAATGATCATGGCCAACGACGAGAGCATCTTACCTAAAACGGTTTGAGGTACCATGTCGCCGTACCCCACCGTGGTAATGGTTACGATGGCCCAATAAATACCCTGGGGGATGCTGGTAAACCCCTCTATGCCGCCTTCGATCACGTACATGAGTGTTCCCATCAGGGTTACTACAGCCAACACGGCCATCAGGAAGATGCTGATCTTGTACAGACTTGAACGCAATGCATCAATCAACACCTGCGCTTCGGCATTAAAGCGCGCCAGTTTAAAGATACGAAACACCCGTAGCAACCTGAATATCCTTACAATCAGCAGATAGTGGTATCCGGCTACGAAAAGGCTCATATAAGTGGGTAACACCGAAAGCAAATCTATGAATCCCCAAAAACTGAAGATATACCTCCACGGCTTGGGACTGATCCAAATCCGGAGGAGGTATTCGATGGTGAAGAAGATGGTAAAGAACCACTCAATGGTATAGAATGCATCCCTCAGAGTTTGTGCAAAATGAGGTACACTCTCGAACATCACCACCAATACGCTGCACAGTATCATCCAGAGCAGCACCACGTCAAATCGTTTGCCTGCTTTGGTGTCGGTACCGAAAATTATTTTGTAGAGCTGATCTCTTATGGTCATCATGCTTTAGGTGCTTAGGGCAGTAAACTAAATTCTTATCAGTTATTTTTCCCGATCAAAAATGCGCCTGCCTGTCAGGCAGGTTTCTGGTTTATCCAGGTCAGGCAATAAATTAAATGCAAATCTAAAGCTTTTCAGCAAAACACAGCCCCATATTGCCTCACCTTTGGTGATTGTGTCCAGGAGTTTTGTAAAGAAGCTTTTGCCTAACCTGGATAAACCAGAAATAACAAATGACAAAAAACAAATCGCAATCCCGAGGAATCGGGATCAAAAACCAATTAATCAATCCCGATGGCTCGGGATCAAACGTCTTATTCATGGTTTAGAAATTCGTATTTTATGCTTGGAATTTACCTGCCTACCGGACAGGCAGGTTTGTCTTTTGTTATTTGTCTTTTGATCCCGATGCTTCGGGATTGCCACAAAAGAAAATGCCTGCCCCGTATTTTAATCGGGGAATATGAGTGATAAGAATACTAAAACAGATGTTTTGCGATTTTTACTTTTCCTTTTGATTTTTTCTTCGTATTATAGGTTGGGATTTGATGGTTAATTGTCCCGGTTTTCAGCGAATAAAAACAAGCAAATGTATCACTTTTCTTCTTTATTATTTTAGGTTATGATTTTACATCATTTTAAATTATGAAAGCTATGTCAAATACTACAAGATTTGCTGTTTCTTTAGATCGTGAACTGCTGGACAGTTTTGACCGCGTCATTGAAAAACAAGGTTACAACACCCGGTCGGAAGCCGTTAGGGATCTGATTCGCGACAAGCTCGTTACCCTGGATTGGGATGAAAAAGAAGAAACCATTGGCACCATTACCCTGGTATTCAATCATCATCACTACTCCTTATCCGATGAAATCACCGGTAAGCAGCACGAACATCATACCATGATTGTTTCGTCCATGCATGTTCACCTCGATTACGACAACTGTTTGGAAATAATTGCGGTAAAGGGTAAAGGTAAAAAAATCCGTGAGCTGGCCGATTCCTTGATCAGTATGAAAGGGGTGAAACATGGAAAACTAACACTCACTACGGCTGGAAAGGAAAATTTGTAAGGTAGGCTAAAGATTATAAGATACGCCGATAGTAAAATTTCGTAAAGGCGCAGGGGCATAAGATTGCCCCTGGTCAGCACCAAAGGAATCAAAGACATAGGTGGCGTAGTTTTCTTTTAACAGGTTATTGAGCTCAAAAAAGATTTGGCCCTTGTGGGATGAACTACTTCCAAGATTATAAAAGAGCGTGGCATCGGTAAGTGTATATCCTTTATAGAAAAAGGAGTTGACCGGCCCTGTTGCGTATTTCCCGATATCCCTCACGTTTACCCGCGCGCCAAGCCCATGTTTTAGCGTGTAATCTAATGAGATATGCGTTATCGTTCGTGGAATATTGGTCAGTTCCTTTCCTTCCAGCTCTTTGTCCACATTGTTCATTATTTCTGTCCCGGTGTAGGTGAATGAGCCTGTAATATTCAAACGTTCAATGGGTTGCGCTTTCGCTCCCAACTCGAGCCCGCGGCGCTGTGTTTTTCCCGAATTAATAAACGCTCCGGAGCCCGGGGCCGTTTCGCTTACCTCTTTTGAGGTGTTCAAAATAAATCCGGTTAAATTGGCATTGAAAAGAGTGTTGCGGCCATACGCTATCCCGGCTTCGTATTGCCAAATTTCTGCGGGGTCCACCTCCATGTCGCTGTCATAACGAATTACACTATTGGGTATGACAAAACCGTTGGAAACATTGGCTTTCAAATCAAAACCCTGAAACAAGGTGGAACGGAAACCTATTTTCGGGCTGACATGCGACAAATCATTAAGCGATTTATTTTCCCCGGGAACACCGGGATCACGCAATTCTAAGGTTCCGTCATATACGTCGTAACGCAGCCCTATTGTTGGCCTGAAATAAGTGCTTATTTCAAATTCCCCCTGAGCAAACGCCGAAAAAGATTGTAAGCTATACTTGCGCTTCTCTTTTGAGTCTTGCCTGACTCTATTTTCGGTGGCCCAGGTTTTGGAGTCGGTTATTTCGTTATAGAACTCAACGCCGCCAACCCAATTTATATCCACCGACCCGATGGCCTGTTTCCCGTTCAAGTTGGCTCCGGTAGCATACACGTTCCGGATTTTAAAATCCTCGGATTGCCCTCCGGGTTGATAACCAAATTTTTTAAAACGTTGGTAATCTTGCTGAACGGCATAACCAAAAACCAGCAAACGCAGGTTTTCATTAAAGCTGTGATTGACATCAACGCGTTCGGATGCAAAATTTTTACTTCCGCCATCATTCTCTGCATTCACGGCTTGTTTGTTCCGCCGGTCGAGGTCGTGGAACTGCTCTCCGGGAATAAAACCCGGGGCATCCCATTTGCCGCTGTAGCCCTTAAGGTTTAGCGCAATATCGGTATGGTCGGTGAGGTCATAAGCCACACGTCCGTTTATATTTCCTTTTAAGAATTCAGAGTTTTGCGTAAAGCCCTTCGTTCGGTACAATTGTGCCGCAAAATTGGTTTTTAGGGTATTTTCCCCTACCTCAAAAGGCTGTCCCAGTGCAATTTGCCCGTCAAATGTTTCAAAGGAACCGCCTTTCAGGCTGAGGTCCTGGTATTCTCCGCCTTTCCGGCTTTCAAAAGAGAGGGTTCCGGCCATGGCATAGCGCCCAAACAACACCGAAGAGGGGCCCTTGTACACATCAACCTTGGAAATATTCAAAGGGATTATTAAATTCATATCTGCATAGCCGTCGTGCGCGCCCTCGCCCTCGTTCAAGGAAACACCATCCACTTCAATAGCCGCCTGGCCCTCGTGGCCTGCACCGTTAAAGCCCCGCATGGTAAACACGTCGGCAACACCACCCTGGTTGTATGCACCAATTTCAACGCCCGGTACCTGATGCAAAATTTGTTGCGGGTTGGTAAGATGAAGTTTTTTAATGGTGTTGAGATGTACCGTATTAATGGTTGCCGCGCTGTTACGGCTTTTCAGACCTCCGCCCTTTACCGTGATGCCTGTCAACTGAAAACACAATTCCTGCAGGGTGATGTTTACCTCTGCGGTTTTCCCCGCTTCCACTTTTATTTTTTTCCGGGTTGTAGCATAGCCAATGGCCGAAGCCTCCAGGGTATATTCTCCCGCGGAAATATCGCTAATGAAAAATTGCCCGTTTTTATCCGAATAGGTTCCTTTGTCGGTTTCTAAAACCGACAGGTTCACATGGTTCAAAGCAGAGCCTTCCCCGGAAACAATCCATCCCTTAATTTTACCGGTATCCTGGGCATTAAGCCCGGAAATGAGCATAGGTAAAAAAAGAAAAAACAGGATTGGGGTAAACTTCATTTTCATTAGGTTATGGATTGGGGTTAAACACTCTTTTCCGTAATACTTTTCACACAATTCGTAATACTGCGTAAACATAGGAATTTTTTTCATATTTTCAGGAGGCAGTAGATAAATTGTCGTATTCTAATTATCTCCCACAAGCTCCTCAAAACTTAAAATGCGGGTGCAGGTTTGTTTTAACAAGGGCAGTTCATGACTGATGACCAACATACCGAGTTGGCGCTGCTCAACCAGTTGCAGCACGCTTTGCCATATCTGCGCCTGGGCAATGGCATCGAGCATGGTGGTCATTTCGTCGGCTATCAGGTATCTGGTTTCGGGTGCAATGGCCCGCGCAAGACAAAACCGTTGCAATTCGCCAGCGGAAAGCTGAGAGGGGAAACGGTGCATCCACTCTTTACTGATTCCCAGTTCCTGTAAAAATTCATTGCTGTATTGCCCCGATTCCGCTAAAACTTGCTTCATCTGCCAGCGTGGATTAATGGTTTTTTCCGGATGTTGCCCGATCAATTGTACCGGATTTCGTTCTTTTTTGGGATATGCTTTTCCATCCACGCTGATCCACCCCTTATCGGGCTTAAGATAACCGGCCATAATTTTGGCTAAAGTAGTTTTCCCCACGCCGCTTTGACCGTATAGTCCAACGACTTCGCCCGGCTTCAGGCCAAACTCAATTTTATTGAATATCCACCGGCCCGGCTGGTAGCCAAAACTAATGTTGTGGGCTTTAAGCATAAAAACACCGTATTAATCCATTATTTACCCTTGAGGATTCGGGCTTGTTTTTACGACAAAAACCGGTAGCTATCGGACAGCGGGGTTCAAACACACAACCCGCGAAAGCCTCATCCGATTCAGGTTGATTTCCTTTTAAGGCTTTAAAATCATTTTCGGGCAAAGCACGCCACAAAGCCTTTGTATAAGGATGCCTCAACTGTTCGCCTTTTCCCGAAAAGTCCTCTTTATTGGCAATTTCTACTGTTTCTCCGGCATAAAATACCGCAATTTTGTCGGCAATTTTCAAAGCCGCATAAATATCGTGGGTTATAAACATAATGCCCCTGTCGGCCCTGGAGAGTTGTTTGATATGGCTGAGCGTTTCGCTCCAGGCTTGCTCATCTAAACCGGGCGTGGGTTCGTCGGCAATGATCAGTTTTGCCCCGCTTACCATGGCCGTGGCTATCAAAACCCTTCGGGCCATTCCCCCGGAGAGCTCAAAAGGATATTTTTCACCGGTATCCGGCGGTAAACCCAGTTTCTGAAAAGCTTCCTGTTGCTTTCTTTTTTTTGTCTTTTTATCACGGATGATGCTTTGAACCTGTCTGCCGGTTTTCATCAACGGATCCAGGGCCTTTACCGATTGCGGGATGAGCGAAATGGCCTTGCCGCGGAGCTGATCCTGCCGCTTTGTCGTCAACGGTGCACCTTCAAATAAAATGGTTCCCCTGGTTTCGGCATTGCCGGGTAAAATTCCCAAAATGGAGTCGGCCAGCAAACTTTTGCCCGAACCACTCGAACCCACCACGGCCACTATTTCGCCGGTTCGGATAGTCAACTCAAAATCCCTGATAACCTGAATATATGATTCCTGAAATCCCTTTTTATACTGCGGAAATGAAAGCGATAGATTTTTAACCTCCAGCAGAGGTTTTTTATCATTCGTATTATGAAGTGATCTGTTTTCCATGGCAAAACTTAACCTCTTTGTCCGTTAAACGGGTCGAAAACCGTACGCAAATTACGGCCCAGACTATCAAAAACAGCAACCATCATCAACAACATCAACCCCGGGAAAAGGGCCAGCCACCACATTCCGGACGACAAATAGCCCATAGCTTCGGAGAGGATAACCCCAATAGCCGGTTGCTCCGAAGAGAGCCCGAAGCCCAAAAAGGTAATGCCGGCTTCGTGTAAAATGGCATGTGGAAACATCAGGATAAACCCGATAAATAACTGGGGAATTAAATGGGGTAAAATATGATGCCGGGCAATCCAAAACCACGATTTTCCCATATTGCGGGAAGCGGTGATGTATTCGGTATTTTTTATCTGCATGATTTCTGCGCGCAACAAACGCGCCAATCGCGGCCAATGGGTTAAGGCCACTGCAATGATGACCCCTTTTAATCCCCCGCCAAGCATAAAAGAAATTAAAATCAGGGTTACAATATGCGGCAGTCCGAGAAATAAATCAATAAGCCCGGTTACGATGGAATCTGCGGTTTTACTCAATACCAATAACAAACTAAGCACCATGGCGATGACGGCACTTATAGAGGCGGCCAACAAACCTACCCAAAAGCTCAGGGCCAGGCCTTTAACGGTACGTACAAACATATCGCGCCCCAGCCAATCGGTACCAAATGGATGCGCCAATGACGGAGCGCTGTTTACGGCGTCGAAATTAACCGACAATCCCTTTGTTCCGATAAAAAAACCGCTCCCCACCAGTATCAATAATAGAGTAACGGCGCTAATCGATGCCATTAGTGCTCCCGTTCGCCGATTCCAATTTAGCGAGCGATTCAATGGCAGATATCTATAAATCAGGTCAGTCATGGGCCGGTATAATTTTCATCCGCGGATCGACCACCACATAAAGCAGGTCTGCCATAAAATTTCCCGTAAAAATAAATACCACACTGAACAATGTAATCCCCAAAAGAAGCGGTACGTCACCGCCCAGTCCTGCTTTGACTACAGCCTGGCCCAATCCGGGGTACGAAAACACCTGTTCGGTGAGGACGGCACCACCAAAAAGTTCACCAAAGGATGCAAAGTGCAATGAAATGGCCGGCAATGAGATATTTCGTAAACCGTGGCGCCACAACAATCTCATTCCGCTTTCTCCCCTGGCCCTGGCAAAGCGGATAAATTCACTGTTGAGTACCTCTATCAGTTTTTCGCGTGTATGCAAGGCAACACTGGCCACCCCGCCGATACTCAGGGTCAGGACCGGCAAAAACAGGTGTTTCATGGTGTCTGCCAGGCTTGCTTCTCCCGCTAAACTGCCCGCAGGAGCAGCCAGCCCCACCGGAAACCAGTTGAGCCAGGCGGCAAAAACCATCAACACCAATATGCCAAACCAAAAAGCCGGGGTAGAAGCCAGGATAAAACAATAACTCTTAATAAATCGATCGGGGAGGGACCCTTCGTTCATTCCGGCTACGATGCCCAGTATAAATCCAAAAACGCCCGATAACAGCCATGCCAATCCCATGAGGACAATGGAGGCGGAAAAGCGCTGAATAATAATCCGGGAAACCGGTTTTCGATATATCAACGATTCTCCCAAATTACCCTGAATCACAGCTTTGGCCCATAAAAAAAATTGCTCTGGTCTGGATTGGTGCAATCCCCAATATTCTTCGATGCTTTTTCGTTGTTCGGGGCTTATCCTCGATATTTCGGCACCGATATAAGATTGAACCGGATCAACGGGCGAATAACTTATCAGTACAAAGGATAAAAGGCTGACAGCAAAGAGCAAAGCAGCCAATTTTCCGATTTTTTTCAGGATAAATTTGATCATTTAAAGTTCTTTGCTTTTCTTTTTTTACTCCTTCCAATGCCAGTTTTCAATAAAATCGGTGATGGGCCAGTTGTGATCGTGAGGCTGTATTTTTTGTGGGCCAATGATCAGAGTTTCCCGCATAAAAAACAGATGGTCGAGATTAACCAACCAAACCCAGGGCGCATCCCCTTTGTTGGAAAAACCTGTTTCTCCGTCCCATTGTGCCTTTTTCCAGTATGTATTGGCTTCCTCTTGCGATGTGGCACTAAGGGCCTTTTCAAACCAGGCATCCACCGTATCGTTGAAATAGTAATTGGGGTTGTGCAGTCCGCGACCCCTGACTTTACTGCTGAAGGCATTATATAATTCCAGCGGATCGTGACTTCCCAAACCAAATAAGATCGCATTGGCATGAACCTGTTTTTCTATCTCCCTCCAGCTCTTCCCCTTGATCCCGATATGGATGCCCAGAGGCTTCATCATGTCGGCAAAGGCAATGGATAAGGATTGCCGGATTTGGTCGTTGGAGGGATAATACAAGGTAAATTCTGCTTTAACCCCGTTCTTTTCACGTATGCCGTCCTTCCTTTCTTTCCAGCCTGCTTTCTCCAAAATTTCTTTGGCTTTTTTGATGTCGCCATCATTTTTAATCTCAGTCTGGGGATTCCACCAGGGCAAATGGTCGGCTATGGTATAAGCCGGCGTTCCATAGCCCTTTAATACCCCATTGACCAGGGCTTCCCGATCCACCCCGATATTCATGGCTTTGCGGATGGCTATATCCGAAGTCACGTTATTCCCAATGGGGCGCCCGTTAACTGTTTTACCTTCATCGGGCAGGAAGGGGAGGGCCACGCCACGATTGTCCACACTTTTGAGGCTGACCAGTTTCATACCCTCTACTTTTTTACCGGCCAATGCCGGGGTAACCGATGCCACATCTACCTGACCGGCTTTGGCCGCGGCAAAAGCCGCGTCTTGAGATAAAAACAGAAATATCAGCTTCTTAAAAAAAGGTTTCTTCCCATAGAAATAGGGATTGGCCTGAAGGATGAGCTGTTGTCCTTTATCCCACTGAACCAATTGATAGGGGCCCGAACCCACCGGATTTTCATTGTACGAAGCATCATAGGCATGTTCAGGGACGATACCCAGGCTCGTCAGGTGATGAATAAAAGTGGAATTCCGCTTTTTCAGGGTAAATTGAATCGTTTGCCCGTCTATCTGCCGGACTTCTTGGAGATTGGTAAGATCAACTACAGAAGCGCTATGTTTAGCGGTATGAAAGGTAAAAACCACATCGTTGGCGGTAAGAGGTGTTCCATCGGAAAATTGGATGCTGTCGCGCAGCGTTACCGTCCATTTTAGCCCGTCGTCGCTAATCTTATAATCGATGGCGGCATCATTTTCAATATTAAAATCTTTATCGTATTTCAATAAAGTACTCTGGAAAAGCGGCGATGCATATTGTCCCCAGCCGGTGGTGGGGTCAAAACCATTATCGGGCTCGCCTCCAATGGCTAAAATCAAATGGTCTTTTTGTCCTCCTTTGCTCTCTTTTTTATCCTTTTCTGCACAGGAGCTTAACAGTGCGGCAAGCAGCAAAAATAAGACAAGCCCTGAACTATTCCTCATCATAAAATATTATCAGAGAATCGTGAACTTTTTTGTAAAAGTAATATTTATTTGGGGAATCGTAATACTACTAAGGTTAGAAAGAAAAAAATAAGGTTTTGCCTTTTGCAACTTAAAGGACATTTTGATGCAATATCCCTGGTTAACATGGTCTTCATAGCTTTTTATCAGTTTAAACATCAAATGCCAATTGAATGCCCGTTATAATCATTCCGGTACCGATAACCGTAATGATTAATCCCATAATCCTGCCTATCACCTCAAGCACATTTTCACCAAGTTTCTGAGCAATTACACCACTCAGGCGGAATATTACAAAATGAAGCAAACATACCACACCAAACATCGAAATAACGATCCCCATCTCTATCCATCCTCTGCCCGATACAAAGGTCATTGCCGTTACAATACTACCCGGGCCTGCCATCAGTGGTGTTGCAAGGGGTGAGACGGCCACATTCGGGTCGAATTCACCTCCCCCTTTACTGCCACAATCCTCCTCAGATGCTTTTGAACGCACCATATCTACACCGGCCAGAAAAATTAAAATACCACCGGCAATCTTAAATGCCGGTATTGTTAAACCAAAAAGACTGAAAATGATTTTACCTAAAATAATAAAGGACAAGACAATAAGAAAAGCAACTAAAACAGCCTTCCTCTTCACTTCCTTTTTTTGTTTTTCGTTTGCTCCCTCTACAATAGACATGTAAACAGGCAAATTGGCAATGGGATTCATTATTGCAAAAAATCCTGCAAAAACGGTAATGGCAAACCCGATATGTACTGTCAGACTATCCATAATAATGCGAATTAATACTTTCTCAAAAAACCCGGTGTTTCGCCAAACCACTCTTCACTGATTAATTTATGGCAAGCCGAAATAATCCGTTGCACATCCTGCGTCATATTGGCCAATATGCGTATTGTAAATCCGGGAATCGTGAGCCGCGAAATCCCTGCATCGAAATCTCCGGGTTGTTCATGGATAACACTGTGCAGTCGTTTAATCAAATCATCATCGGTTTTTTCACCAATCACGATAAAGGTACCCAGATGGGTATAATCACCCATAAACCCCGGTACATTTATTTGTTGAACTGCCGGTTCGAGCTTTATATTGTCATATACCACCAACTCATTTTCCATATAAATATTGGTTTTGAGCTGGAGCCTGTCATAGCTGAAGGCACCACCTTCGGTCGACCAGCCGGGCGTTATAATATCAGAATAGAGCAGGGTAGCTCCTTTCTCCATGTGGACGGTGTCGAACTGTTTGTATCGGGCATTTTGATAACCGATAACCGGATCGGGCATGTACACTAAGTAGCTCTCTTTTTCGAGGAATATCTCCGTTTCCTGATAAGCCGGTTTGTGCGGTGTTTTGTAAATCAAGGTGGCACCCAGAGTAGTCAGCGTCATTTTCGCAGTTTCCCTCAGGCGAATTTCAAGTCGGTAAGTGTCACCATCCAGATAACCACCTCCCACATTGAGGATGTAATAACACGGCATTCCTGTGTTTCCATGGTAAATGGGGCGTTGCACCTTTAGTGCATCATGAAAATAGATATTTTTAGGTACGGACTTTCCTGCCCGGTTCTCTATGTCGATACTCAAGAAACCGGTCCATTTGAGCTTACTCATGTGCATCCAATCCGGTTAGCAGAACATTTTGATCAATCCAGTTTACTACATCGGCCAATCCTTCATTTGTTTTAAGATTGGTAAAGAAAAAAGGTTTATCGCCCCGGAATACCTTCGTGTCAGAGGCCATAATATCGAGGTTGGCATCGACGTAGGGCGCCAAATCTGTTTTATTGATGATAAACAGGTCAGACTTTATCATGCCCTGGCCCCCTTTTCGCGGGATTTTTTCACCCTGGGCCACATCGATGATATAGATGGAGAAATCAACAAGTTCGGGACTAAATGTGGCCGAGAGGTTATCGCCGCCGCTCTCAATAAAAATAAGTTCTACATTAGGATGCCGTTCTATCAGGATATTAACGGTTTCGGCATTCATGGAAATATCTTCGCGAATAGCGGCATGGGGGCAGCCTCCTGTTTCCACGCCAATGATACGGTCTGCCGGTAAAACGCCGGTGCGGATAAGAATTTTAGCGTCTTCTTTGGTGTAAATGTCATTGGTAATGACACAGGTTTCTACCCTGCCGGCTAAGGCGCGGGTTATTTTTTCGATGAGTTGGGTCTTCCCGGCCCCGACGGGTCCACCTACACCAATTTTTATTGGCTTCATATCTGGTTTATTTTATTAAATCCTTTGAAATCTTAAAGCGTCACGACATAAATATCCTGACATTCACATATTCATGTTGCATCTGTGCCAGCTCTATACCGGGCGCAATAGTCCCGAAATCAGTTTCTTCCAACTGTTTTGCGGCCTCTACCGCTTCTCTTAATTTTGGCCGAAAATCAGCGATGATCTTTTGTCCGGAAGTTTGTCCGATCGGGATAGCGCGCACAGCATTTTGCACGAGATTAACTATTGTAGAATACATATAGTACAACATGGTTGTGTCCCCGGGAATTTTTAAATGATGTCCCGCCAAAGCAAATAGGATAGCCGGATGCGCGAAAGATTTTTTCTCCTGAATGCGTTTGCTATACAAAGCGATCGTCTCCGAGTCGTAGATGGTCTCTGCAATTTTAACCAGCGATCGTCCCATGAATCGTGTCCCTTCACGCGTTTCGCGCGCCATGTTCTGTATGGTCAGCAAGCGATCCATCCGCCACACCTCATCCAGATTATCTTCCTCCAAAGCCTTGTAAACTAGCTTTATCGCCAGCCCATCGGCACTGACCATCTGCTCATTTAAAAACAGGGTCAACCATTGGGAGAAGGTATGCGGGTCATGAACTTTATCAAGTTGTATAAAAGTCTCCAACCCAAAAGAGTGACTAAACCCACCGCTGGGAAAATTGGAGTCGCACAGTTGAAATAAGGCCA
>JACDJC010002507.1_pt1 | contig 14319 bp, 10 predicted proteins | sample 7454191 | NCBI WGS metagenome assembly JACDJC01 (sample SAMN14253291, study PRJNA609438) | sludge metagenome | isolation source: sludge after 25d culture with pyrite and EDTA | collected 2018-12-20 | reverse complement strand
GTGATCTGTGATCTGTAATCTGTTGAGTCGTTGAGATGTTGATTTGTTGAGTAGAAATTCGCGAAAAAATAATTCGCGTTAATTCGCGAAATTAGCGGTGAAAAAAATTGGCGGTAAAAATAATTCGCGTTAATTCGCGTTTACCCCGTTTTTTCGGGGTAATTCGCGGTTGAAAAAAGGAAATTAGCGAATTTTTCGATTCAAAAACCTAGTTTGCGGAAATTAGCGGCTGAATTAAACTTACTTTTACGAATCAAAATACATTAACCCTAAATGCACTTAACCAAATATAATGTCTGATGGCAAAAACAATCAATATTTTCATAAGACCCGGCCTGCTGTTGCTGGTCGTTTTTTATTCTTTTGCATTAACCGCCCAACCACCGGCAGGTTACTACAACGCTGCAGCCGGACTAGAAGGGGAACAGCTTAAAACAGCGCTTTACAATATCATAAAAGACCACCAGGTTCAATCCTACGATTATTTGTGGACGGCATTTCAAACCACTGATAAACAAGCCAATGGCCAGGTGTGGGATATGTATTCCAACTGTGGGTTTACATTTGTCACCAATCAATGTGGCAATTACTCCAATGAATGCGATTGCTACAATCGGGAGCACAGTTTTCCGAAAAGCTGGTTTAATGATGTCGCGCCCATGAATACCGACCTTTTTCACCTGGTTCCCACCGATGGCAAGGTAAACGGTATGCGGAGCAACTATCCTTTCGGGACGGTGGCTTCGCCTACCTATACTTCGGGCAATGGCTGCAAACTGGGGCCATGCAGTTACCCCGGCTATACCGGTATTGTTTTCGAGCCTATCGATAACTATAAAGGTGATTTTGCCCGAAACTATTTTTATATGGCTACGCGTTATGAAAATGTGATTGCCGGATGGTATTCCAATTCTACGGAGGCCGATGCCGTACTACAAAACAACAGTTTCCCCGTATTTGAAAGCTGGTTTCTGAATCTGCTGGGCGAATGGCACACCAATGATCCGGTTTCACAAAAGGAGATTGACCGCAACAATGCGGTGTATGCCATTCAAAGCAACCGCAACCCGTTTATTGACCATCCGGAATATGTGTATCAGGTCTGGGGTGTAGGCCCTGCCCCCGTTCTGCCGGAACCTGAGAATTATCCAACCTCCTTTTCGGCCCACAACATTCATCTGCAGTGGAGCGATGCCACCGGTCCCACCCTGCCCGATGGCTACCTGATCCGCATGAGCGACGAAAGCTTCGGGGCCATCACCGCCCCGCAAGACGGCACACTTTACACCGGCCCGACTGATTTCACAGTTCCTTACGGCAGCGAGGAGTTGTGGATAACCAACCTGAATCCGAACACCACCTATTATTTTAAACTTTACGGCTTTACCGGCAGCGGCACCGGCATTAATTATAAGACCGATGGGGAGGTGCCGGAAGTGGAGCAAAAAACGGGGATGTAGAGAAAATCTCTACTCTTACCCTTCCCAGTGAATGGTGATTGGTGACTGGTGATCTGTAATCAGTGATCTGTAATCTGTGATCTGTGATCTGTAATCTGTTGAGGCGTTGAGTCGTTGAGCACGTGGCCTCCCATCTCCTTGTTCCTCTTGTCCCCTCTTACCTCATCCGCCTTCGGCACCTTCTCCTAAAGGAGAAGGGACCTTCCAACTATAATTAGTTGTTCAAATAGTATTTTCTTTGTCCCCTGTTTCCTTGTCTCTCTGTAGTGATCTGTAATCTGTAATCTGTTGAGGCGTTGAGGCGTTGATTTGTTGAGTAGAAATTCGCTAAAAATAATTCGCGTTAATTAGCGAAATTAGTGGTGAAAAAAATTGGCGGTAATTTGCGGTAGAAAAAAGAAATCCGCTGTTGAAAAAAAAGAAATCCGGGTAATTCACGGTTTAGACTACGCACGCATAGCTGCCCATAACGACAATCCCATGACCAGGATCACCATAAAGAGCACAGCAGCCAGAAGAAAATTGACGAACCTCCGATTTTCCTGCCGGCTCAGCGAAAGAATTCCCCAAAGTCCGCCCGCTATGAGTAATATAAGAATGGTTACTGCCTGTAATAAAGGAATATTCTCTTTGAACTCATCCGGGAAAAGGTTCATTCCATAAAATCCGGCAATAAAGGAGGGCACCAGGAATAAGGAACCCAGCAGGGTGAGCAATTTGATGCTCCGGCCTTGTGCTTTTTTCTCAAGAACTATTGAAAACTTATGCAACTCTTCTACCTCATTGTCCAGATCCTGAACCTGATCCTTTATCCTCATACTATAAAGTAAAAGATCATATAATTCTATGCCATATTGCTGCCCGGTTACCTCTAGAAAATGACTTTGATTTACAAAACGGATATAGGCCATATAAAAATCATCAATGCGTTCCACCATTCTGGTATCATTGTCCATGGCAAGCGTGCTTATACTGGTGACCTCTGCTGAAAATTTCATGATAGATATACGCTGCATCAAAGCCAGGGAAACCAGGCGGGCATATATGGTGCTAAAATTATTACTCCATACCTGTCTGGATTTATTGTTGTTTTTTGAAATCACCATAAAAGATTTTCTGGTAATGCCATAGAGGGTGCCACAGTGTTGCCATTTTGAATAGGTATGTCCCTCCAGACTTACTGCCTGCGTTTTGGAGATCTGGCAATCTGCACCGGGTTCGGTAGCATGCACATAGGAGTACCAATCCTTCCCGGCAACGAATTTTTTATAAGAATCTTCATCCTCTATTCTTTGGGCCAGATTATCATTAAAATACCAGCACAGGGTAAACATGCTGTCATCTATTACCGGCATAGCTTCCAGGGCTGGATTTAAATCTTTGATAAGTTCATCCAGAAAGCGGGGAGTTTCACGGGGATGCGAAGGATCAATTGTGCTAAAATCTTCGGTGTATTTCTTAGCATCTCCGTTCAAACCGGTAATGCTTAGACGATCAGCCAACTCCTTATCTTTATCATTATCGGGGTCTCCTCCTGCTCTCCAGTAACGGGGAAAAATACGGCTTCCATAATAATTGATATTTTTAACCTCTTCAAATAAAGAATATTGGAAATTGTCCAGATAAATATTCAAAATTCCCACGCCCGATGAGTAGAGGTCGAGGGTCAAACTGCGGATGTTAAGTTTATAACTAAGCTCACTGCTTGCTTGTTTTATTCCTATTTCATAATCAGTCTGTCCGTTCAGTGCTTCTTTCCTCTCGAAATGATGAAGCACCGGTTGAGGTTCCTGACCCGTATCATAGAGTGAATTGTGCACGAATTCATAAAAAAAATTTTTCTCATTGTAGAGTTCAATCTTTTCCTGTTCATTATAATTCATCACCTTCCGGTGCCAGGGACTGTCATCAACAGGGCTGATGTTACTCAGATGATGACGTTTACCAAAAACACTTTCATTTTTCTGCTTGATTTCCCATTTAAAAGGGAACATCATTATATGACTGCTATAAGGCTCCATTTTACATGAAACAGGTGTGTCAGTTAACTATTCAGATTTCTTCAATTTATCGTTTATCGGCTCGTCCTGAAACCATTTTTGGATCAGGTATGGGCAGCACCTTAAGCCACCGGCCAATGCTATTTTGTTAGCTAAAGATTGTCCGGACTAAATTCATAGATTCATAATCATACCACATCGTAAAATAAGCACTAAAAATAATATATAACCCTCATAATAAGGATTTTAGCTTTCCATAAATTTTCACATGCATCCATTTGCGCCTGCCGGTATCGTGGAAAAAATTCCTCTGCCTGTGTGGAACTTAATCCGGAGTTACCTGAACAACAAATGGTAATCTTTTTCTGCCAGTTGGGTTGCCAGTTTCTCAGGTACAAATTTCCACTGGTTTAATGGTACTGCGTTGATGTACCCATCGGACTGAATTTGAGCATACAATATTTCCCGGATATCAGCCAATCTGGCTACTATTCTGTCTTCCAACTGTGCTTTTGGAATACCGGCCCCTTTTTCTAACAAATATCCACCGCCGCTTGCTCTGTATGAAGTGAGGGCTACTTTATAGGTAGCATCCGGATCAAAGGCAGCTCCATCGGCAAGAGAAATAATATGTATTCTTTCGCCCTCCGGTTTGGTAATATCTACTTCATAGATAATTCCTGCTGCGGAATCAAAATTGTATCCCGGATTAATGAGTCGTGCTTTATTTCTTTTACCATCCGTTTTAAGCTGAAGCAGATGGCCATTTTGCACCGGATTGGCATTTAGCCAGGTTCCATAGGAGTATTCTAAATATTTTTCTATTTCATGCCCGCTCATCTCCATTACATTTAATTGATTTTCAAAAGGATATATATCCAGCAGATGCTGATAATTCAATTCGCCTTTTTCAATTTTTGTGTCAAAAGAAAGGGGGGCAGCAAAAGATATATCGGCTCCGGCTGCTTTCAGTTGAAGCGCATGTATCATATCCACATACGCAGAAGGGCCAAAATAGGCATCGCGCGAATCAATACTGTTATTAAGCACACCAACCGGACGTTTTGTAAATGCCTTCACTTTATGAAATTCAGCTCTAAAGGTTTTCGAGTAATCTACATCAGGTGCTACGCCGCTCATGGGGATGCTCGCTCCGTTTACGGTGGATAAAATTACGTTGCCGTTTTTTATGGTTAGCTTAACCGTTGCTTTTGAGAGTGCAGCAGCGCGGGAACCTCCCTCCAGCAGCCATACCTCTTTCTCACCATTATAAATTTTTTCAGCCGTCACCTGATGGTCGTGGGCTGCAAGCACCAGGTCGATGCCTTTTACATTTTTAGCAACAAACCGGGAAGGATTTTCAATGTCGTCGGTTTCCATATCACCCAAACCGGCATGCAGGGCAACTATTACAAAATGCGGATGCTCTTTTTTCCGCACTGTTTTTACCCAGTGTTCCAGGGTGGGAACAATTGCTTTAAATTCGATGTTTTCATACAAATGAGGAGCAAGCCAGTTGGGAATATTGGGATTGGTGAGTCCGATCACCGCAATTTTAACTCCATCTTTATTCAAAATGGTATAAGGTTCAAAGTACGGTTTCCCGGTTTTAGTGTTGATGGCGTTGGCAGCCAGATAAGGCATGTCAAGTTCATCATTTACCTTATCATAAACCCTTTGTCCGGGCTCAATATCATGATTTCCTACAATCACCGCATCGTATTGCAGGTAGTTCATCACTTTAGAAAAAATATGTTCAGAAACGGTATCAATAAAATTATAATAAAATGCTGCATGGTCGCCTTGCAGATGATCACCGATATCGAGTAACACCACATGATCCGCTCCTTTGCTGGCTCTCGCTTCTTTTATTTTTGCGGCTACCGAAGCCAGAGAATATCGATGGACAGCGCGGGACTTATCGGGGACATACAGTGAATCAAAAAACCTTCCGTGAAGATCATTGGTTGAATAAACTTCAAACGTGTAGGTTCCATCTTGTAATTTTTCCTGATTACACGAGGCGAATAATAGAACTAAAAAAAAAGAAAACAGTGGGAGAATAGTTAGTTTTTTCAATTTTTAGGTAAATTTAGGATCAATGGGTCGAAATAAGAAGGGTGGATAATTTATCGGATTGGCAATCAATACTCAACAATATTATCCACCGTTTAATCGCAAAAGTATAAAGAAAAGGCCAATACTGGAATTCAGGAATGAATATTAACCCCAAAAGGGCGTGGCTTATTTCCATCTTTAGGGAAATTCCGGACGATGTTGACCCCGTAAAGTCCCTCTCATTTCCGGCAAATGGTTGCTGTTGGCGGTTCCTCATTCAACTCAATGGGCAGTCCTCAGGATTGCAGCAGCCACGGTCGCATACAGAAAAGGAATCCCATTTTTTCGGGGAAGCACAAAGCTATACTTACGCACTTCAATACCACAGTACGGTATCCTGCTATTGCATGGCAGCTGCTGGCAGTGGCGGGATTTTCTTACAATAAAGTCAATTTTACCTGACTATTTATCCTTTACAATTTCAAGAAATAAAACACTATTATCAGTTTTCTGATAAGAATACAGGTTTAATAGATTTTACCTGATCTCCTTAGTTGCTGAAGGAATACACCTGATTTGCAACAATAAATCCATTACTAAATGCAAATGGGCTTTCTCTGACCAATTCCACCCATGAATCACTTTGATGCTCTCTGATCGTGCATCTTGTCAGCTTATTGTTTGATGCAAATGATTTCACTTCGGGCTCAGTCTTGTCAGGCTCCGTCAGGTTTTCAACTTTTTCGCATGAAACGGTGAGGAAAGAGACGAACAACACCACAATACTCATTTTTAAAAGTGTTTTCATTTTATGCGATTGCTGCCAAATAAAATAGTCCGTCTATTGTGGTTCAAATAAACAACTTTTATGCCGTTTTTTCGGGGTAAATGAGAGGTAAAAAATAAAATGCTTGTTGATGAGCGCTATTTGTAAAGCCGCTCATTTCATCAACTTCTCAATATCATCCACTTCAATGGGAATATGCGCCATCAGATCTACGGGTTCGTCATCAACCATGATATCGTTTTCGAGGCGGATGCCAAAACCTTCTTCAGCGATATAGATGCCCGGTTCACAACTCAGCACCATACCTTTTTGTAAGGGATGCTGTTTACTGCCTACGTCATGCACATCCAAACCCATAAAATGAGAAGTGCCATGCATGTAATATTTGAAGAACAGTGGATTTTCGGGGTCCTGAGCATCCACGTCGGCCTGGGTAAAGAGTCCAAGGCCAATCAGTTCAGCCTCCATAAGCCTGCAAACTTCAGCATGGTATTTATCAATGGTGGTACCTGGCAGCAGCATAAGGGACGCCTGCCGTAAGATACGCAAAACAGCTTCGTATACCTGACGCTGCCGGGGCGTAAACTTACCGTTTACCGGGATGGTTCTGGAACAATCGGCTGCATAATTGGCATATTCGGCACCAAAATCGAGCAACAACAAATCGCCGCTCTGGCACATCTTGTCGTTGTTGTTGTAATGCAATATGCAATTGTCGGCACCTGAAGCTACAATGGGCGGGTAGGCGTGCCCGCCGGCTCCCCGACGGATAAACTCGTGGGTAATTTCGGCTTCCACTTCATATTCCATCACTCCGGGTTTTAAAAACTTAAGTACCCGTTTAAAAGCATCGCCGGTAATGTTGCAGGCTTTCTGCATCAATTCAATTTCTTCAGGCTCTTTCACCAGTCGGAGTTCGGTAAGCAATGGGGCCAGGCGTTCAAAATGTTGTAACGGGTAATCCTGTCGGAGTGTCCGGGCAAGCCTCAAATCTGCGGAAACAATTTCGGTGGTAAAGCGGGGGTTTTCATTCTGATTAAGATACACCACATTGGCCCGTGCCATCAAGTCCCGGAAAACGGCATCAAAATCATCCAGCCATTTTATGGTCTTTATGCCCGAAACCTGAGCGGCCTGTTCAAGGGTATATTTGTGACCATACCAGGTCACCATATGTTCGTTGGTTTTAACGATAAAGGCAATTTCGCGCAAAGCGGCCACCGGATGATTGGGAAAAAGGGTGAGTATGGTTTTCTCCTGATCCAGTCCGCTAAGATAAAACATATCGCTGTTTTGCCTGAAGGGAAAGCACTGATCGCCATTGCGGGGCATCTCATCATTAGACATAATTATGGCAAGTGCGCCTGGTTTCAACATCTTTTCCAGTTTATTCCGGTTGTGGATAAACAATTCAGGATTGATTGCCTGGTATCTCATACATCGGTAAAATTAAATATTTGTAAACTTAGTTGCTTATCATTTGTTTATGCCTATTTTTGCCTAGTCAAAGCGTCATTGCTTCAAAACCTGCGACATCACAAATGTAACAACATTTTAAACGGCATATTTGAAATTCAATAATTTTTATTAACAACAAGCTTTCTACACATGGCTTTACACTATTCATCCATCACCAAAAAGATCATTATGGCGCTGGCGGGGTTGTTCCTGATCACATTTTTGATCGTACACCTGAGCATTAACCTGCTGGTGCTGCTCCCTGAACCTGAAAATGAAGCAGGGAGAACCTTTAATCTTGCCGCCGACTTCATGGTTACCAATCCGGTTATTCAAACCATGCAATGGGTGCTCTTTGGGGGCTTTATCCTGCACATTCTGCTGGGTATAATACTTCAGATTCAAAACTGGATGGCTCGTCCCAAACGTTACAAAGTTGAGAACTTTGCCATGACTTCGTTTTTCTCTAAGTTTATGATACATACGGGAGCCATCATTTTACTGGTGCTCGTATTGCATCTGATCAACTTTTTCTTTAAAGCCAAATTCGGCGATGTAGGCACGGTAATCATTGATGGAAAGCAATACCACGATATGGCCGGCATGGTCATCGAACGCTTTTCTTCCCTGCCGTATGTGATTTTATACGTAGTATGGTTGCTTTTTCTGGGTTTTCACCTCGATCATGCTTTTCATTCCGCATTACAATCGCTGGGACTCAACCACAACAAATACACGCCTGTGGCTTTCGGAATAAGCCGCGCCCTGGCCATCATTATTGCCGGCGGATTTATCATTATACCCCTGGCAATTTACTTCCAACAGTAAATAAATTGTTTATTTTACAAAGATGCAAACCATGACTGAATTGAATTCGAAAATACCCAAGGGACCGCTGTCAGAGAAATGGACGAATTATAAGGCAAACACCAATCTGGTGAATCCGGCCAATAAACGGCGGCTTGAAATTATTGTAGTAGGCACTGGTCTGGCTGGTGCGGCAGCGGCTGCAAGTCTGGCTGAACTTGGCTTTAAAGTTAAAAATTACTGTTATCAGGACAGCCCCCGCCGGGCACACAGTATTGCCGCTCAGGGTGGGATAAATGCTGCCAAGAACTATCAGAATGATGGCGACAGCGTTTATCGCTTGTTTCATGATACCATCAAAGGAGGCGACTACCGTGCCCGGGAAGCCAACGTGTACCGGCTGGCCGAAGTAAGCAATGCCATCATTGATCAAAGCGTAGCCCAGGGCGTACCGTTTGCAAGAGAATATGGCGGATTGCTCGACAACCGCTCTTTTGGAGGCGCTCAGGTGTCGCGTACTTTCTATGCCCGTGGCCAGACCGGACAGCAGTTGTTGCTGGGTGCCTACAGTGCCCTGAGCCGTCAGGTACATAAAGGCAATGTGAAGTTATTCACCCGCCATGAGATGATTGATTTGGTAATAGTGGATGGCCGGGCCCGCGGTATCATTGTCCGCAATATGATCACCGGCGAAATTGAACGTCATTCGGCTCATGCCGTAGTGTTGGCAACGGGCGGTTATGGAAACGTGTTTTTCCTCTCCACCAATGCCATGGGTTCAAATGTAACCGCCATATGGAAAGCATACAAACGGGGCGCCCTATTTGGCAATCCGGGATTTACGCAAATACACCCCACCTGCATCCCGGTACACGGTGAATTTCAGTCAAAGCTTACGCTGATGAGTGAAAGCCTGCGTAACGACGGTCGCATCTGGGTTCCTAAAAAGAAAGAAGATGCAGCCGCCATCCGCGCCGGCAAACTTAAGCCAACACAAATTGCCGAAGCTGACCGCGATTACTACCTGGAGCGCCGTTATCCGGCCTTCGGAAATCTGGTTCCCCGCGATGTGGCTTCACGCGCTGCCAAAGAGCGTTGCGATGCCGGCTTTGGTGTTGGAGATACCGGACTGGCCGTTTACCTCGACTTTGAAGATGCCATCCAGCGACTGGGTAAAACAGTGATTGAAGAACGCTATGGCAATCTCTTCCAGATGTATGAAAAAATTGTGGATGAAGATCCTTATGTTACACCCATGATGATTTATCCGGCTGTTCACTACACCATGGGCGGGTTGTGGGTAGATTACGAACTGATGACCACCGTTCCGGGACTTTTCGCCATCGGTGAAGCCAACTTCAGCGACCACGGAGCCAACCGACTGGGTGCCTCTGCACTGATGCAGGGACTGGCCGACGGTTATTTTGTACTGCCTTACACCATTCAGAATTATCTTTCGGATCAAATCAGGGTTCCGGCTATAAAAACCGATTTGCCTGAGTTTACTGCCGTAGAAAAAGAAGCAGTAGGCCGCATTGAGAAAATGATGAACGTTAAAGGGAGCCAATCGGTAGACACCTTTCACAAAAAGCTGGGTCACATCATGTGGGATTATGTAGGCATGGGACGCAATGCTGCCGGGCTTGAAAAAGCCATTAAAGACATTGCCGCTTTACGCGATGAGTTTTGGAAAGATGTAAAAATTCCCGGACAAGCAAATGAGTTGAACCCTGAACTGGAAAAAGCTGGCCGTGTAGCCGACTTCCTGGAACTGGGTGAACTGATGGCCCGCGATGCATTGCAACGCAATGAGTCCTGTGGCGGTCACTTCAGAGAAGAGTATCAGACCCCTGAGGGAGAAGCCCTGCGTAATGATGCCGAATTTATGTTTACCGGCGCCTGGAAATTTACCGGCCTGGAAACACCTCCTGAAATGATCAAGGAAAAACTTGAATATGAGTTTGTTGAAGTAAAACAGCGTAACTACAAATAAGGCTGCGCGGTCGTTATTCATTCATTAATTTTCGGTAAAATGGATTTTACACTAAAAATATGGCGTCAGAAAAACGCCACCAGCAAAGGAAAGTTTGTCACTTATCCCATCACGGACGTCAGCGCCAACTCATCGTTTCTCGAAATGATGGATCAGCTCAATGAGTCGCTGGTAAATAAGGGTGAAGACCCGGTTGCATTTGACCACGACTGCCGCGAGGGCATTTGTGGCACATGCAGCATGTACATCAACGGCCATCCCCACGGCCCGGATAAGGCCATTACCACCTGCCAGTTACATATGCGCCGGTTTAAAGATGGCGATACCATAGTAATTGAACCCTGGAGGGCCCGTCCTTTCCCGGTTATCAAAGACCTGGTGGTAGACCGCACCTCGTTTGAAAAAATCATTCAGGCAGGTGGATATATTTCCGTAAACACGGGAGGCGTACCCGATGCCAACGCCATACCCATACCCAGGGATGATGCAGAGCGTTCTATGGATGCAGCCGCGTGTATTGGCTGCGGTGCCTGTGTGGCTGCCTGCAAAAACGCATCGGCTATGCTGTTTGTATCGGCCAAAGTCTCACAGCTTGCCCTGTTGCCTCAGGGAAAAGTGGAAGCTTCAAAACGCGTACAGGCTATGGTGGCCGAAATGGACAATCAGGGATTTGGTAATTGCACCAATACCGGCGCCTGTGAGGCTGAATGTCCTAAGGAGATTTCCATCGACAACATCGCACGCATGAACCGGGAGTTTTTTGCAGCCAAAGTTGGCAGCCAAAAACCACATGGAGCAGACTGATAAAGAAGAAAGATGCCGGGATATACCCTTTCATAGCTGTAATGGTGTTTTTATCAAACATATTTTCAGGGCTTTCCTGTGGATGAAGGCCGGCGTCAATATTCTTTGGATTCTTCGCATCAAACATTCATTCCGGATGGAAATACCGTGAAGCCATGTTTAAATTGTTAATTGCATATAGCCGGAAGTTCATCCTTCCGGTTTTTTTTCGGAATAGATTTTAATCCGGTAAAGCCATCAGCCTTTACAGGAATCTCATCTAACGAAAAATCAATGATTCCAGTTGCCGGCAAATTGTTAATTTTGGAGCCTTCAACATATAAACCTAAAAATGAAATTCGCGGACATCGCAGGTCAGGAGGAAATCAAGCAGCGCCTCATCAATAGTGTAAAAGAACACCGGATTAGTCATGCTCAGTTGTTTCATGGTGCGCCGGGATCGGGCAAATTACCCATGGCATTGGCCTATGCACAGTTTATCAATTGCACCAACCGCAGCCCTGATGATTCCTGCGGGGTATGCCCTTCCTGCATAAAATACACCAAACTGGCTCACCCCGATTTGCACTTTATTTTTCCTGTAGCCAAAACATCAGGAGTGAAGAAGCCCTCCAGCAATGAATTCATCGGACAATGGCGCACACATCTTACTGAGCGTCATGCCTATATAGCACTTGAAGAATGGCATCAGCGGCTTGATATTGAAAACAGACAGGGAATTATAAATACCGAGGACATCATCAGCATCAATCACACGCTGAGTTATAAATCCTTTGAATCGGAATATAAGGTGATGATAATCTGGATGGTGGAACGTATTTTTCATGCTGCGGCTCCACGAATACTCAAAATCCTGGAGGAACCACCCGAAAAAACGCTGTTTATCCTCATTACCGAAAACCCTGATCTAATACCGATTACAATTCTGTCGCGTACACAGATGATTCATTTTGCTCCCCTGCCCGATGACAAACTGGTGGAAGGGTTAATCAGGCTGAAAAACATATCCGCCGCAGCAGCAGAAAAGGTGAAATTCAGTGCTGACGGCAACCTGAACAGCGCACTTCAGTTGGTAGATTCAGAGGATGTCTTCGAACATAACTTTATCTTTTTCAGAAACTGGATGAGGCTGTGCTATGTAAATAATTTCGCTTCTATTCACAAGCTAAGTGCTGACTTTGTTAAACTGGGTCGCGAGAAGCAAAAAAGTCTGCTCCATTACAGCCTGAATGTTGCACGCTATTGCCTGCTGATGAATTATGGTCTGGAAGCCAACATCAGAAGTGAAGGGGAAGAGTTGGAATTTATCCGCAAATTTTCTGACTTCATCCATCCCGGCAACATAGAATCCATCAGCAGCGCCTTTGATGAATGCATTGAAAACATAGAACGTAACGCCAACGGTAACATCCTTTTCATCAACCTGTCCATCGAAATGGCTATGTGGCTGAAGGCAGCAAAGGTTGCAGTCGGGAAGTAAAGGGACGTTTCAGAGGGACGAGCGACGCGGAATGGAACGGGTAGACTAGGGGGCGGGGAGACGTGGGGAGAATTTCCAACCTCCAACCTCTAACCTCTAACCTCCAATCTCTTACCTCCAACCTCTAACCTCCAACCTCTAACCTCTAACCTCTAACCTCTAACCTCTAACCTCTAACCTCTAACCTCTACCCTCTAACCTCTAACCTCTAACCTCTAACCTCTAACCTCTAACTTCTAAAGACTCAAAAAACCAATGAATTTCCTGGCCCATCTTTACCTTTCCGGCGATGACCCTGAGATCATTATTGGCAACTTTATAGCCGATCATGTTAAGGGGAAGAAGGTTGAACTTTACAGCACTGGCATTCAGGCTGGAATTCAACTGCACCGGGCCATTGATGAATTCACAGACAACCATGCCGTAGTAAAAGAAACTGTTCAGGGTTTGCGGCCCCTGTTCCGCAAATATGCCGGCGTGGTGGTAGATATGTATTTTGATCATTTCCTGGCAGCCGGCTGGCAACGATGGTCGGAGGAACCGCTGAAACATTTTACTACCGGCATGTATCATGTGCTGATGCGGCGGTTTCAGGAACTACCTCCCCGAACCCGTTACATGCTGCCGTATATGCTTAAAAATGACTGGTTATTCAACTACAGGAAGCTGGAAGGCCTGCACCGTGGCCTGAGTGGTATGGCCAAACGTACCTCTTTCGCTTCAGGAATGGAACATGCCACAGAAGAACTGCGCACCAATTATGACTACTACCAAATGCAGTTCGACCGCTTCTTCCCTGAATTGCGTGATTTTGCTTTGATAAGACGGGAGGAAATCACTCGATAGGGACGAGAGACGAGGGACGAGGGACGGACATTCTCTCGAAAGCCCTGCTTCTATATGGGTGACATGGGGACTTGAGGAAGCGGGGACAAGGAGAATGTAGGGACGGGGGATGCTAAAAGGTACGAGATACACGGAATGGGACGGGGAGACGGGAGGAGAATTTCCAACTTCTAACTTCTAACTTCTAACCTCTAACCTCTAACTACTAACCTCTAAAGACCAAAGACCAATAGAGACGAGGGACGGGGAGACGGGGGGAGAATTTCTATTTTCTAACTTCTTACTTCTAACTTCTAACCTCCAACTTCTAACCTCTAACCTCTAACCTCTAACCTCTAACTTCTAACTTCTAACTTCTAACCTCCAAGTTCTAACCTCTAACCTCCAACCTCTAACCTCCAAAGACCAAAGACCAAAGACCAAAGACCAATTGAGACGAGGGACGGGGAGACAAGGGGACGGGGAGACGGGGGCAGATTCTCTAACTTCTAACCTCCAACCTCTAACCTCCAAAGACCAAAGACTAAAGACCAAAGACCAATAGAGACGAGGGACGGGGAGACAAGGGGACGGGGAGACGGGGGGAGAATTTCTAATTTCTAACTTCTTACTTCTTACTTCTAACT
>JACDJC010002506.1_pt1 | contig 14324 bp, 8 predicted proteins | sample 7454191 | NCBI WGS metagenome assembly JACDJC01 (sample SAMN14253291, study PRJNA609438) | sludge metagenome | isolation source: sludge after 25d culture with pyrite and EDTA | collected 2018-12-20 | reverse complement strand
TTTATTTTCATAAGATGCAGATTAAGGAACAACTTATTCGGCAAGGCTGGGTTTATTGTAAATTAGATGCGAATTTAAGAAAAAATGGTAATCCTGCCGGATTTGTCTGGCAACTTAGATCTAACAGCTTAGAAAGAAGCTGCCAGGACGTGCTTTCTCAACACATCTCACCTGAGACGGACAGGCAACAAATCGCGGGAGGAGGAACGACGGTTCGGGATCAATCTATTGTTCAGACCTGACAGGTTGAAAGAAAACCTGTTAGAACAGCCCGTCCCAACAAATCAACAAATCAACGCTTTAACAACACCTCCATCATCGCATCAGCCACCAGCTTATTTCCGGTGGGATTCAGGTGTACGCCATCGGTGGTGAGTATGCCTTTTTCCAGATTGCGGGGATTGTGATTGAGGTTGTATTTTAGAAATATAGAACGCAAATCGACGAGGGTGCATTTTTCTTCTTTCGCCAGACTAAGCACTATGGTTGCATACTTATTCAGATCTTCATCAAAATGGTTTGAAAAATCAGTTTTTTCGCCAATCACAGCAGGGGTACATAAAACTACTTCTGCCCCGCTGGCTTTTATCTTACGTATCATCGCCTGGTAAAAAAGCTCAAACTTGCCGGCATCAACATCTTTACCCCAGGTCTTGTTCAACACATCATTCACACCCACCAACACAACCACTATATCCGGTTTCTTTGCCAATACATCTTTTTCAAGCCGCTGATATAAATCGTACACTTTGTTACCGCCAATTCCTGAGCCCATGAGCTCAAACCTGCCATCAGCATTTTTAACTTTCAGCATACTCCGCATCAAATCGATGTATCCACCCGGTTCTGCCCCCATCTGCGTAATGGAATCACCAAAGAAAATAACCCGTTTGGGCGAAGGAAGTACAAAAGCCATGGTAATGGTTAAAAAAACCGTAATTAAGATAAAAACAAGAAATCCGGATGGTTTGGCTATTTTCATAAGATACCATTTAAGAATAAAGTCCCCTGAGCGGATTTATGGATTGAAAAAAATGAATTGCGAATTTACGAAATAAAACAATTGAAATAGAACCTTAAAATATACACCGCAATGTCATTAACCACATTTCTTCGGCCTGATAAGTATTAAATTATTACATAAAAACAATGTTTTTGACTGTATATCAACATATTAAACTTTTTATATGATGCGCAAGAATCATCCTTATCTACATATTTATATTACGATAAATCAGTAAATTTTTTTTCCAAAATAATCCTTCAATAGCATTTACCCAGCATCAAAGAGGCGTTTTATTAAGGAAAGTTTCCTCACTTTTTTCGGAATGATAGTTTCGCAGGTGTAGAAGAAGTGATGGTAAGCAATATCTATATTAATACGCCTTTCTGGGAAAAAAGTAAAGAGAACTTTTCAATTGCAGTTTTGGCGAGTGGATGCAGCGTGAACTCAAAATTTTCTATCTTCGCTTCTTGCACACAAACCCTCAATCGATGAAGCTTAGAATCAATCTGCTGTTGTTGTTTTATATATGTTTATTTTTCTTTACCGATAATGTTCTGGCTCAAAGGCTGATGCTCCATCACAACTGGGAATTCAGGCAGGTGGGCACACAGCAATGGATGCCGGCCATGGTTCCGGGCACCATACACACAGATATGATGGCCAATGGGAAAATTGAGGATCCATACTATCGCCTGAACGAAAGGGAGGTGCAGTGGATAGACAAGGTAAACTGGGAATATGCGTGTAGTTTTTCCATTGAGCCGGCAATATATAAAAAACAAAACATCGTGCTGGTTTTTGAAGGACTGGATACCTATGCCCGGGTGTACCTGAATGGGGTGCTTTTGCTGGAAACCGACAATATGTTCCGCACCTGGAAAGCAGATGCTAAACCGCTGCTTCGCGTTGGAGAAAACAAGTTGAACATCGAACTTCTCTCCCCGGTTTTCCAGGGGTTGGCACAGCTTGAACAATGGGGTTATCCTTTGCCTGGCGACAATGATCAGTCGGGAAGGGGCGGAATGGGCCCGAATAAAGTAAGTATGTTCGTGCGAAAAGCTCCCTACCATTTCGGCTGGGACTGGGGGCCGCGCCTGGTTACCTCGGGTATCTGGAAACCAGTATTCCTGGAAGCTTTTGATGACACCACCATCGATGAAATTTACGTCACTACGCGGGCTATCTCCGACAGAAAAGCCAGCCTTCAGGCGCAGATTACCACCAGTAAGCCGCTGCAAACCGGTCAGAAATTGATGCTTATTGTAAATGGTCAAGAAACGGCCATCGAGCAGATGGATATCAGCGAAAACCTGACGACCCTTGATTTTAATATTCCCAATCCAAAAAAATGGTGGCCGAACGGGCTGGGCGATCAGCCGCTGTATAAAATTGAGATTCAATGGTTAAATCAGGGCAGACTACTGGATGATACAACGGTAAATATAGGTTTGCGCACGCTGAATCTTATCCGCGAGCCTGATAAACATGGTGAAAGTTTTTACTTTGAAGTCAATGGCCGTCCGGTGTTTGCCAAAGGGGCCAATTACATTCCCAATGATGTTTTTCTGACAAGGGTTACTCCCGAAAAGTATGAATATATTGTCCGTTCAGCCGCGGAAGCCAATCTGAATATGCTGAGGGTTTGGGGCGGTGGCATTTATGAAAATAATATTTTTTATGATTTGTGCGACAAATATGGCATTCTGGTATGGCAGGACTTTATGTTTTCATGCAGCATGTATCCCGGAAATGCTGACTTTTTAAATAATGTGCGGCGTGAAGCGGAACAAAATGTACAGCGTTTACGCAACCATGCCTGCCTGGCCCTTTGGTGTGGCAACAATGAGATGGAATACGCCTGGGCAGAGGGACATGAAGAACGTGGCTGGGGCTGGAAGCAGTTATATAACAGTGCACAGCGTGCTCAGATTTGGCAGGCATATGATACACTGTTTCACCATATCTTACCCCAGGTAGTGGCAGATTATGCGCCCGGTCAGCCTTACTGGCACTCCTCCCCTTCTGCAGGTATGGGCAAACTGGCCAAAGACGATAACACTTCCGGCGACATGCACTACTGGGGTGTGTGGCATGGTCAGGAGCCTTTCAGCGCCTTCAGGAAATACAAAGCCCGTTTTATGAGTGAATATGGCTTCCAGTCTTTTCCTGAATTCAACAGTGTGAAACGCTATACCCTGCCCGAAGACTACAACATTGAATCGGAAGTGATGACCTGGCACCAGCGCAGTGGCATCGGCAATTTACGCATCCGCGAGTATATGGATGCAGCCTATAAAGTGCCTGCAAATATGGAGCAATTCCTTTATGTGGGTCAGGTATTGCAGGCTGAAGCTATTGGCGGTGCCATGCGCATACACCGGGCCGCCATGCCTTATTGTATGGGCTCGCTTTACTGGCAGTTGAACGATTGCTGGCCTGTGGCGTCCTGGTCGGGCATCGACTACTATGGCCGGTGGAAAGCCATGCACTATAAGATAAAAGAAGCCTGTAAAAATCAGATTATCTACGCTGTAATTGAAGACAATGAACTCAGGGTATATGGCGTGAACGATCTGCCGGAAAAAATTCCGGCCACATTGCGCTTAAATGTTGCCCGTTTTGATGGAGAATCGTTGTGGAACCGTCCGATAAAGGTAGTGTTGCCGGCAAACAGTGCTGCCCTGATTTACAGTATGCCGCTCAGCAAATTGCCCGTTAAGTATTCTGAAAATGAATTGTTTATGAGTGTCATCCTGGCTAAAGGAATCACTACCCTCGACCGGGAGATTTTGTTTTTCACCACTTCCAAAATGCTCAAACTGCCTGAACCGGAAATAAAGACACGCATCAGCGATAAAGGGAATCACCTGGTGATAGAAATCAGCGCCAGTAAATTTTGCAAAAACCTGATGCTGACCAGCCAAGACAATGAAGCCCGTTTTTCGGATAATTTCTTTGACCTGTTGCCGGGAGAAGTAAGGCGGATTACCTGCACCACCAAACAGCGCTGGGAAGACTTTGAACGTGGCTTTAAATTTCTGCATTTACAGCAGACCATGCAGGATTGAAGATTGCGGATTGCAGATTTGCCTTCGGTGAACTCCGCTTCGCTCCGGTGCGGATTGAATTTCCAACCACCAATCACCAGTCACTTATCACCCATCACCAGATGCAGGCAGGCAATCCCTTTTTTTGACAGGATTAACAAGATTTACAAGTTTGTTTTCTGACAGGCCTCCTCACATGTCCGCCAGATGGGGGCAAATGTCGACTCAACGACTCAACAAATCAACAGATCACAGATTACTGATCACAGATCACAGATTACAGATCACCAAGTTTGTTTTTTGACAGGCCTCCTCACATGTCCGCCCGATGGGGGCAAATGTCGGCTCAACGACTCAACAAATCAACAAATCAACAGATCACAGATCACAGATTACAGATCACAGATCACAGATTGCGGATTGAATTTCCAACCACCAATCACCAGTCACTTATCACCAATCACCAGATGCAGGCAGGCAATCCCTTTTTTTTGACAGGATTAACAAGATTTACATGTTTGTTTTCTGACAGGCCTCCTCACATGTCCGCCAGATGGGGGCAAATGTCGGCTCAACGACTCAACAAATCAACAAATCAACAGATCACAGATTACAGATCACAGATTACAGATTGCGGATTGAATTTCCAACCACCAATCACCAACCACCAGTCACCATTCACCAATCACCAATTAACCACGCACATTAACGCGAATTATGTTTCAAAGGCTCAACGGCTCACCAAATCAACAAATCAACAGATCAACAAATCAACAAACCGCTCAATCCAGCTCCAGCAGCACCGGACAATGATCAGAATGCATGACTTCGGGCAGCATGCGGGCTGCGGTTTGCCGGTTTTTGAGGGCAGGTGAGGTCATATTATAGTCAATACGCCAGCCCAGATTTCTGGCTCTTGCTCCTGCCCGGTAACTCCACCAGCTATAGTGGTGTGGATGGCGATTGAAGTACCTGAAACTATCAATAAATCCACCTTTGAGAAAGTCTTCCATCCAGGCACGCTCTTGGGGCAAAAAACCTGAAACCGTCGCATTTCGCACCGGATCATGGATGTCAATGGGCTTGTGGCAGATGTTGAAGTCTCCGGAAATCACCAGCTTTGGTCTTTCATGAAGCAGGTCGTAGGCATAATCGTAAAAATGCTCTAACCATTGCATTTTGAAATCCTGACGAAGTTCACCGGTGGTGCCCGAAGGATGATAAACACTCATCACGGAAAGCTCACCAAAATCTGCGCGAATAATGCGACCCTCATCATCATACTGATCAATGCCCATGCCCAGCACCACTTTATCAGGCTTCTGCAGGCTGATGATACCCACTCCGCTATAGCCTTTCTTTTGTGCTGAAAACCAATGACAATGATATCCCAGTGCCATCAGTTCATCCAGGGGTATTTGATCTGGTTGTGCCTTGGTTTCCTGAATGCACAGCACATCAGGTTTTTCATGCATCAACCAGGTAATCAGCCCCTTGTTTAAAGCTGAACGGATACCATTAACATTATAGGATATTATTTTCATTGAAGCTATCGGATTTATAACAGAATATTAAATCACAACTTAAACATGATTTAAAGAAAGGATAACCAATACAATGCCCATGACCAAACCTATACCGGCAACAACCAACAGCCTATTATTTAGTCTTTTGATGTTTTTCACGTTCAACTTATTGAGCCATGAATTCACTCTGGGATAGATGGTAAGAGCAAGCAGCCAGGCACCCACCAACCCTATTAAAGTCCCCACAAGTACATCGCCGGGAAAATGTACGCCCACATAAATCCGGGTATATGAAATTACCATGACAGCAAGCGCAAGCACTGCCTGAAGCACCAATCCCGGCCTGGAAGAAAATACATAAGTTGAAATTACAGCGGAAACCACTATGCTGTGGCCCGAAGGGAAAGAGTTGTGAAACATGCGGTAGCCAGCTACAGAATGCACTTCGGCCAAACTGTCAAAAATTCTGAAAGGACGGTCCCAGCCTTCGAACCAGGTATTTTTAAGCAATTGGCCCAGGAGACCCAGTATAATCACCGCAAGTATCATGTTGATGACCATTGCCGGATATTTCCTTACAAATATCAATGCCAGAAGTGAAGTAAGTATAAGACCATCGCCCAGATGGGTAAGCAAAAACATGGGCCAGTCTAAAAAAGGATGGTGCCAGCCATTAATCAATAAAAAACTGTCCCGGTATCCCATCAGCAATAATAAAGCACTTAGCCACAACCAATACAAAAGCATTAACAGTAAAAATAACCAGGGCAGTTGTTTATGTTCAGACTTCATAGCATTATGTTTGTTGGGCCGCAAAGCAAAAAGCAGACTTTTTGATTACTCCTGTGAGTATTCTTTGACCAGTTTTCGATATGCCGAAAACACATTGGCCCTCGAAACAAAGCCACGGTATTTGCCATTTTCGAGCACCGGAAGATTATAGTCTTTGGATTCGCTGAAAACCCGGGCTACGCTCTCCATGGTATCATGGGTATGCACGATGTTCTGTGGCATAAACATCAGGTTCCGCACAAATGTTTTATCATAAAGGGTATGGTCGAAAATAATGTCCCTTATTTCATTGATAAAGACCACCCCAAGAAAATTGTTCTCTTTGTCCACTACCGGAAAAACATTGCGTTCTGATCTTGCAATCACTTTCACCAGATCGCCCAGCGTATTGTCGGGACCTATGGGTAGGAAATTATCTTCAATCAGCCGTTCGATACTCAGGCGCGAAAGTACGGCCTTGTCTTTGTCGTGGGTAATGAGTTCACCTCTGGAAGCCAGCCGCTTGGCATAAATGCTGTGGGGTTCGTACAGGTTGATGGTCAGGTATGAAATGGTGCTGGTGATAATAAGTGGCACAAAAAATTCATACCCGCCGGTAACTTCGGCAATCAGGAATATGGCGGTAAGCGGAGCGTGCATCACCGCAGCCATAACACCGGCCATACCTGCCAGTACGAAATTGCTTTCGGGCAGGTTATGATAACCAATGGTATTGATCAAACGGGAAATCAAAAATCCTGTAACACCGCCCATAAACAGAGATGGTGCAAACACCCCTCCTACTCCACCGCTTGCCGTGGTACTGGCCATAGCTATTACCTTAAAAAACATGACCATCAGCAGAAATCCCATAAACAGCCACTGGTTATTGCGGAATTCATAAAAAAAACTGTTGTTGACAATACTGTTGCCTTCGCCGGTGAGAAAGGTACCAAGCACCTCATACCCTTCACCATATAAAGGAGGCAGCAGGAATACCAAAAAACTTACGATAACACCACCCACAAGCAGCCGTCGTACCGGCTTTCTGATATTGTATATTTTATTTTCAACGTAAGCATTGGCACGGGCAAAGTATAAAGAAACCAGTCCTGCAATGATGCCCAGAAGAATGTAGAAAGGGATGTTTTTAAGATCGAAAGGGCTGGTCATATTGAGGGCAAAAATAGAGGCATTCCCCATCAGAAAAGCGGAAATAGTCGTGCCGGTTACCGCTGAAATAAGCAAGGGAATAAGTGATGCCATCGTAAGATCGAGCATCAGCACTTCAAGAGCAAAAACTACTGCGGCAATAGGTGCCTTAAAAATACCGGCTATGGCGCCTGCTGCACCACATCCAATCATCAGCGTCATGGTCCGGTAATCCATCCGCATCAGGCGGGCCAGGTTGGATCCTATAGATGCCCCGGTAAGTACAATGGGGGCCTCCAGTCCAACAGAGCCGCCAAAACCAACTGTAATGGTACTCGAAATCAAAGAACTGTAATTATTATGCGGCTTAAGGTGGCTGTTGCCCCGCGAAATTGAATACAGCACTTTACTTACTCCATGGGATATATCTTCGTGAACAAAAAGACGTACATAAAGTACTGTTAGTGCAATGCCAATCAGAGGATAAGCCAGATAAAGCAGATTAAAGCTCTCGGTATCGAACCCCCGGGTAAGAAAAAGATAGAAGTAATGTACGGTGTTCTTTAATATAACCGCCGATAGCCCGCTTACCAGCCCCACCACCAGTGCCAGGATAAGTATTATATTACGCTGGCTGATGCGACCGGCACGCCATGAATTAAACCTTACAAGCAGCGTGTTGAATTTCATAGGGGGCAAAGATAGAAAAATGAAGGATATTATTGCTATTAACCCATGAGTAGTTGTCAACGAAGATAGATTTTTTCCAACTTCTTCCACCAAGCCCGAAAAATTCGGGAACTTCCCATATATAGGTTTTTTTCCGAAGCATTGAAAAAATATCAATAGTGGCCGGATAAGTTTAAGAGATTCATCGCTTCAATCTGATTAATAAAATATTACACTATTAATAGGGGATTGGGAGATTGAAGTAACTGCGTTTTCTATTACCCCAATTGCCCTTATTACTAAAAGCTATATGGCTGTCATTCAGAATCCTGCTCCGCCCTTACAGACAGGACGGGAAGGGATGAAGTGATGAATCTTTACCATTGAAGAAGAGTTTTAATCGGTCTCTGATGAAAAATAATCAATAAAATTAAATCACTTTCAGAAAAAATAAGCATAAACAAAAGTAATCGGCACTACACATCAACACTGCAGACTACCTCAGGAAAATATGCCGTCAATTAATCAAAGTCACAGGTATTTAATAAAGGCCTCTCATGACATCTTTTTCCTAAGTGTCGTATGCATTGAAGCAGAATCTCACATAAAAAACATAATAAACGGCCATTTACACATTTTTTTAAACCCAAAAAATGATCATAATGAAAAAAAAACGCCCTCTTTTGCTCGGAATTATCGGAACCATGCTTATACTTTCTGCTTCGTGCAGTAAAGAAAACGAGAAACTTCCCGATCCATTTTCCAATGGCAGCAATGAAAGAACCATGATTGTGGTAATCAGCGACCTTCACCTGGGTGCAGATCTTGCATACGCGGAATGCAGGGAAAATCTGAAACCGCTCGAAAGCTTCCTGAATAAGGTGAGCGTGTCACCAAACATAAAAGAACTCATTATTGCCGGTGATTTATTGGATGAATGGTTTGTACCGGCATATATAAATACTTATCAGGGCAAAGATCAGACTGACTTTGTTCAGCGCATTGCCACATCCAATAAGGAGGTAATCGCTGTTTTTAATAAAATCATTCAGGAGGGCAAAATTAAGGTTTCTTATGTCCCTGGAAACCATGACCTGACCATCACACCGGAAAACATTGAAATGATACTACCGGGAATCAATCAGGTAAGGGATGCGGCTTTGGGTTTAGGAACCTATTCACCGGAAGGTTTTCCATTACTTGCTGTTGAACATGGGCACCGCTATAACTTTTTTTGTGCGCCCGATCCATTTTCAAATCAGGATATTGCCCCTGGAACCATTACGCCTCCGGGTTACTTTTTTACCCGCCTGGGTGCTTTGTATGTAGACCAGGGCTACCCAACCACAGGAGAAACGCCTCCACTGGTAACCCAAAATACATCGGGCGATCCCAGCCAAAATCTAATGTACGAATACTGGAAAATATGGCAGTATACCACCAACATGTTCAAAATCAACAATGCTTTTGACGAAAAAATTATTGTGACCAATTTGGATGGCTTTACGGAGATTTACGCTGTTAACGATGTACTGCCTTTTCAAAACACGCCTGGTGGAACTATAGAAGTGAATCTTTACAGAAATATAGTTGATACCTGGGAAGAGCGCCAAACGCTCAATCATGTTCCGGTACACATACCCACCGCACATGCCATTGCCAATGCGGCCAGTGCCATTGAAACTGACAGTCTTGCCTATACCCAGTACTTTGCAAACCCGGCGTCTGATAAAAGGCTGGTTGTATTTGGACACAGTCATGTACCTCAAATTATTGCTTATACCAATCTAAAGGGTCAAAAATGCATTTATGCCAATTCGGGCACCTGGATTGATCATAATCCCAAAAGAACGACCATGCATTTTATTGTCATTAACCCACAAAAATCAGAGGCTTCTTCACAAACAGAGGTAAAACTTTACAATTTTGAAGGAGAAACGTACAATCAGATGGCCAAAGATGTTGTGAGGCTATAAGATGAACTCTCTATCAATGTAGTGACTGAAGTAGGTAAAAATATAATGGAAGGCACTCCGAATTTCACTTAATTCTGGATAACAGACTTATAGACTATTTGGGAGATTGGGGATGGAAGGAAGCGGGGCTTCCTCTCACCCCCATTGCCGCATATGACTAAAAGCTTAAGGGCTGTCATTCAGAGCGAAACATAGTGAAGTGGTGAACCCATGCCATAAATAAGGGTTTCAATCGGTCTCCAATGAAATTATCAGACACTGAAGCCACTCTGCTTTGGGCAAAAACTCATATCTTTACCGATTGAATTCAAAATCTCCAATTAATATCCACAATTATGCTTAAAAGACTCACTGCAATTGCTTTGATTATTGGGCTGGGCTTAAGTGCCTATGCTCAGGAGGATGCCCGCCTCCTAAGGTTTCCCGACATCAATAAAAACCTGATAGCTTTCGTTTATGCGGGCGACATATGGACCGTTCCTGCAAGCGGAGGTGATGCCAAACGGCTGACTTCCCACAAAGGGCTCGAACTTTTTCCCAAAATCTCACCTGATGGCAAATGGATCGCCTTTTCAGCAGAATATTCAGGCAGCCGTCAGATTTGGGTGATGCCCGCTGAAGGTGGAAACGCCCGTCAACTCACATGGTATAACTCCGTTGGGGTAATGCCGCCACGGGGTGGCTATGATAACGTTGTCCTTGACTGGACGCCCGACAGCAAACAGATTCTTATCCGGGCCAACCGCACTGAATTTGGTGAACGCAACGGTAAGTATTTCTTAGTGAGCCTGGATGGCGGCCTGGAAAAACCCCTGCAAATCGTAAATGGTGGTTTTGCAGTATTTTCACCCGACGCAAAAAAACTGGCCTTTACACCGGTCGATCGGGAATTTCGCACCTGGAAACGGTACAAGGGCGGACGTGCCACTGACCTTTGGATCTATGACCTGACCAATAACTCCTCAGAACAAATTACTGATTTTACCGGTTCGGACCAATGGCCAATCTGGTGGGGCAACGACATTATTTTTGCTTCCGACCGCGACCTGCGCCTGAATCTATATCGCTACAATACCATCAGCAAACAAACAGCCCAACTTACTTTTCATAAGGATTTTGATGTAATGTGGCCTTCCGGCGAAAATGGTCAGGTAGTCTATGAAAATGGTGGATACCTTTATAAAATGGACATCGCCAGCGGTACCAACGCAAAGCTGACTGTTAATCTGAATTTTGACAACCCCAATCTGGTTTCCTATTTTAAAAATGTAAAAGATGACATCCACAGCTTTTCCGTTTCACCAACCGGCAAAAGGGCATTGTTCGATGCGCGTGGGGACATTTTCTCGGTACCTGCCGAAAATGGTGTTATCGAAAATCTGACACAAACACCCGGTGTACGTGAAATTTTCCCAAAATGGTCGCCCAATGGCAAATGGATCAGCTATTATTCTGATGCCACCGGAGAATATGAAATTTACCTGCTCGAAAACAAAAAAGGAGCTGAACCAAAGCAACTGACTAAAAATTCCGCTGCCTGGAAATACGAAGCAGAATGGTCACCCGACAGTAAATACCTGATTTACAGCGATCGAACCCTCAAACTTTGGCTTGTGGATGTGGCCACAGGTACCCAAACCGAGATAGACAAAGGCGAGATGAATGAAATACGCGGCTATTCCTTCTCACCAGATTCAAGATGGATCACTTACGACAAGGTAAGTCCAAACAGTCAGTCGGCAGTGTGGGTGTATAATATCCCTGAAAAGAAAGCTACCCAGCTCACTGATGATCAGTTTAGCGATTTCTCGCCAGTGTTCAGCGCCTGTGGCAAATACCTGTTCTTCGTATCCAATCGCGATTTCAATCTCGATTTCTCGAGTTTTGAATTCACTTACCTCTACAATAAAGCGGCGCGCATTTATGTGGTGGCGCTAAATAATGATGGCAGCAAGTTCTTTAAAGAGAAGAACGATGTAGAACCGGTAAAAGAGGAAACCGCCGCTGAAAAAGGTAAGGGTAAAGATAAAGATAAGGACGAGGTTCAGAAGGATACCGGTAAAACGACAGTAACTATTGATTTCACCAACATCAATAACCGCATTATTTCACTTCCGGTGGAATCGGGTGATTATCGACTGGTAGGACCGGCTGATGGCGGATTACTTTATCTGAGCGAAGGCAAACTGATGCGATACAATGCTGCAGAAGAGAAAACCGAAGAAATTATGGAACGTGTGTTTATGGTTGAAGTTGCGGCTGATGGCAAAATGTTTATTTACCGCTCTGGCAGCGATTACGGGATAGCCAAGGTAGCTCCGGGACAGAAAACGGGTACCGGTAAGCTCAATCTCGATAAATTAGATATGAAAATCAGTCCACGCGAAGAGTGGAATCAGATTTATGTTGATGCCTGGCGTATTTTCCGTGATTATTTTTATGTAGATAATCTTCATGGGGTGGACTGGAAAGGGCTGCAGACCCGTTACAGTACGCTATTACCATACGTGGGCAGCCGTTTCGACCTGGATTACATACTGAATGAGATTGTATCTGAATCCAACACCGGCCATTCTTATGTGGATTGGGGTGATATCGAGCGCGTAAAACGTATTAATACCGGTTTGCTTGGTGCGAAACTGGTCGCCGATGAAGCCGCCGGTCGTTATCGGATTGATTACATTTTCCCTGGTGAAAACTGGAACCCGGAACGCCGTTCCCCACTCACCGAATCTGGTGTGGATGTAAGACGTGGCGATTATCTGATCAGCATTAACGGAAAGGACGTTACCACCCAGGACAATCCCTACCTGTTTTTGGAAAACCTGGCTGATGTTCCCATTCAGTTAACGGTAAACAACAGGCCAAATGCAGATGGCGCCCGTACTTCCACTGTTAAGCCCATCGATAGCGAACTTGAAATCATGCATTTAGACTGGGTTAAACAGCGGCGTGCCATGGTTGATTCCCTTTCAGGTGGTAAAATTGGATATATCTATGTACCCAATACTGCCTTTGAAGGCAACCGCGAACTTTTCAGGGGCATGTATGCATACCATGACAAAGATGCATTGATTATTGATGACCGGTACAATGGAGGAGGATTTATTCCGGAAAATATGATCAACCTACTCGATCGTAAAACACTCACCTACTGGCACCGCAACCACATGCAGCCAAACCGTGCACCGGGCATAGCCCACGACGGCCCAAAGGTGATGCTTATCAATGGCTATTCTTCTTCGGGTGGGGATGCTTTTCCCTATTTCTTCAGGAAACTGAACCTGGGCAAACTTATCGGCACCCGCACCTGGGGCGGACTGGTTGGTATCAGCGGCAATGCGCGACTGGTGGATGGCGGATACATTTCCGTGCCCCGCTTCGGCATTTTCGATGAAAACAGCGAATGGATCATCGAAGGCATTGGCGTTTATCCCGATATTGAAGTGGTTGACCGTCCCGAGCAGCTGGCAAAAGGTATTGATCCCAGCATTGAAAAAGCCGTGGAAGTGTTGCTGAAAGAACTTAAAGACAACCCTATGAAGAGAGTGAAAACACCTGCCCCACCTGACAGATCGGGGTGGATTGAGAAAGATATCAAGTAGGATTGCAGATTGCAGATTGAACTTCAAATCCGGTTGTGGTGGAAGCCTGGCCGGATTTGTTTTTGCTTTTTTTTCATTTATATACCCCGGCAGCAAGACCTCACCCTGCCCGTGGATGCTCAACGAAACAATAAAAGTTTATGCTGGAAGGTAGGATGAATTCTGGGTTGATTTGTTGATTTGTTGATGTGTTGATGTGAGGATTTGAGGATTTGACGATTTGATCCCGAATCATCGTTCCTCCTCCCGGGGTTTGATGAATGCTGATAACTGATCGTACATCACTGTTAACTGATCACTGATCACTCATCACCGATCACCCATCACTTATCTCACCACCGTCATACTTCCTCTCAACGTACTCACCTTCCCCAGATAATCCGCATAAGTAATTACCCACACATATACCCCGGCCAGAAGCACCTCACCCCCCGCCCTCTCCTCAAAGGAGAGGGAGCTTAATCGTGCTTCGTTATCACATTTTCTGCAAAATAGTAGTTTTTCCTTTGTAAGATGCCAAACCCTCTCCTTGAGGAGAGGGCAGGGTGAGGTGCTTATCTCACCACCGTCAC
>JACDJC010002505.1_pt1 | contig 14326 bp, 11 predicted proteins | sample 7454191 | NCBI WGS metagenome assembly JACDJC01 (sample SAMN14253291, study PRJNA609438) | sludge metagenome | isolation source: sludge after 25d culture with pyrite and EDTA | collected 2018-12-20 | reverse complement strand
CGGCCTCGGCTCGGGCTGGTTCGACGGCGAGCACCACGCCTACGGCATCCCGTTCCCGGACCTCGGCGAGCGCTTCGACCGACTCGAGGAGCAACTGGCGGTGATCACCGGCCTGTGGGAGACGCCCGTGGGCGAGACCTTCTCCTTTCCCGGGACGCACTACCCCGTTACGGACTCACCCGCCCTCCCCAAGCCGGTCCAGTCCCCCCGCCCGCCGATCATCGTCGGCGGTCACGGCGCGAAGCGGACGCCCCGGCTGGCCGCCACCTACGCGGACGAGTTCAACCTGCCCTTCGCACCCATGGCCGACTTCACCGCCCAGAAAGAGCGGGTCAGCGCCGCCTGCGAGGTCCGGGACCGCGATCCCGCGACCATGACCTGGTCGGTCGCCCTCACCACGGCGATGGGCGCCGACGAGGCCGAGTTCACCCGACGGGCCGACGCCATCCTCCACACCCCCGACCAGCTCCGCAACGACCAGCTCGGCGGCACCCCCGAGGAGCTCCGGGACCGCCTCGGCCCGTGGGCCGGACTCGGCGTCCAGCGGGTCTACCTCCAGGTCCTCGACCTCGCCGACCTCGACCACATCGCCGAACTGGGCACGGAGCTCATCGGCCGCGTGTAGGTCGTCGGGCTGGGGGAACGACACCGACGGCAACAACGGGGCGTGGGGTCGAGCCGCGGGTCGTCGGCGGCAGAACCGCCCCCAGTCCCACTCCCCGTGACCACCTCCCGTTCTGGCGCCTGATCTTCCGGCCATAGGCGGCAGATCGGGCGCCAGTACGGGACAGCGGGGCCGAGCAGCCCGTTGTCGCCACGGAGCGTGGGATTTCGGTGCCGAGGAGGGCCCGCAGCCCGACCCACGCCCCATCCCGGCCTCGGTGTCGTTTCCCTAGTCCGGAGCAGGGGTGCGGGTGTCGATGCCGAGGCTGACCGCCGCGCTCACCAGGCCCAGGATCACCAGGGCCCACCAGAGCGGGTCGAAGTCGCTGACGGGATCGCCGGCCACGACGCTGCCGACGAGGACGACGGCCAGGGCGATGCCGAGAGTGCCCGACAGGCGGACGACGGTCTGGATGGCGGCCGCAGCCACACCGAAGCGGGCTTCGGCCACGCCGTGGACGGCGGCGCTCTGGAAGTTGGGGAACACCAGGCCGATGCCGATGCCGAGCAGCAGGACACCGGGGATCCAGACCGTCCAGATCTCGGGCTCCTCGCCGATGCCCAACGCCAGCCAGGTCCCGCCCAGGGCGAAGATCAGCGCCCCCGGCACCATGACGGCCCGGTGGCCGTAGCGGTCGGCCAACCGGCCGCCGACATAGGAGAAGACCGCGGCGGCCGCAGGGCCAGGGGTGACCAGCAGACCCGACTCACCGGTCGAGTAGCCCCAACCCTCGGTGAGGAAGCGGACCAGGCCGAAGAACATGGCGAAGAACGCCGCACCGAAGAGCAGGGCGACGACGTTGGCCCGGCGGAACAAGGGCGCGGCAAAGAGGTCGGGGGCGATCACCGGATCCGGGTGCCGGGTCGAACGGCGGACCAGTAGGACCGAGGCGATCACCGAGACGGCGAAGGCGGCGAGGACCGCCGGCGACGTCCAGCCCCATGACGGCCCCTCCACGATGCCGAGGGCCAGCGAGGCCACGGCCACCATGACCAGGAACGAGCCGAGGATGTCGGTGAGACCGTGGACATCGGGGTTCACCGACTCGACCAACACCCTGCGACCCCAGACCAGGACGATCACGGCCAGCGGCACGCTGAGCCAGAAGGCCCAACGCCAGCCACCCAGGCCCACGACCACCGCACCCAGCGACGGGCCCGTGGCCGCCGCCACCCCGCCCACGGCGCCCCAGGTGCCGATGGCCATCGCCCGACGCTCGGGCGGGAACTCCCGCAGCACCAGCGCCATCGCCGCCGGGGTCATGAGAGCCCCGCCGCAGGCCTGGAAGGCCCGGGTGGCGATGAGCACGCCGGGGGTCGGGGCCGCGCCACTGGCCAGCGCGCCCAAGCCGAAGATCACCACGCCCGTCAGGAACACCCGACGTCGTCCGTAGAGGTCGGCGAGTCGGCCCCCGGGCACGAGCAGGGCGGCGATCACGATCCCGTAGATGGTCAGGACCCAAGACAGCAGGGCCGTCGACGCGTCCGGGAACGCGTCCTCGATGTCAGGGAAGGCGACGAAGATCACCGACAGGTCGAGGGCGCCGGCGAAGCCGGCCATGCACGCCAGCAGCAGGACGACCCACGCCCGCTTCGGGACCTCGGGCTCGGACGACGCGAGGTCGGCCTCGGTCACCGGAGGGGGGGCAGGGCCAGGAACAGGCCGAGGAGCAGCAGCTCCTCGCCGGGGTTGCGGACGAGGTCCTCGGCGGCGACCTGGATCGCGGCCAGGCCCGCGACGATCGGGGCCGGGTCGGTGCTGTCGGCCAGGGCGTCCCGGTAGCGGCCGGCCAGCGTGGCCAGCCCGAAGCGGAGCTCCTGGCGCCGCAGCGTGCGCACCTGCCGCTTCTGGCGGGTGACCAGCTCGCCGACCAGGCCCTTGCGCAGCCCGTAGCGCTCGATCTGCTCGTCGAGGTCCTCCCGCTCTCCGAGGTGCTGGGCGTCGAGGGGGGCCTGGGCGGCGTCGATCCGAGCCCGCAGGTCCGTCACCAGGTCGACAACTGCGGCCCCGGTGCCCGCAAGCCGTTCGGGCACCCGGCGCCACGCCTCGCGTCGATCGGCCAGCTCGGGATCCGTGGCCAGCAAACGGGCCCGGGCCAGGTCGCCCCCTGCGGCCTCCGCAGCCTCGACCGCCGTCTCCGACGGGACACCCTCGGCCACCAGGCGCTCGACCAAGGCGTCGGGCGGCACGGGACCGAACTCGATGCGGACACAGCGAGAGGCGACGGTCACCAGGTCCGGCGGGACCTCGTCGGCGACGATGACCATGATCGTGCGGGGTGGCGGCTCCTCGATGGTCTTGAGGAAGGCGCCCGCGAACTGCTCCATGGTGTGGAACTGGCCGAGCACGACGAGCTTGCGGTCCGCCTCGACCGGCGCCCGATTGACCTCCTGGAGGATGACCGGCAGGTCCCCCTTGTCCATGTCCACGCTGAGCCGGGCGCCCTCGGGCTCGAAGACGATGAGGTCGGGATGCTTGCCGCCCAGGGCCAGGCGGGCGTGGCGTTCGGCGTCCTCACCCTCACCGCCCCGGGAGAACAGCGCGGCGGCGAAGGCCCGGGCCGCGGCCATGCGCCCGCTGCCTGCCGGCCCCACGAAGAGATAGGCGTGCGACGGCGCCGGCACCGCCGCCTTCAGGTCGCCGACCGCCCGCGGCTGGCCCACCACGTCCGCCCACAGGTCCACGTCCACGCTCATCGGGGGAAACGATGGCACGCAGGGCGCCGGAGGTCCGCGGAAGCGGACTCGTGGTCGGGCGGGGCCAAACGATGGCAGGAACGGGGCGGGGGGTCAGGCCGCAGATCGTCGGAGGCGGGCTCGCCGGCCCCGAATCGAGACCATCCACCACCCAGAGTGAGATCCCGACTCGTCCGGCCCGTCGACAGCACTTCTCGAGGCAATGCCTTGCGGATTCCGCAAGGTATTGCCTCGGGGTCCTTGGGTCTGGCCACGAGCGACCACAGGCCGTGGCATTCGCCGCTCGAGTGCCCCCGACGGCCCCCGGCCCGACCCCACGCCCCCGTGGTTGACTCGGTTTCGGTCCTCACGGCAACCGTGCCTGGACAGCAGCCAGCACGAGCGCGAAGACGTCCTCCACCCCACCGGAGCCGTCGACCACCACCCAGGAGGGGTCGTCGGCGGCCAGGGTGCGGTAGCCGTCGGCCACCCGCTGGTGGAAGCCGTCACCCACGGCTTCGAGACGATCGAGGTCGGTGCCCATGCGCTCGGCGGCGACCTCCTCGGGGACGTCGATCAGGATGGTCAGGTCCGGGCGGAGGCCACCGGTGCCCCAGTCGTTGACCAGTGCGACCTCGTCGACGGGCAGGCCCCGGCCATGGCCCTGGTAAGCCAGCGAGGAGGCGACGTAGCGGTCACACACCACGTCCTGGCCGGCCGCCAGCGCGGGGCGGATCACCTGAGCGACGTGGTCGGCCCGGGCGGCGGCGATGAGCAGGACCTCGGCGCGGAAGTCCAGCTCCCCGGTGGCGGGATCCAGCACGATGTCCCGGAGCCGCTCCCCCGCCGGCGTGCCCCCGGGCTCACGGGTCAGCAGGGCCTCGAGGTGGTCGGCCAACCGCCGGGCCTGGGTGGACTTGCCACAGCCCTCCCCACCCTCCAGGGCGATGAACCGCCCGGGCATGCCTGTCAGTCGCTCGACTCGGCCGCAGCCGGCTTCTTCGCGGCCGCCGGCTTCTTCTTGGCGGCGGGCTTCTTCTTCGCCGCCGGCTTCTTCTTGGCGGCGGGCTTCTTCTTGGGCGGGGCCTTCAGCCGGCGCTCGGCCAGCAGCTCGGCGCCCCGCTCGGGGGTGATGTTCTCGATCGTGTCGCCCTTGCGCAGCGACGCGTTGCTCGTCCCGTCGGTGACGTACGGGCCGAACCGGCCGTCCTTGAGCACCATCGGCTCGCCGGTGGCCGGGTCCTCGCCCAGCTCCTTGAGCGGCGGCTTGGCCGCGGCCCGACCCCGGGTCTTGGGCTGGGCCAGGAGGGCCAGGCAGGCCTCGAGGTCGATGGTGAAGAGCTGGTCCTCGTCGGCCAGGGACCGGGTGTCCTTGTCCTTCTTCAGGTAGGGCCCGTAGCGCCCGTTCTGCACGGTGATCTCGACGCCGTCGGCCGGATCCACGCCCACGCTGCGGGGCAGCGACAGCAGCTGCAGCGCCTCCTCCAACGTGAGGGTGTTGATCGTCATCGTCTGGAACAGCGAGGCGGTCTTGGGCTTGCCCTCCACCTCGCCGGTCTCGAGGTCCCCGAGCTGGACGTAGGGACCGAAGCGCCCCGCCTTGGCCAGCACGGTGAGGCCGGTCTCGGGGTCCTGGCCGACCACCCGGTCGTCGTTCGGGGCCTCCAGGATCTCGATGGCCTTGGCCGGCGTCAGCTCGTCGGGCGGCAGGTCCTCGGGGATGGACGCCGTGTCCTCACCCCGCTGGAGATACGGGCCGTAGCGGCCCGGCCGGGCCACGATCTCGACCCCGTCGGCGTCCGCGCCGATGGGGATGGTGTTGACGGCGCGAGCGTCGATGTCCGCGAGACGGTCCGACACCATCGACTGCAGGCCGATGCCGTCACCGTCCTTGCCGCCCTCGCCGAAGTAGAAGCGGCTCAACCACGGGATCTGCTCGGCGGTCCCACTGGCGATCTCGTCCAGCTCGTCCTCCATGCGGGCGGTGAAGGCGTAGTCGACGAGGTCCGGGAAGTGGTCCTCGAGCAGCGTGATGACGGCGAAGGCCGTGAAGGACGGCACCAGGGCCGAGCCCTTCTTCCACACGTAGCCCCGGTCCTGGATGGTGCCGATGATCGACGCGTAGGTCGACGGGCGGCCGACGCCGAGCTCCTCCATGCGCCGCACCAGCGAGGCCTCGGTGAAGCGGGCCGGCGGCTGGGTCTCGTGGCCCTTGGCCTCGATGCTGCGCACGGCCACCACGTCGCCCTCGGCCATGTCGGGCAGGATCCGCTCCTGGTCCTCGAGGTCGCCCTCGGGGTCGACGGAGCCCTCGACGTAGGCCCGCAGGAAGCCGGGGTGGTGGATGGTCTTGCCGGTGGCGGAGAACTCGGCGTCCCGGTTGTCCGACGCCGTCGCGCCGAGCCGGACCTGGACCGACTGCCCGCGGGCGTCGGTCATCTGGGAGGCGACGGTGCGCCGCCAGACCAGCTCGTAGAGGCGGAGCTCGTCGGCCTGCAGCTCGCCCAGGACCTCCTCGGGGAGGCGGAAGCGGTCACCGGCGGGACGGATGGCCTCGTGGGCCTCCTGGGCGTTCTTGACCTTGCGGGTGTACTGCCGGGGGGCGTCGGGCAGATAGTCCTGGCCGTACTTCTCCAGGATCTGGGACCGGGCGGCGGACACCGCGGTCTCCGACAGCGTCGTGCTGTCGGTGCGCATGTAGGTGATGTAGCCGTTCTCGTACAGCCGCTGGGCCACGGCCATGGTCCGGGCCGAGCCGAAGCGCAGCTTGCGCCCCGCCTCCTGCTGGAGGGTCGAGGTCATGAACGGGGGGTAGGGCTTGCGGGTGTACGGCTTGGACTCGACGGACCGCACCGCGACGGGGGCGCCGTCGAGGGCGTCGGCCAGCCCCCGGGCGCCGGCTTCGTCCAGCAGGGCCACGTTGCCCTGCAGCGTGCCGTTCTCGTCGAAGTCCTTGCCGGTGGCCAGGCGGGCGCCGTCGACGGCGACCAGGGTGGCGCCGAAGTCCGTCTGCGGGGTGCCGCCGGCGAACACGCCGTCGAGGTCCCAGTAGGAGGCGACGGTGAACCGCATGCGGGCCCGCTCCCGCTCGACCACGATGCGAGTGGCGACCGACTGCACGCGGCCGGCGGACAGGCCCGACTGCACCTTCTTCCAGAGGACGGGGCTGACCTCGTAGCCGTACAGGCGGTCCAGGATCCGGCGGGCCTCCTGGGCGTCGACCAGTCGGCGGTCGATCTCGCGGGGCTCGTCGATGGCCCGCTGGATGGCCTCGGGGGTGATCTCGTGGAAGACCATACGGCGCACGGGCAGGCCCGACGGCGGGTTCAGCACCTCGAGCAGGTGCCAGGCGATGGCCTCCCCCTCGCGATCCTCATCCGTCGCGAGGTACAGCTCGCTGGCCGCCTTCATCTTCTTGCGCAGGTTGGCGACGACGTCCTTCTTGCCCTTGTTCACCACGTAGAGGGGCTTGAAGTCGTTGTCGGTGTCCACCCCGAGGCGGGCCCAGGACTCGCCCTTGTAGGCCGCGGGCACGTCGGCCGCGTTCTGGGGCAGGTCCCGGATGTGGCCGACCGATGAGTCGACCTCGTAGTCCGAGCCGAGATAGCCCGCGATGGTCTTCGCCTTCGCGGGGCTCTCGACGATCACCAGAGGGTTGGCCACGGCGCGGAGGGTATGGCCAATGACACGCTCTGTGTCAACCACCCCCTTCCGGCATCACCGCGAATGGATGCCCCCGCCGTCGACCAGGTACGCCTGCCCACTGACTTGACGGGCCTTGTCCGAGGCCAGCCAGACGACCGCCTCAGCGATGTCCTCGGGCTCGAGGAGGTCGCCGGTCGGGACCGCCGAGGCCATCATCTTGCGCAGCCCCTCGTCGTCGCCGATGAAGCCCCGGATCATCGGCGTGTCGGTCGGGCCCGGCAGCACCGCGTTCACCCGGATGCCGGCCCCGATGTACTCGGCGGCGGCCGTGCGGGTGAGCCCGAGGACCCCGTGCTTGGCCGCCACGTAGTGCGGCAGCCCGGCGAAACCGACCACGCCGGCTCCCGAGGAGGTGTTGACGATGGCCCCGCCGCCGCCCCGCTCGACCATGTGGGCCAGCTCGTGCTTCAGGCAGAGGAAGACACTGGTCAGGTTGACCGCGATCATCCGGTCCCAGTCGGCCTTGGCCAGCTCGTGGAAGCTGGTCATGGCGCCGGTGATGCCGGCGTTGTTGAACGCCGTGTCCAGCCGCCCGTGGTCGGCCACGACCCCGGCGACGAGGTCGATCACCGCCGACTCGTCGGTCAGGTCCACGTCGACCCAGGACGCCTCCGCCCCGGCGGCCTGCACGGCCGCCACCGTCTCACCGGCGTCCTTCACATCGGCGACCACTACCGCCCGCGCCCCGTCGCGGGCGAACAGCCGGGCGGCCGCCGCCCCGATGCCCCCGGCCCCGCCCGTCACCAGCACCACCGCGTCCTCGACCATCGTCGAGACCCTACGGCGCTAGCTGTCCTCGAGGCGGCCGTCGGTGATGTGCACCACGCGGTCGGCGTAGTGGGTCATCCGCTCGTCGTGGGTGACGATGACCGCGGCGGTCCCCCGCCCCTTCACCTCGTCGGTGATGAGCTGCATCACCTGCTCGCCCAGGCGGGTGTCCAGGGCCGAGGTCGGCTCGTCGATGAGCACCAGCTCGGGCTCGTTCATCAGCGCCCGGCCGATCGCGACCCGCTGGCGCTCACCCCCCGACAGTGCGTCGGGGAGGTGGCCCTTGCGCTCGCCCAGCCCGAGCTCATCGAGCAGGCGGTCGGCCCGGGCCCGGGCGGCGGACCGGCTGGTGCCGCTCAGCTCGGCCACCACCAACAGGTTCTCCCGGGCGGTGAGGAACGGAACGAGGTTCACCGCTTGGAACACGAAGCCGACCCGCCGGCGACGGAACTCGGTCAGGGCCTTCGCCGAGTACGCACCGAGGGCCTCGCCGCCGACCACGACCGAACCGGAAGTCGGTGCCAGCAAGCCGCCCGAGACCGACAGCAGCGTGCTCTTGCCGGATCCCGACGGACCGATGAGCGCCACCATCTCGTCCCGGCCGACGGTCAGGGTGGCGTGGTCGAGGGCCGCCACCTCCTCGTCGCCGCTGCGGTACACCTTGCGGACGTCCACCAGCTCGAGGGCGGGCATCGGTTCTCCTCCGGGGGTCGGGTCAGCTGATGGCATCGGCGGGGTCCACCTTGATCACACGGCGCAACGAGACCGCACTGCCGAGCACGGAGGCCACCAGGACCCCCACGACGACCTGCGCGGCCCGCTCGCCCTCGAACTGCACGGGCACGCCCGGCGGGACGGCCAGGCTCAACAGGTAGGTGAGCAGCCCGCCGACGGCGAGGGCCACACCCGCGACGACCACGGCCTGGACCACGACGCCGGCCAGCAGCTGGCGGGACGAGGCCCCGATCGCCTTCAGCACCGCGTACAGCGCGGATCGCTCCAGGGTGACGAGGGCGAAGAACAGGGCGACCACGATGCCCACGACGAGGAAGGTGGTGTTGATGATCGCCGAGAGCGTGCTGCTCTGCTCCCGTACGCCGGGCAACGCCAGCACGGCCTCCTCGCGGGTCACGGTCTCGGTCGAACCGGTGGCCTGGTCGACGGCGGCGGCCACCGCCTCGGGGTCCGCCCCGGACTCGACGCCGACGGCGAGGGCCTGGAAGGTGCCCTCGGGCAGCACAGCGTCGGGGCGGGACGAGCCCAGGACCTCGCGCCAGGTCGCCGGGTTCACCCACAGGCCACCCTGGAGCAGGAACGAGGTGTCTTCCACCCAGCCCACGACCTCGACCTCCAGGCCCTCGGGGCCGACGCCGAGGCGGTCACCCTCCTGTACGCCGAAGGCCTCCAGGCGACGGTCGGCATAGCCCACGAAGTCCTCGGTCGGGGGAGCGGGCACCCCCTCGGCGCCGCCCTCGTAGCCCACCACGGACACATCGGCGAGCTCGTCCTCACCCGGCACCGTGGCCGCCACCAGCGCGACCCCGAGGCCGTTGACGGTGTCGACCCCGTCAACCGCCTCGACCTCGGCCCGGACCTCGGGATCCACCCGCGACCGCAGCAGCGACAGGCGGGCGTCGTCGGAGTAGGTGAGCAGCTCGGCCTCCTGGGAACGCAGGAGCCCGGTGCTGCCCAGGTACAGGCCATCGAGCAGGCCGCCCAGGAACAGCAGCAGCACGGTCAGGAAGGCCAGCGCCCCACCCGCCACGGCAAAGCGCCCGGGACGGCGCCGCAGCTCGCGCAGGGCCAGCCTCACGCGAGGCCCCCGGAGGTCTGGGCCGCGTCGGCCGGGTCCAGCCGACGGACACGCCGCAAGGAGGGCAGGGCCGCGACCAGGGCGAGGATCACGATGATCGACCCGGTCGACAGCACGAGGCCGGGGTCGGGGACCTGGGCGAAGTCGTCGTCGACCAGGACCGCCACGAGGGCGGTGACCCCCGCCCCGAGCGCGATCCCCACGATGGTGACCACGAGGGCCTGGAGGAGCACGGCTCCGGCCAGCACCCCCGGACCGGCCCCCACGGCCCGCAGCAGCGTGAACGCGCCCTCCTTCTGGATGGTCAGGATGAGGAAGAAGAAGCCGGTGACGATCGCCACCACGACGTAGGCCAGCAGGAAGACGATGCTGAAGGACTGGCGGGTCTCGGCCACACCCGGCGCCTGGGCCACGGCGTCGGCCCGAGTGAGCGCCTCCACGCCGTCGACCTCGTCGGTGATCCGTCGAGCGAGGTCGGCCGGGTCGACACCGTCGGCGGGTTCGACCGCGACCAGCGAGGCGGGCACGAGCGGCGCGTCGGGGTTGACCGCCTGCCGGCCCGCCTCGAAGGTGGCGAAGGAGGTGAAGACGGTCGGCTCGACGCTGAACCGGAGGTCGGACGCCAGGCCGACGATCTCGATCGGCACCTCGCCCTCCGGCCCGAGACGGACCACGTCGCCGATGTCGAGCCCGAGGGCCACGTCCAGGTCCGAGGCCACCCCCTCACCGTCGGCTTCCGGAAGGCGGCCGTCCACCAACGTGGTCGGCGCCCCGGGCCCGCCGAGCTCGTAGCCGAAGACCACCACGTCCTCGAGGCTCCCGCCCACCTCGGCCGTGAAGGTGTTCTCCCCCAGCGGCGCCGACCGACCCACGCCGTCCACCGCGGCGACCGCCTCGACCGTCGGCGGCAGGACCACGCTGGCCTCGACGCTGGTGCGAGCCTCGTCGCCGTAGACCAGCACCTCAGCGGACTGGTTCTCGAGCGCACCGGTGAAGTAGCCGAGCAGGCTGGTCAGCAGGGTCTGCTGGAACAGCACCAGGAACGCGAGCAGGCCGAGGGCCCCGGCGAGGAGCCCGAAGCGCAGGCGGGCCCGCCGCATCTCCCGGAAGGCCAGACCGATGGAGGGGCGCAAGACGGGCAACGTAGCGTCGGAGCCGCCCGGGGCGGCAGCGCGGCCGACGAGTAGGTTCGCCGGCGATGGACTTCGAACCGAGTGCCAAGTGCCGCGAGCTGTCCGAGCGCCTCGAGGCGTTCATGGCCGAGAAGGTGCTGCCCGCCGAGGCCGTGTGGGCCGAACAGATGGCGGCCTCCGGCGACGGCCACCACCACGCCCAGGTTGTGGAGGACCTGAAGGCCGAGGCCCGGGCCCGGGGCCTGTGGAACCTCTTCCTGCCCCACGCCACCGAGTGGACCGAGGGCCTGTCCAACCTGGACTACGCCCCCCTGGCCGAGATCAGCGGTCGCAGCCACCTGGCGCCCGAGGCCCTCAACTGCGCGGCCCCGGACACGGGGAACATGGAGGTGCTGACCATGTTCGGCACCGACGAGCAGAAGGAGCAGTGGCTCCGCCCGCTGCTCGAGGGCGAGATCCGCTCCTGTTTCGCGATGACCGAGCCCGACGTGGCCAGCTCCGACGCCACCAACATCGCCCTGCGCATCGAGCCCGACGGGGACGACTACGTCCTCAACGGCCGGAAGTGGTGGATCTCCGGAGCCGCCCGGGACACCTGCAAGATCGCCATCGTCATGGGCAAGACGGACCCCGACGCCCCCCGCCACCTCCAGCAGAGCCAGGTGCTGGTCCCCCTCGACACCCCCGGCCTGACCGTCGTGCGGGACCTCACGGTGTTCGGCTACACCGACCAGGAAGGCCATTGCGAGCTGTCCTTCGAGAACGTGCGGGTCCCCCGGTCGAACCTCATCGGCGAGGAGGGCGGCGGCTTCGCCATCGCCCAGGCCCGCCTCGGCCCCGGCCGCATCCACCACTGCATGCGGGCCATCGGCGTGGCCGAGCGGGCGCTGGAGGCCATGTGCCGCCGGGTCACCACCCGCACGGCGTTCGGCAAGCCGCTGTCGGATCAGGGCGTCATCCAGGAGTGGATCGCCGACTCCCGCATGGACATCGAACAGGCCCGTCTCCTCGTGCTGAAGACGGCGTGGCTGATGGACACCGTGGGCAACAAGGGCGCCCGCATCGAGGTGTCGGCCATCAAGGTGGCCGTGCCCAACATGGCCCTACGGGTCGTGGACCGGGCGATCCAGGCCCACGGGGCAGGCGGGGTCGGCCCGGACTTCGGCCTGGCCTCCATGTACGCGCACCTCCGCACCCTCCGCTTGGCGGACGGGCCCGACGAAGTGCACCGGATGCAGTTGGCCAAGCGGGAGATCCGGAAGTACGAATCGACCTGATCCCCCGCCCGGACCTCAGACGCGGCGGCCCCGACCGATGACGCCGACCACGGCGAGGATGACCAGGACGACCAGGACGATGAGCAGTAGTTGCATCCGTCCCCCCTACCCCGTCTGAGGGATATCACCCCGCTGGCGGGCTCAGGGGGGGCTGCGGACGTGGAAGAGGACGACGCGCACCGTGGTGCCGTCGTCCTTGACCAGGAACTGCACGTCATCGGCCATGCCCCGCACCAAGGGGATGCCCAAGCCCCGCTCCCGCTCGAGACGGGAGGGATCGGTGACCGCCGGCAACGGGTCCAGCCCGTCGGGGTCGAACCCCCCGCCGTGGTCCTCGATCTCGATGGTGACCCGGTCGTCGTCCAGGATGCAGCGGATGATGAGGGGTTCGAGCCGGTCGAGGCGTTGCTGGGACTCGATGGCGTTGGCGCAGAGCTCGGAGACCGCCAGGCGGAGGTCGGCCACCCGGGCCGGCGGGAACGCGGGATCGACCGACGCCGCGGCGCTGACCACGACGCGGGCCAGGTCGAGGTACTCCATGGTGGGTGGGATCTCGAGCTCGACGACCTCGCCCACCCCGCTCACCCCGGCCTTCCGGCCGTGGCCGAGGCGACCGTGTCGGCCACGACGAAGGCGTGGTCGAGGCGGGTGATGGCCAAGACCTTGGCCACGTGGTCGGTGGCGCCGGCAAGGCGGAGGTCACCGTCGTGGGCCCGGGCCCGCTTCAGGCCACTGACCAGGGCACCCAGCCCCATCGAGTCGATGAAGGTGACACCGCTGAGGTCGACCACGAGCTGCGGTGGGCCCTCGGTCACGAGTTGCACGAGGCGGTCGCGCAGACGGGGGGCGGTGGCGACATCGATCTCGCCGGCCAGGCGCAGGACCCGCCAGCCGTCGAGGTCCTCGACCGCGACCTCCTCGTAACGGCTCATGGACGTCCCAGCGTAGGACGGATTTCGTCATGGATCCGTAATGCTCGAATGCCGTCGGCGTAACTACGGCTCTGTCACCTGTCAGCGCGCGGCCGTAGGCTTCGGGCGATGGCGCTCGCCCCGGTGTCGCCGCTCGCACCCCTTCCCCTGGCCGACCTGGTGGCGGGCCGCGGGCTGGTCCACCTCGAGCGACTGCCGTCCCGACCGGCCCGCTACGGCGAACTGGCCCGGCCGCTTCCCGACCCGGTGTGGGACGCCCTCGGGGTCGATCGGCTGTGGGCCCACCAGGCCGCGGCGATCGACGAGGTGCGCGCCGGGCGCTCCGTCGTGCTCGCCACCGGCACGGCCTCGGGCAAGTCGCTCTGCTACCAGGCCCCCATCGCCGAGGCCGCGCTGGCCCCCCTCCGGCCCAGCACCGCGCTGTGCATCTTCCCCACCAAGGCCCTGGCCCAGGACCAGGCCCGATCCCTCTTCGAGCTGGACCTGCCCGGCCTCGTGCCCGCCACCTACGACGGCGACTGCTCCACCGAGGAGCGGACCTGGGCCCGTGGCCACGCGACCGTGCTGCTCACCAACCCCGAGATGCTGCACTCGGCCCTGCTCCCCCACCACGCCAAGTGGTCCACCTACCTGGCCCGGCTGGAGCACGTCGTGGTCGACGAGCTGCACGTGCTGCGGGGCATCTTCGGCACCCATGTCTCCCACCTGCTGCGCCGCCTCCGGCGGGTGTGCAACCTCTACGGCTCGGACCCCACCTTCGTCTTCTGCTCGGCCACCATCGGCCGACCCGGCCGCCTGGCGTCAGAGCTCTGCGGCCTGCCGGTCACCGAGATCACCGACGACGCCTCCCCCAAGGGGGAACGGCTCGTCGCCCTTTGGAACCCGGCGGTCGAGAAGACCGCCGACCTCGATCTCACCGACCACGACGACGGACGGGAGAAGGACGGTCCCAAGCGGTCCACCATCAGGGAGACGGCCGACCTCGTCGCCCGCCTGGTCCTGGAGGGGCACCGCACCATCGCCTTCTGCCGTAGCCGCCGGGGGGCCGAGGTGGTCGCCGGCGAGGTCCAGCGTCGCCTCCCCCGCGAGCTGCGGGACGGCGTGCAGGCCTACCGCGGCGGCTACCTGGCCGCCGAGCGGCGGGCCATCGAGGCCGAGCTCTTCTCGGGCCGCCTCCGGGCGGTGGTGGCCACCAGCGCCCTGGAGCTGGGCATCGACGTGGGCGGCCTGGACGCCTGCGTGCTCAACGGCTTCCCCGGCACCATCGCCTCGCTCTGGCAGCAGGCCGGCCGGGCCGGACGCGAGGGCCAGGAGTCCGTCGCCGTCTTGGTGGCGGGCAACGACCAGCTCGACCAGTGG
>JACDJC010002504.1_pt1 | contig 14326 bp, 14 predicted proteins | sample 7454191 | NCBI WGS metagenome assembly JACDJC01 (sample SAMN14253291, study PRJNA609438) | sludge metagenome | isolation source: sludge after 25d culture with pyrite and EDTA | collected 2018-12-20 | reverse complement strand
CAATGCCTACTTCACCAAGCTCGGGCTGATCTCGTTCCTGAAGGAACATCGACGCCTACACTACGCTTCATGAACCGCCGTATACGGAACCGTACGTACGGTGGTGTGGGGGGAGGGCCTAAAATGCCCTCCTACCCGATCAAAACCCCGAGAGGCTATCCAGCCTTTCGGGGTTTTTCTTTATCAAACGTCCAGATTGGCAACGCTCAGTGCATTTTCCTGGATGAATTCGCGGCGCGGTTCCACCTCGTCGCCCATAAGGCGCGTGAAGAGTGAATCGGCGTCGGTCGCATCCGTCACCTTGACCTGCAGCAGCGAACGCACATTCGGATCGAGCGTGGTTTCCCAAAGCTGCTCGGCGTTCATTTCGCCCAGGCCTTTATATCGCTGCAGGGTCAGGCCCTTGCGGCCTGTCGCAAAGATCGCATCGAGCAGGCCCATCGGGCCGGAAAGTGTCTCCACCTTGTCCTTGCGGCGCAGCACCGGTGGCTCGGCAAAGACTTCCGACAGGCGTGCAGCCACGCGGTCGATCTGGCGGGCATCGGCAGAACCGAGCAGCGCCATGTCGAGAATGGCAACATCTTTCACGCCGCGCACCATGCGCTCGAAGCGATAGCCACCATCTTCGGTCACATATGCTTCCCAGCCACGCTCGGTTTCTTCCGAGATCATGTCGAGACGCTTTGCAACAATATCGGCAGAACGCTGTGCGGTTGCATTGTCTTTCGAGGCATCCGGGTTCAGCAGCCCTGCGATGGCAGCCTGTTCCACCACGCGACGATCATAGCGCGTGTGAAGACCGGCCAGAAGCTGACGTATGGTGCGAGCATCTTCCACCACTGAACGCAGGTCCGGCCCTGCGCGAACTTCGCCGCTTGCCATCTCCAGCGTGGCTTCTTCAAGACCCGTTTCGATGAGGAAGTCTTCGAAGGCGGCCTCGTTCTTGATGTATTGCGAGGATTTGCCGCGCGACACCTTATAGAGCGGCGGCTGCGCGATATAGATATGGCCGCGCTCGATCAGTTCCGGCATTTGGCGGAAGAAGAAGGTCAGCAGCAATGTACGGATATGCGCGCCATCGACGTCAGCATCGGTCATGATGATGATCTTGTGATAGCGCAGCTTGTCCGGGTTGAAGCCGTGCGTTTCATCCTTGCCGATCGATGTGCCGAGCGCAGTAATCAGCGTGCCGACCTGGTCGGACGAGATCATGCGATCGAAGCGGACGCGTTCTACGTTCAGGATCTTGCCGCGCAGCGGCAGGATGGCCTGGTTCTGGCGCGAACGACCGCTCTTGGCGGAGCCACCTGCCGAGTCACCCTCGACGATGAAGATTTCAGACTTGGCTGGATCGCGCTCCTGACAGTCGGCAAGCTTGCCGGGTAGGGACGTCACGCTGAGATTGCTCTTTCGGGTGATATCGCGGGCCTTGCGGGCAGCTTCACGGGCAGCGGCGGCCTGAATGACCTTTTCGACCACGATCTTGCCGCCAGCCGGATGTTCTTCAAGCCACGTCGAAAGCGCTTCGTTGACGAGGCTTTCCACAACAGGGCGAACTTCCGAGGAAACCAGCTTGTCCTTGGTCTGCGACGAGAACTTCGGATCGGGAACCTTGACCGAAAGAACGGCGGTCAGGCCTTCGCGGCAGTCATCGCCGGTAAGCGTCACCTTTTCCTTCTTGGTCATGCCCGATGCATCGGCATAGCCCGTCACCTGACGGGTCAGCGCGCCGCGGAAACCGGCCAGATGCGTGCCGCCGTCGCGCTGCGGGATGTTGTTGGTGAAGCACAGCACCTTCTCGTGGTAGGAATCGTTCCACCACATGGCGACTTCAACCGTCATTCCGTCTTTTTCACTGCGGATATAGATCGGCTCTTCCAGAAGCGATTTCTTGCTCTGGTCGATATATTTCACGAACTCCACAAGCCCGCCATCATAGTGCAGTTCATGCTCAACCACATCCGCATGGCGGCGGTCGGTGAGCTTGATGCGCACACCGGAATTGAGGAAGGCGAGTTCGCGCAGGCGGCGCTCCAGCGTGTCGAAATCGAATTCGACCATGCTGAAGGTATCAGGCGAGGGCAGGAAACTCACTTCCGTACCCGTCTCCGCACCGGCATCACCGGTTACCACGAGCGGGGCATCGGCCACGCCGTGGGTAAAGCTCATCTCATGGATCTTGCCAGCGCGGCGAATCTTCAATTTCAGCCAGATCGACAGCGCGTTCACCACCGATACGCCGACGCCATGCAGGCCACCGGAAACCTTGTAGGAATTCTGGTCGAACTTGCCGCCAGCGTGGAGCTGGGTCATGATGACTTCGGCCGCCGAAACGCCTTCTTCCTTATGGATGTCGGTCGGGATGCCGCGACCGTTATCGGTCACGGTACAGGAACCGTCCGGGTTGAGGGCGACGGTGACAAGCGTGGCATGTCCTGCCAGCGCTTCGTCGATTGCATTGTCCACGACCTCGTAGACCATATGATGCAGGCCGGAGCCGTCATCCGTGTCACCGATATACATGCCGGGACGCTTGCGAACAGCATCCAGACCTTTCAGGACACGAATGGAATCCGCGCCATATTCGGCGGGGGCTTCGGAATTCATCTCGGGCATCTCGCTCATGAAAATCTTTCGAAAAACGCGCTGCGAATGCAGCTTCAAAGATATGTCGAATCACGCGACAAACATGGCTTTAATATAGGTGCTAAAGGCTTTTTTTCCAAATTCTGGCGGTAAATTTGCCGGGGATTCCGGCAGTCTGTTCGTATGAGGGCGATATGGGCGCCGCATGGCTTCTGGAACCGCCACAATTGACGCTTATATCGAGTTTGACGGGCGCGCTCCCGACCTGTTCTATGACGAAAGGAACGCTTGATGGAAATTGCGAACGCCATGAGCGAAAGACCGGGTCCATTCGTGCCGCCTGCACCGCGCCCGCGCGAAAAGCCGGTGGGACGTTTCGAGATGATGCGGGTCGTCTACAAGAATCCGCTCGAGCTTTGGGGCGAGCCTTCCTACAATGAGCGGTGGATTTCCGTCAGCTGGTTCGGCATGAAAACCATCATCGCCAACGATCCCGGACTGATCCGCCATGTGCTGGTCGACAATGCCGCCAATTATCCCATGTCCGCCATCCGCCAGCGCGTGCTGCGCCCCCTGTTGCGTGATGGTCTCCTGACGGCTGAGGGCCAGGTGTGGAAGCGCTCGCGCAAGGCCATGGCGCCGGTTTTTACCCCGCGCCATATCGGCGGCTTTGCTGAAACCATGCGTGACCGCTCGCTCCAGTTCGTCGAGCGATACAAGACCCCCGGTACGATTACCGATGTCGCCCATGACATGACGCTCCTGACCTATGATATTCTGGCCGAGACGCTGTTCTCGGGAGAGATCGCGGGCGATCCAAATGATTTCGCACACCAAATCGACAAGCTGTTCGAGACCATGGGACGGGTCGATCCGTTCGACCTTCTGGGACTGCCCGACTGGCTGCCGCGCCTCACGCGGTTGCGCGGACAGCAATCGCTGGGTTTCTTCCGGGCGCTTGTCTCGGACACGATTGCCATGCGCAAGGCGCGTATGGACAAGGGCGAGGCGGTGCCGAGCGACTTCCTGACGCTGCTTCTGCGCGCCGAAGGCCCGGAGGGGCTTAGCCGTTCCGAGATCGAAGACAACATCATCACCTTCATTGGTGCCGGTCACGAGACGACCGCCCGCGCGCTTGGCTGGACGCTCTATCTGCTCGCGAAGGCGCCGCAAGAGCGCGACCGTATTGAACTGGAAATCGATAGCTTTTTTGCAAAAGGTGGACGAGATCTGCCGCCGCAGGAATGGCTGGCCTCGCTGCCCTTCACGCGCGCGGCTTTTGAAGAGGCGATGCGGCTTTATCCGCCTGCGCCATCGATCAATCGCGAGGCGGCGACTGATGATAAGTATGACGATCTGACAATCCCGAAGGGCGCGACCGTGCTGGTCATGCCATGGGTCATTCATCGCCATAGGCTCTACTGGGACCAGCCGGACGCTTTCATGCCCGAACGTTTCTGGCCCGAAAACCGCGACAAGCTCGACCGCTTTCAGTATCTACCCTTCGGCGCAGGTCCACGTGTCTGCATCGGCGCGAGTTTTGCCTTGCAGGAGGCTGTGATTGCGCTGGCGACGCTGCTCGACGGTCATCGCTTCGACGTGCTGGAGACAACAAAGCCGTGGCCGGTGCAAAAGCTCACCACGCAGCCGCAAGGCGGTTTGCCGATGAAGGTGATTAAGCGATAGCAAAAAGCCCGGCCAAGCCGGGCTTTCGTTGTTGTTAGAGGCGCGCCGCATGCCAGCGCAGATGGTCATCCATGAATGTCGAAATGAAGAAATAGGAATGATCATAGCCCTCGCGCATATTGAGCGTGAGTGGAATACCAGCCTTCTTGCAGGCTTCTTCCAGCAGCCACGGGCGCAGGCCGTCATTCAGGAAACCGTCTGCGGTGCCCTGATCGACAAGAAACGCCGGAAACTTGTAGCCATCCTCGATCAGCAGTGACGCATCATAGGGACGCCATGCGCGCTCTTCGGCCCCGAGATATTTTTCCAGTGCTGGCGTCGACCATCCGGCGGTCGACGGCTGCACGATGGGTGCGAAAGCCGAGGCCGATTTGAACCGGTCGGGATTTTTCAGCGCAATCGTCAGCGCCCCATGGCCGCCCATGGAATGGCCGGTAATGGCCTGCCGCGCCATATCGAGCGGAAATTCAGCCGCAACCAGATCGGTCAGTTCCTGCGTGATATAGCTGTACATCTGGTAGTTCTTGGCGAAAGGCTCCTGCGTTGCATCGACATAAAAGCCTGCACCCTTGCCGAACTGCCAGTTATCCGGCTCATCCGGTACGTCATCACCGCGTGGGCTCGTATCGGGGCAAATAACGGCAATTCCCAGTTCTGCGGCCAATTGCCGATATTCGCCTTTGTCCATCACGTTTTGATGTGTGCAGGTCAGTCCGGACAGGTACCAGAGCACTGGCACCGGTCCGTTTGCAGCCTGTGGCGGCAGGAAGACGGCAAAGGTCATGTCGCACTGGGTGGTTTCGCTTTTGTGCCGATAGACGCCTTGCGTTCCGCCAAAGCACTTCGCAGTCGAAATCGTTTCCAGGGTCGTTGTCATAAGAATTCCAGTTCCTGATTTGGCGCAGATTGGGCAACATCAGCTGCCGAGCGCTACGGCGGCATTGACCGCTGCCGCGACGAGAATGGTGTTGAAGAAATAGGATACCACGCTGTGCATCAGCGTCAGCCGCCGCATGGTGGTGGTGGTGACGCTCGTATCCGATGTTTGCGCGGTCATGCCGATGACATAGGCGTAATAGGCGAAGTCCCAACCCGATGGTTCCGGCGTGCCGGGAAAGTCGAAGCCGCCGCGATAGCGGCTGGCATGGCTGCTGTCGTCGCCAGCCGGATCACGGGGCTGCCAATAGGCATGGGCGTAGTGAATGGCCGTCAGCATGTGAATGGTTGCCCAGCCGAGCGGCACCGATGCAAGCGTGGTCACCAGCGTGAAACTGTCGGCCTGCGGGTGCCTGTTGACCACGATGAACAGCGACACAACCGCCACGATGACAGTTGCGAAAGTCACCAGAAAGATGATCCATGCCGGCTCATCGGTGCTGGCCGCGTGCTTTTTGAGAAATGCCGCCGTGAGCTTCGGCATGACTGTCAAAGTGAGCGCCAGATAAAGCACGAAGAATGTGTTTGCGCCAATGACCGGCGCAAGCGGGCTTTTCAGAAGCCAGGAGACGATAAAGGCTGCCGCGCCGCCGATAGCCGCAAGATAGAAGGACATATGGCGGCGCAGCAGGAACATTAGTTGCTCTTTCTTTGCCGTTGCAGCCGCATGTCCACATGCGGGATGCCGTCTTCCAGATATTCGTCCGAAATCGCTTCGAAACCAAACGAGCCATAGAATTTCTGCAAATGACTCTGGCCACCCAGTTCGATGGCGATGCCGGGAAAGCGCTCTTCCGAAAAAGCAATTGCTTCCTGCATCAGCCTTCGGCCGAGCTGGTAGCCCCGGTAATCCGGGGCCACGACCACACGTCCGATCTTGGCGGGTTTGCCTTCGCTTTCCGGCGGCAGAACCCGCAATGCTGCTGCGAGTTCGTCGCCATCAAGAATGCGCAGGTGGTAAGCGCCAATGTCCTTGCCGTCGATTTCCGGATAGGGGCATTCCTGCTCCACCACAAAAATATCCACGCGCAATTTCAGCAGCGCATAAAGTGCGCGCGGGGTAAAATCGTCCAGCTCGTCCCAGCGGGATATCAGCGTCTTTTCGCTCATCAGTAAACAATCACCGAACGGATCGACTTGCCTTCATGCATCAGGTCGAAAGCCGTGTTGATTTCATCCAGCGGCATGGTGTGGGTGATCAGATCGTCAATGTTGATCTTGCCGTCCATATACCAGTCGACAATCTTCGGCACGTCGGTGCGACCGCGCGCGCCACCGAAGGCGGTGCCTTTCCAGACGCGGCCCGTGACCAGCTGGAACGGACGCGTGGCGATTTCCTTGCCTGCTTCGGCAACGCCGATGATGATGGATTCACCCCAGCCGCGATGGCAGCATTCCAGCGCCTGACGCATGACATCGGTGTTGCCGGTGGCGTCGAAGGAATAGTCTGCGCCGCCGTCGGTCAGGTCCTGAATGGCCTGCACCACCTTGTCATTACCGATCTCGCGCGGGTTGATGAAATCGGTCATGCCGAATTTCTTGGCCATCTCGACCTTGGCCGGATTGATATCCACGCCGATGATCTTGTCAGCGCCGACCATGCGTGCGCCCTGAATGACATTGAGGCCGATGCCGCCGAGGCCAAACACCACGACATTAGAACCCGGACGAACCTTTGCCGTGTAGATCACTGCGCCGATGCCAGTGGTGACGCCGCAGCCGATATAGCAGATCTTGTCGAATGGCGCGTCTTCACGCACCTTGGCGACCGCGATTTCCGGCAGAACGGTGAAGTTCGAGAAGGTCGAGCAGCCCATATAATGGAACACTTCGCCGCCATCGCAGGAGAAGCGCGTGGTCTTGTCGGGCATCAGGCCCTGGCCCTGGGTCGCGCGGATCGAGGTGCAAAGGTTCGAGCGCTGCGACAGGCATGTTTTGCACTGGCGGCATTCCGGCGTGTAGAGCGGGATCACATGATCGCCCGGCTTGACGGAGGTGACGCCTGCGCCGACTTCGCGCACGATGCCTGCACCTTCATGGCCGAGAATGGCCGGGAACTTGCCTTCGGAATCAAGACCCGACAGCGTATAGGCGTCAGTGTGGCAGACGCCGGTTGCCATGATTTCGACCAGCACTTCGCCAGCCCGTGGTCCGCCAATTTCGACGGTTTCGATGGTGAGAGGCTTCTTTGCCTCCCAGGCAACGGCTGCACGTGATTTCATGACGATGTTCCCTTCCAGTTGAACAGTAGAGCATTTCCAGCAAAAGTGCGAAACGGCTTTTGCATAGGGAAATACGTAAAAACAAACACTTGGCGCTCTATTTCAGATAGGTGCGCAAAATTTGCATGATTTGATCGATCTCGGCATCCGGGTCTGTTGCGACATCCCGCACGATGGTCTCACGCGCTTGCCCGAATGTCTCGCGGAAGTGACTTTCCAGAACTTCCGCCATCAAGCCATTGGCCGCGCCGCGCAAAGCTGCAATCTGCTGCAGCAACGCTGCACATTCCGTGCCCGCTTCCACGGCGCGTTCGAGCGCTTCCGCCTGTCCACGGATGCGGCGAAGGCGCGTCAGCGCACGCTTTTTGTCTTCCGGTGAATGCGGCATGAAACCTCTCGATCTTGCGGGAAACTATATACTATGGGGGAGTATGTCAATCGCCCCTGAATTGGCTTTTGCAAGAATGGTTTTCTCTGCAATTGGCACTGCCCGGATTTTAAGCCTCAAGCCTGAGATGCAGCAGCGGATAAGGGCGTCCCTGATCATCGGTCTCCGAGCGACCTGTCTCGACAAAGCCCAGATGGCGATAAAAGCCCACGCCTTGCGTGTTCTGCTCGTTCACATCGACGGTCAGCGCGCCGCGTTGTTTGGCGTGCGCAATCATATATTTGCCAATGCCCTTGCCGCGCTGGTCGGGCGAAATGAACAAACTGTCGATATTGTTGTCGGTCATTCCCATGAAGCCGACAGGTTTGCCGCCGTTTTCAATGACATCGACTTCCACATTCGGCAGATATTGCTCACCGACCAGCTTTTCGAGTTCCTTGAAATCGTCGGGGCTCAGAAAGTCATGCGTGGCGCGCACGCTGGCTCGCCAGATTTCGGTGAGGACCGGGGCATCAGCCGGAATGGATTTTCGGATATGGATCATCTCTGTTCCTTGTGTGATAAGCACTGAACTGACGCATTATCTTACGGAAATTCATTTGACGAGCCTGCCCGATCTTCCCGTTACACGCATTCTACCGCAATTGGATGAGGCGATGAACGCCCATGCAAGCGCGGTGCTTGTTGCGCCGCCGGGCGCGGGCAAGACGACGCTGGTGCCGATCCATATGCTGGATGCGCAGTGGCGCGGCGATGGGCGCGGCGATGGCATGATCGTGCTTCTGGAGCCGAGGCGTCTTGCCGCCCGCGCTGCCGCGCGCCGCATGGCGCAGCTTCTGGGCGAGGAGCCGGGCGAAACGGTTGGTTACCGGATGCGTCTGGAAAGCAAGGTGTCGAGCAGGACGAAAATCCTCGTCGTCACCGAGGGTGTCTTTGCGCGGATGATCCTTGACGATCCCGACCTCAAGGGCGTGGCGGCAGTGCTGTTCGACGAGTTTCACGAGCGCAGCCTCGATGCGGATTTCGGGCTGGCGCTGGCGCTTGATGTACAGGCTGCCTTGCGCGACGATCTGAAAATTCTGGTCATGTCCGCAACGCTCGACGGTGCGCGTGTGGCAGCCCTTCTGGGCGACGCGCCGGTGATCGAAAGCGAGGGCCGGGCTTTCCCCGTCGATATTCGTTATCGGGAACGGAAAGCCGACGAGCGCGTGGAAGACGCCATGGCGCGCAGCATTCGCGATGCGCTGGCCGACGAGACGGGCAGTATTCTGGCATTCCTGCCAGGGCAGGGCGAGATCGAGCGCACGGTGCGCCTTCTGGAAGATCGTGTGCCAGCCCATGTGATGCTTGCGCCGCTTTACGGCGCGATGGAAGGTCGCGCTCAGGACGCGGCGATCAAGCCTGCACCGGAAGGCAAGCGCAAGGTGGTTCTGGCGACCTCGATTGCCGAAACCTCCATCACGATTGACGGCGTGCGCGTAGTGATCGACAGCGGGCTTGCCCGTCTGCCGAAATATGAACCGGCCACCGGCCTGACGCGGCTGGAAACCGTGCGCACATCCCGCGCCAGCGCCGATCAGCGGGCGGGTCGCGCCGGGCGAACGGAGCCGGGTATCGCCATTCGTCTTTGGCATCAGGGGCAGACGGCATCACTGCCAGCTTTTTCGCCGCCCGAGATTCTGGAGGCCGATCTGTCTGGCCTCGTGCTCGACAGTGCCGCATGGGGCGTGACCGATCCGGCAACGCTGAGCTTTCTCGACGCGCCGCCGAAACCGGCGCTGAACGAAGCCCGCACCTTGTTGCGGCGGCTCGGCGCTCTGGACGAGGCCGGGCGTCTGACCCCCGACGGCGAAGCCATGCGTCAGCTCGCCTTGCCCGCACGTCTTGCCCATATGGTGGCTGAGGCGGGCAAGCGCGGTGAAGCCTCAAAGGCTGCCGAGCTGGCTGTGCTTTTGACGGAGCGTGGGCTTGGCGGCAACGAAACCGATCTCGACACGCGTTTTTCGCGCTTTCGCAATGATCGTTCGGACCGCGCCCAAAGGGCAAAGGGGCTGGCAAGGCGTCTTGCGGCCAATGTGCCCAATCAGGGTGCGCCCGCAGGATCAGGGATCGGTCGCATGTTGATCGACGCCTATCCCGACCGGATCGCCAGAGCGCGTGGCCAGACCGGGCAGTTTCTGTTGGCCAATGGTCGTGGCGGGGAGGTGGATAGCGCGATAAGCCTCAGCCGCGCGCCCTGGCTGGTCGTGGCGGATATGTCGGGCAAGGCAGGACGCGCGCGGGTTCTTTCGGCTGCCGAAGTATCGGAGGCGGAAATCCGGTCTGCCCTTGGCGACCGGATCGAGAGCGGACGTCAGGTTGTCTACGATCCTGAAAAGAACGCGCTCAGGGCGCGTGAAGCCGTGCGCATCGGCGCTATCGCCCTTTCGGAAAAGCCGCTGTCCGCACCATCGGGAAGTTCAGCCGACGAGGGCGTGATTGCCGCCGTGCGCGAGCATGGGCTTGGTATTCTGCCCTGGGGCAAGGAAGCCGATATTCTGCGCCGCCGTCTTGGCTGGCTTTATCGCGGGCTTGGCGATCCATGGCCATCCATGGAAGACGAGCATTTGCTGGAGACATTGGAAGACTGGCTGCTGCCCTTCCTGACCGGCGAAGCGCAGCTCGACCGCATTCCCGGCCATGTGTTGAAAAACGGCCTGATGAGCCTTGTGCCCTTCGATCTCCAGCGCAGCGTGGATCAACTTGCGCCGACGCATTTCACCGTGCCGACCGGCTCGCATATTCCGATCCGCTACGATGCCGAAGAGCCGGTGCTCGCGGTGCGCGTGCAGGAACTGTTCGGTCTGGGCCAGCATCCGTCCATCGCCAATGGCAAGGTACCATTGTTGCTGGAACTCCTGTCGCCAGCCCATCGCCCGATCCAGATCACCCGCGATCTGCCGGGTTTCTGGAAAGGATCATGGGCTGATGTCCGGTCCGACATGCGTGGGCGCTATCCCAAACATGTCTGGCCGGAAGATCCGGCAAATGCGGAGGCGACTCGTCGCGCCAAGCCGCGCGGAACCTGAGATATTGGGTTCTGAGGGCCTGCAAATGATGCTCTTCTGCGCTTCCGGTGCTCATCTATCCAAAAGTGAATTCCTCTCCGGTTCTCGAAGCCACCATTTTCGGCATGTCATAATCAAAATCGCAACAGGTCCCACCACGGCGCCCTGCGACCGGATAACGCAGTTTCGCTTGCTTTGTGGTCCGGGCTTGCCTCATAAGAGGCCCTGACGAGGGACCTTATGCACGCAGAATTCGAGAATCGCGCTTCCAATCTTTCGCGCCGCCCGCGCCTGACCACATTGATACGGGTGCGCTGGCTGGCCATTGCCGGGCAGACAGCCGCCGTCATGTTGGTGGCGCTCTATTTACAGTTTCCTTTTGCCGTTGGCATCTGCTTTGCGCTGATCGCCTGTTCGGCCTGGCTGAACCTTTATCTGGCCTTCCGTTTCCCGACCAACCATCGGCTCAATCCGGCGGCGGCAAGCCTGGTTCTGGCGTTCGACGTTCTGCAATTGGCGGGGCTTCTCTATCTCACCGGCGGCCTGCAGAACCCTTTCATCATTTTGATGATCGTGCCCGTCATCATCTCGGCGACGTCACTGTCGGCCCGCCATACGCTGGTGCTCGCCCTGCTGGTCGTGGCCTGTACTTCGGTGCTCACTATCAGGCATGAGCCGCTGCCGTGGTATCCAGGTGAAACGCTGGACCTGCCATTCCTCTTCGTGATCGGTATCTGGTGCGCCATTATTTCGGCACTCGGGTTCACCGGCGTTTACGCCTATCGCATCGCCGAAGAAGCGCGGCAGCTCGGCGATGCATTGAGCGCTGCCGAACTTATTCTCCAGCGCGAACAACATCTGTCGGCGCTGGATGGGCTGGCTGCAGCAGCGGCCCACGAGCTGGGCACGCCGCTGGCAACGATTGCACTGGTGGTGAAGGAAATGCAGCGCGCCCACACCACCGATCCAGCCCTTGCCGAAGATATAGCCTTGCTTCATTCCCAGACCCAGCGCTGCCGGGAAATTCTCCAGCGGCTGACCAGTCTTTCGTCGGAAGGCGAGGAACACATGTCGCGCCTGCCGCTCTCCTCGCTTATCGAGGAGGTCATAGCGCCGCACCGCAACTTCGGCATCGCTATAGACGTACAAAAGATGGAAGGCCCAAAGCCCGAACCTGTCACCCGACGCAATCCTGGCTTGCTGTATGGCCTCGGCAATCTCGTGGAAAATGCCGTCGATTTTGCGCGAGGTACAGTCAACGTTACCTGGGGCTGGACGGACGGCAATGTGAGTGTGACCATTCAGGATGACGGTGAAGGATTTAAACCGGAAATCCTCGACCGTATCGGCGAGCCTTATATGACCAGACGCGACAATACGCGGAACGGCGGTGGCCTTGGCCTCGGCCTGTTCATTGCAAAAACCCTGCTGGAACGCTCGGGCGCGCATATCACCTTCCGCAATCGTAACAATCCAGGACAGGGCGCAGAAGTAAAAGTGGTCTGGCCGCGTTCCGCATTTATATCCAGCTGAAGAAGGACGCCGTATGACGATCCCGCTTGAGATCCAAAGGGCGACGGAGGAGTTCGACAAGTTTCTCCATATGGCTCGGGACGAGGCAGGACTCGCCACGCGCAATCAGGCCTATACGATGGTGGAGGCTATTCTGCTCACCTTCCGTCACCGGTTGGACGTCGATCAGGCGATTCGCTTTGCCGCGATATTGCCGCCAGTTCTTCGCGCCATTTTTGTAGCAAACTGGGATATCGGCGAAGCGAAACGGCCATTTCAGAACCGCCAGGCTTTGACCCGCGAAGTGCAGTCTCTGCGTAAAGATCACAATTTCGCACCGGATTCAGCTATTTACGACGTTGCAAAGACGCTGCGTGTACATATCGATCAAGTGGAGCTGGATGATTTTCTGGCGGGACTTTCCGATGAGGCACGGGAATACTGGTCCGTCTGAAGCAGATTTACGCGCAGCCGCACGATTTTCCTATCAAATCCTTGTGTTCACAGCTCGAAATATTCTGAAAACACAATGGCTTGGATTGTTTCGATGTGCGAGCGAATGCTGAAATTGCTTCAACAATTCAATGGCTATTTGACTTTTTGACGCAGGGGTATCAATAAGGAAAGAAAAATACAGGCAGGAAGCACCCGATGGACGACTTGAAGCAGGAAGACACCGAAGCCATAGGCAACGATCCGACCCTCCTTCTGGTTGATGACGACAAGCCCTTCTTGCAGCGCCTTGCCCGCGCCATGGAGAGCCGGGGTTTTCAGGTGACGACTGCGGAATCGGTTGAGGAAGGCATCGCCGCCGCCAAGGCCGCTGCCCCGGCCTATGCGGTCGTGGATATGCGGCTCGGTGACGGCAACGGTCTCGATATCATCGAGGCTATTCGTTCGCGCCGTGCCGATACGCGCGCAATCGTCCTCACCGGGTACGGCAATATCGCAACGGCTGTGAATGCTGTTAAGCTTGGCGCTATCGACTATCTGTCGAAGCCTGCGGATGCAGATGAGGTCTTCGCTGCATTGACCCGTCGTCCCGGCGAAAAGGTTGCACCGCCGGAAAATCCGATGTCTGCCGACCGGGTTCGCTGGGAACACATCCAGCGCGTCTATGAAATGTGCGAACGCAATGTCTCCGAGACCGCACGTCGTCTCAACATGCATCGCCGTACATTGCAGCGCATTCTGGCAAAGCGCGCTCCGCGTTAAGTCAGGCTGCTAAGTCAATCTATCTCGGTCTCGGGCACATCGAGACCGGCAAGTTCGGCGATTGTCAGGCGGGCGGCACCCGCTCGCGCAAAGCGTAACATCAATGCCTTTCGCGTTGCGCCCGTTAATTTATGTTCCGGCGCATCACGCATAATCTCCGCTCCATATCCATCAGAGAGAATGAAGCCGCATTCCTGCGGAAATATCTCGCGTGGCACCGCCGGATGCGTAGCGAAGAACAGCCGGTCGCAATAAGAGCGGTATTCTGGCCATTTGTGGTCCGCCTTCCAGTCCTCAATCGATGATTTGATCTCCACGATCCAGATTTCACCCTTGCGGCTGACCGCGATCAGGTCCGCTCGCCTGCCGGATGCCAGTGGCAGTTCAGGTAATGTGGCAAGCCCCATTTCCAGAAAAAGGCGCTGCACACCACGCCGTACAAGCATGGCGTTTTCCGACTGTCGACCGTCGGAAAGTGGGTGGGTCTGGTTGGGAATCACGATTGGCATGGCGTAGTTTGTGCGTGGATTCAGATCAAAACAATCGGAAAACTGGGACGAACCGTACGAAAACTGCGGCAAGTTGGCAAAACGTGGCCAAAAAATGTCTTATTCAAGGAATTTTCAATTTACGGTTAACGCCTGGTTAACAATACTACCGCATCTTCGACAAGAATGAGCGATTCGCTTCTATCTCCGGCCCATCGTGGTCCCATTGACGGAATGAACCAATCT
>JACDJC010002503.1_pt1 | contig 14328 bp, 13 predicted proteins | sample 7454191 | NCBI WGS metagenome assembly JACDJC01 (sample SAMN14253291, study PRJNA609438) | sludge metagenome | isolation source: sludge after 25d culture with pyrite and EDTA | collected 2018-12-20 | reverse complement strand
GCCCGCAAAGCCGTGCGAATCAGGTGGTTTGGGCAACCCGACAGGCAACGGATACGAAAAAACCACCGCGAAGGTGGTTTAAATGTTTGAATCCATTGGTCGGGGAGACAGGATTTGAACCTGCGACTTCTACGTCCCGAACGTAGCGCTCTACCAGGCTGAGCTACACCCCGAGGGAAGCCGTGTATTTTAGTCGTGGGGTGGAGACTTGGCAACAGGCAACTGATCCGACGGGTCAGTCGGGAAGCAGGCTGGCAAGGCGATCATGCAGCACGGCATGGCGCCAGCCGTCGAGGAATTCGGGCCACTCGGTGGTGACGACATACTCTTCCAGCACCTTGCGTGGGCACAGCAGGCCGGCTGGCAGATCCAGTTCGACGGCGATCGCGTCGACCAACTGTTTCATGGCACCGAGTGCCTGCTTGGCCGGGCCTTGCGGGTGGCTGGGGATGCCGACGGTGGTGGCGATTTCTTCTTCGCTTGCGGGAAGCGTGAGCAGCTCGAACAGCTCGCTGCGCTGGGCCGGGCGCAGTGCGCGCTGGCCGCGGCTGCGCTGTTGGAGGTCGGCCAGCGTGTCCGGCGGTTGTTGCGCCAGGCTGAGCGCCAGGGTGTCGTCGATCAGCCACGGGCGCGGCACGTCGAGGCGACGTGCGCTGCGGTCGCGCCACAGCAGCAGGCGGCGCAGCAAGGCCTGTCCGGCGGGCGTCCAGTCGGCGGCTCCGCGCATGGCCCGTTGCGGTTGCGGGTCGCCCTTGCGAAGGACGCGGTACTTCAGGCGCTCGCAGTCCTCCGCGTGCCAGTCGCCACGTCCACGTTGCTGCAGCCGCTCGGCAAGCTGCTCGTGGATGGTCTTCAGGTACACCACGTCGAGGGTGGCGTAGCTGCATTGCGAGGCAGTCAGTGGGCGGCGCATCCAGTCGGAGCGGGTTTCGCCCTTGTCCAGTTCCACGCCGGTCAGCTCGGCGACCAGGGCGCGATAGCTGATGCCCAGGCCCATCCCCACGAATGCGGCTGCGATCTGGGTGTCGAACAGGACGCGTGGGCCGGCCGGCAACAGCGGCGCCAGGGCTTCCAGATCCTCGCTGGCGCTGTGCATGACGGTCGCCACCGTACCGGCGCCCAGCCGGGATTGCAGCGTGTCACCGACGGTGAACGCCAGCGGGTCGACCAGTGCGTGTTGGCCGTTCCAGCCCAGTTGCAGCAGGGCCAGTTGGGGATGGAAGGTGTTGCGGCGCATGAATTCGGTGTCCAGACCCACGGCTGCGTCGGCGGGCAGGGCGGCCAGCCACGCCTGCAACGCCTCCGGCTGATCGATCCATTCAGCGGCAGCGGTTTCGGGCGGCGACATCGGAACTCCTTCGGGTTGACCGGCATGGATTGCCCTGCCGGCGGTTTGTGCCTATGGTGAACCAAGTACGATAACAGGCCGCAACAGGAACGCCCATCCATGTCACGCAATACCATCTTGCGCCGTCAGCGCTTTTTCGGTGGGGCGGCGGGCGTGATCGTATTGGGGCTTGCGCTGACCTATCATTTTTTTCCGGAGCTGGTGCATGTGGCACCGGGTCAGGCGCCGCAGCGTGCGATGACGTTGGGTGGAGTGCAGCCGGCCGGCAATCTGCCACCTCAGCGGGTAGCCGCGATCAACGAAATCAATGCCGGGCCACCGCTTACCCTGGCGCCGACCGCGGTCATCGTGGCGCGCAGCAAGAACAACGCGAACCTACCCGAGCAGAAGACGGCCGAGACGCCGGAGGTGAAGGCTTTGCTTGAGCGCGCACTCAAGGCCTTGCACGCGGGTCAATTGGCCGGCGACCCCAGCAGTGCCGCTGCGCTGTTCATGCAGGCGTTAAAGGAGAAACCGGACAGTCGCCGGGCGGTGCAGGGCCTGTTCGACGTACGTGCGCGACTGGTGGCGGAGATCGACCAGGATATTGTGGTGGGCGATGTCGATGCAGCAGAGGAGTTGCTGGACACCTTGCGCACGTTGCCGAACGCGGAGCAGGAAGTCGCGCTGCTGGAGGCGAACCTGAAGACGCTGGCCACCGTGCGCCCGATGCTGGCCAGGGCGGCTGCCCTGCTGCAACAGGGCAAGGCCGACCAGCCGCGTGGCGGCAGCGCGCTGGACCTGTACCGACAGGTGCAGCAGCTCGATCCGCAGAATGCCATGGCTGAACAGGGCATCTTCCAGGTGCAGCGCGCGGTGCTGGATCGCGCACTGGCCGCGGTGGCGCAGAACGACTTCGCCGGAGCCGAGCGGCAGTTGGCGGAAGCACAGGCGATCCGCCCGGGCTCGCAGCAGATGCACGACGTGCAGCAGCGCATCGAGAACCTGCGCCAGCAGCGTGCCAGCGGCGTAGTGGCCCAGGCGCGGCTGGCCCTGGACGCTGGCAACCTCGAGCTGGCCACGAAACTCGTCGCACAAGCGCGTGCACTCGCTCCCGAGCTGGCGGCGCTGGCGGAGGTGGATGAGCAACTGACCAACGCGCGCCTGTATGCGAGCTTCAAGCCGGGTCAGGTATTCGCCGACCGCTATGTCGACCTGCCGGGCAAGGCGCCTGCGATGGTGGTGATCCCGACCGGCAATTTCCTGATGGGCGCGGCGGCGGACAACGAGGATCGTACCGATGCCCAGTTGCCGCAGCATCGGGTGACCCTGGCAAAGGGTTTTGCGATGGCGCGCACCGAGATCACGGTGGGTGAATTCCGCGAGTTCGTACGCACCAGCGGCTACGTGCCCGACTCGGTCAAGCTCGGTGGTGCCAGCGTGTATGACGAGCGCAGTGGCGCCATGCGCGACGATTCCAGGGCCGGTTGGCAGGACGACTATGCCGGCGCCAAGGCCGCCGACGATCTGCCGGTGGTGAATATTTCCTGGAACGATGCCGTGGCCTACGCGGCATGGCTGAGCCAGCGTACCGGCAGGCCGTACCGGCTGCCCAGCGAGGCCGAGTTTGAGTACGCATTGCGCGGCGGCACCACCACGCGCTACTGGTGGGGTGATGGGGTTCCCGACGACAAACTGGAGAACCTGACTGGCTCCCGCGACCGTTCGCGCAGTGGCCGGCGCTGGAACAATGCGTTCCGTGGTTACGGCGATGGCTACTGGGGACCGGCGCCGGTGATGAGCTTCGCCGCCAATCCTTTCGGCCTGTACGACATCGGCGGCAACGTGTCCGAGTGGGTCGCCGACTGCTGGCACGACAACTACATCCGCGCGCCCGACGACGGCAGCGCGTGGATCAACCCCGGGTGCAGTGCCCACGTGGTACGTGGCGGTTCGTGGGGCAGTGCGCCGGCCCAGGTGATCTCGGCCTACCGCCAGGGGGCCAACAGCGACGTGCGCAGCGGGCGCGTGGGTTTCCGCGTGGTGCGCGAGTTGTAGTCGGGCTTTATCCCCGGCCGCATCGAACGACACGCGGAACCATGGACAAGAATGGCGATGGCGCAGGCGGTTGGGCCCGGATACGCGCTACCTGCTCTTCCCGGGCGGCTGCATGGCTGGCGCCTTTCCCCCTGCGACCGTGGTGTGGGCGTGGATCGCGCGCAGCGCCGCGACATCCATGCGTGCGCTGGCTGTGTTCGATCGACGGACTGGGGCGTCCAGGTTGGCGCAGATCCAGGCCGCGCCCGTGAAGTCCGCATTGTCGAAGTAGCTGCTGCGGGTGATCAGGCAAGCCACGCCGGCCGCTCGTGCAGCGGCCAGCCCGGCGGGGGAATCCTCCATGGCGAGCGCTTCGCACGACCTGCACCCCAGGCCCGCAATGGCGAGACGGTAAACCAGCGGATCGGGTTTCTTGCGCGGTGCATCCTCGGCACAGACCACTGCGCGGAACAGTTCATGCCACCGGGTACCGAACAGATGGGGAAACAAGGCCTCGACATTGCCGCGGCTGGTGGTCGTGGCCACGGCCAGCGCGATGTCCTGACTCAGGCACTGCCCGATCAGCCGACGTACGCCAGGTCGCGGTTCCAGGCCGCCATGCGCGACCAGCGTGGTGTAGTGGCGGTTCTTGCAGGCATGGAGGGATTGTGCCAGCCGCTCGCGTGCCGCCAACTCCCGCGGCGCGTCCTCACGTTCTTCCATGTATGCCAGCAGGCGTTCGTAGCCGCCAGCGACCCGCAGCAGGCCGCCGTACTTCGGCACGTCCCAGTGCCATGGCAACCCCAGCTCAGCAAATGCCCGGTTGAACGCGACCCGGTGCCCGTCGCGCTCGGTTTCGGCCAGCGTGCCGTCCACGTCCCAGATCAGCGCCCGGAGCATTGCTCAGGAATAGCGCCTGGCCATCGCCTCGATCGCCACCGGCTTGATCCGGGGCGCCTGGCCGGCGGATCCGAAGGCCTCGAAGCGCGCCTTGCAGATGCCGCGTGCGGCCTGCCTGGCAGCGATCAGCGCCTTGCGTGGATCGAATTCCCCGGGCTGCTCGACCAGCAGCTTGCGCATCGCACCGGTCATCGCCAGCCGGATGTCGGTATCGATGTTGACCTTGCGCACCCCACGGCGGATGCCGCGCACGATCTCCTCGACCGGCACGCCATAGGTCTGCTTGATCTCGCCGCCGTACTGGCGAATGATCGCCAGCCATTCCTGTGGCACGCTCGACGAGCCGTGCATCACCAGGTGCGTATCCGGTACTGCGGCATGAATCTCGGCGATCCGTTCGATCGCCAGGATGTCGCCGGTGGGCTGGCGGGTGAATTTGTAGGCGCCGTGACTGGTGCCGATCGCGATCGCCAGTGCGTCGACCCCCGTCTTGGCGACGAAGTCCCGTGCCTGCCCGGGATCGGTAAGCATCATGTCATGGCTGAGCTTGCCGGTTGCGCCGACACCGTCTTCCTCGCCGGCCTCGCCGGTTTCGAGCGAGCCCAGGCAACCGAGCTCGCCTTCGACCGAAACGCCAACCCAGTGCGCCATTTCGCAGACCTTGCGGGTGACTTCGACGTTGTAGTCGTAGGACGCCGGGGTCTTGGCGTCTTCCAGCAACGAGCCGTCCATCATCACACTGCTGAAGCCCGATCGGATCGATTGCTGGCACACGGCGGGCGATGCGCCGTGATCTTGATGCAACACCACAGGCAACTGCGGGTGCGACTCGATCGCGGCCAGCACCATGTGCCGGAGATAGGCTTCGCCGGCGTATTTGCGTGCGCCGGCCGAGGCCTGCAGGATGACCGGCGACTGGGTTTCCTCGGCCGCCTCCATGATCGCCTGGATCTGTTCGAGGTTGTTGACGTTGAATGCCGGCACGCCGTAATCATGTTCGGCGGCGTGATCGAGCACCTGGCGTAGCGAGATGAGGGCCATGCGGTTCTCCGGGTCAGGATGACAATGCGGGGGTGGCACGCAACGCGCGCACCAGTTGGGCGATCTCGGACATGCTGTGGAAGAGGCGGTCAGGCGTTGCGGCAGCCACCGGGCGACCGGAGTTGTAGCCCCAGGGCACCGCCCAGGCAGCCACCCCGGCATTACGTGCAGCGGCAATATCGGTCTCCGAATCGCCCACGTGGGCGGCCTGGCCCGGCGCGCTGTCGAAGGCCGCCAGTACGTGGCGCAGCACGCGGGCATCGGGCTTTTTGCAGGGTAGCGAGTCGCCGCCGATCACCAACTCGAAGTAGTCGGCGAGCTGGTTCACCTTGAGCACGTGACGGGCATGCCGCAGCTCCTTGTTGGTGACGCAGGCCAACTGCACGCCGGCATCACCCAACGATTGCAAGGTTTCGCGGCAACCCGGGTAAGGCTGTCCGAAGGTTCCGGCGGTGTCTGCGTAGTGCTGGTCGAATCTGGCCAGCACTTGGGCAACATCGAGCGTCCCGTCGACATCGATCTGCCGCACCATCCGGCGCATCAGCTCGTGCGCACCGGCACCGATCAAGTGCTCGATCGCCGCCTGCGAATGGGGCTCGCGTCCGAAATCCGCCAGCGTCCGGTTGACCGCCACGGCGATCTCGCCGGCGGTATCCACCAGCGTGCCGTCGAGGTCGAAGCTGACCAGCTTGATCGTCATGCGAGCGTCTCCCGTACCAGCCCGGCCAGCCGTACCGCGGTCAGGCCGAAGTGCTCGAATACCGCCGCTGCGGGCGCGGATTCGCCGAAATCATTGACGCCCAATGTCGCCGCACAGCCATATTGCCCCCACCAGCAACTGACGCCGGCTTCCACGCCGATGCGTGGCAAGGTGCCCAGCACCAGGTCACGATAGGAGCGTGATTGACGATCGAAGCGCGTCGAGCTGGGGATCGAGACGACGCGCACCGGAATACCTTCCCCATCGAGAATGTGTTGCGCCTGCATCGCCAGGCCGACCTCGGAACCGGTCGCCAGCAGGGTTGCGCGCGCTCCGCTCGGGTCACTCAGTACATAGCCGCCACAGCCGATCATCAAGCGTTGTTGCGCGTTGCGCTGCTGCACCGGCAGGTTCTGCCGCGACAGCAGCAAGGCGCTTGGACGATCCTGGGCCGCCAACGCCTCGATCCAGGCAACCGCCGTTTCGGCGGCATCGCAGGGACGCCAGACCTCGAGGTTGGGAATCAGGCGCAGGCTGGCGGCATGCTCGACCGACTGGTGGGTGGGCCCGTCTTCGCCCAGCCCGATCGAGTCATGGGTAAACACATGCACGACCCGCAGCTTCATCAGTGCAGCCATGCGGATGGCATTGCGGCTGTAGTCGCTGAAGGTCAAAAAGGTGCCGCCGTAGGGGATCAGCCCGCCGTGCAGGGCGATGCCGTTCATGACCGCCGCCATGCCGAATTCACGCACGCCGTAGCTTATGTGACGCGGTCCGGCGTCGGGAAAGGTCGTCAGGTTGGAACCGGTCAGGTCCGCGCTGCCACCGAGCATCCCGGGCACGCGTGGTGCCAGCAGCGCCAGCACCTGTTGCGATGCCTTGCGCGTGGCCACGCCGTCGCCGCTGTCGATGAACGCCTCGAGCGTGCTCGCGGCTGTCGCATCCCAGTCGGCGGGCAGGGTGCCGGCCATGCGCCGAAGCAACTTGGCGGCCTGTTCGGGAAAGGCTGCCCGGTAGGCGTCGAAACGCTGCTGCCAGGCGCTCTCGAACCGTGCACCTTCGGCGCGCGCGTCCCACTGGGCGTAGATCGAGGCGGGGATTTCGAAGGGGGCGTGCGACCAGCCGATGGCCTCGCGCGTGGCCGCGATTTCGTCGGCACCGAACGGCTCCCCGTGAGCCTTGGCAGTGCCGGCACGGCCCGGCGAACCGGCGCCGATGGTGGTCCGGCAGACGATCAGAGTGGGTCGCCCGGCGCCGACCCTGGCGCGCTCGATGGCTGCCGCCACCGCATCCATGTCGTGGCCATCGAGCGGTCCGATCACGTTCCAGCCACACGCGCGAAAACGCGCCGGGGTGTCGTCGCGAAACCAGCCTTCGACCGGCCCGTCGATGCTGATGCCGTTGTCGTCGTACAACGCGACCAGCTTGTCGAGCTGCCACACGCCGGCCAGCGAGATCGCCTCGTGGCTGATCCCTTCCATCAGGCAGCCATCGCCCAGGAACACATACGTGTGGTGGTCCACGATGTCGTGCCCGGGGCGGTTGAACTCGCGAGCCAGGAGTTTTTCCGCCAGCGCCATGCCCACCGCATTGGTCAACCCTTGCCCCAGCGGCCCGGTCGTGGTCTCAACCCCGGGGGTGAGACCGCGTTCCGGGTGACCGGGCGTGCGGCTGTGCAGCTGGCGAAAGTTCTTCAGTTCGTCGATCGGCAGGTCGTAGCCGGTCAGGTGCAGCAGTGCATACAGCAGCATCGAGGCGTGCCCGTTGCTCAGCACGAACCTGTCACGGTTGATCCATTGCGGATTGCCGGGATTGTGCCGCAGGTGCCGGCCCCACAGGGCCACGGCCATCTCGGCCATGCCCAGCGGCGCGCCGGGGTGACCCGACCTGGCCTGCTGCACCGCATCCATCGCCAGCGCACGCAAGGCATTGGCGCGCTGATCGCGCGAAGCCTCGCCACGCAACACACGAACGCTCGAGGGTGCTGCCATCACAGCGCCCCGATCGCGCGCCTGCGGCGCTCCATCATGCGCCAGATGAAGGGAGTGAAGATCAATTGCATGGCCAGCTCCATTTTTCCGCCCGGCACCACGATGGTGTTGGCGCGGGACATCGACGAGTTGTGGATCATGTTCAGCAGGTAGGGGAAATCGATGCCCTTCGGGTTGCGGAACCGGATCACGCAGATGCTCTCGTCGGCGCTCGGTATGTCGCGCGAGATGAAGGGGTTGGAGGTATCCACCACCGGCACGCGCTGAAAATTGACATCGGTGCGCGAGAATTGCGGGCAAATGTAATGCACATAATCAGGCATGCGGCGCAGGATGGTGTCGGTCACCGCCTCGGCGGTGTAGCCGCGCATGTTCTTGTCGCGCCAGAGCTTCTGGATCCATTCCAGATTGATCACCGGCACCACCCCGATCAGCAGGTCGGGATGCTGCGCGACATCGACCTCCGGCGTGACAACCGCGCCGTGCAGGCCCTCGTAGAAAAGCAGGTCGGTATCCGCCGGCAGATCTTCCCACGGCGTGAAGGTGCCGGGTTCCTGCTGGTAGGGCGCGGCCTCGTCGGCACTGTGCAGGTATTTCCTGCAGCGGCCGCTACCTGTTTCCGCATAGCTTCGAAACATCTGCTCGAGTTCCACGAACAGGTTGTTGTCGGCCCCGAAATGGCTGAAGTGCTTGTCGCCGGCCTGCTCGGCCTCGGCCATCCGCTGTTGCATCTCCTTGCGGTCGAAACGATGGAAACTGTCGCCTTCGACGATCGCGGCGCTGACGTTCTCGCGACGGAAGATGTTCTGGAAAGTACGCGTTACCGACGTGGTGCCGGCACCGGACGAACCTGTGATGGCGATGATCGGGTGACGTTCGGACATGGGTTTTCCTCAGTCGCGGAACAGACCGCGTTCGACAAACAGCGGATTGGGCGCCTCGCGCCTGGTGACGTCGTGGTGATAGTTTTCGATACGTTCGACTTCGTGTCTGGAGCCGAACACGAGGCCAATGCGCTGATGGAGCGAACTGGGTACCACCCCCAGCACGGGCTGCCGTCCTGTGCTGGCGCGACCTCCGGCCTGTTCCATCACAAAGCCGATCGGGTTGGCCTCGTACAGCAGTCGCAGCCGCCCGGCCCTGGTCGGATCCTTGTTGTCGCGCGGGTACAGGAACACGCCGCCGCGCATCAGGATGCGATGCGCCTCGGCCACCATGCTGGCGATCCAGCGCATGTTGAAGTCCTTGCCACGGGTGCCGGCTCTGCCGGCCAGGCATTCATCCACATAGCGCGTGACTGCCGGCTCCCAGAAGCGGCTGTTGGAGCTGTTGATGGCGAACTCGTGGCTGTCCTCGGGCACCCGGATATCCGCATGGGTGAGCTTGAACTCGCCAAGGTTGAGGTCGAGCGTGAAGCCGGCTACGCCATTGCCGACCGTCAGTACGAGCATGGTGGTGGGGCCGTACAGCGCGTACCCGGCGGCCACCTGGGCCGAGCCCGGCTGCAGGAAGTCTGCCTCGACGACATCGCGGCCCGAATCGATCACATCCTCGGGGGCGCGCAGGATCGAGAAGATGCTGCCGACGGAAACATTCACATCGATGTTGCTGGAACCGTCCAGCGGATCGAACACCAGCAGATACTTGCCGCGCGGATAAGCCTCGGGAATCTGATACGGCCCGGCCATCTCCTCCGAGGCCATGCCCGCGACATTCCCGGACCACTCGGCCGTACGCACGAACATTTCGTTGCTGATCACGTCGAGCTTTTTCTGTACCTCGCCTTGCACGTTGATCGCGCCGCCCGCCGCCGCCACACCCAGGTTGCCGCCAAGCTCGCCGCAGGCCACCGCGCGGGCGATTGCCTTGCAGGCGATGGACACATCGAGGATCAGCGCGTTCAGCTCGCCGCTTGCCTGCGGAAAGTGACGGCGCTGCTCGATCAGGTACTGGGTCAGGGTTGGACGCTTGGACAGTGGCATGGCGACCTCAGCTACTCGGGTTCTGGAACACGCGGCTGGCCAGGAAATCGGCCGGGACGAGGGTGGTGAGATCGGCTTCGCTCAGTACGCGGTCACGCTCGGCGAACAGGCGGCTGGCCTGGCGCAGACGCGCACGGTCCAGTGCGTTGCGCACGCTGCGTGCATTGGCAAAATGCGGCTGCGCAATGCGCAATTCGAGGTAGTCACGGAAGACTTCCGCGGTGCCTTCGTCGAACCGGTAGTGCTGCTGGGCCAGCATGCGCTGGGCGATCCGGTTCAGCTCGTCGACCGTGTAATCGGGGAAATCGAGATGGTGGGCAATGCGCGAACTCAGGCCTGGATTGGACTTGAAGAAGGTATCCATGCGGTCCTTGTAGCCGGCCAGGATCACCACCAGGTCGTCGCGCTGGTTCTCCATCACCTGCAGCAGGATCTCGATGGCCTCCTGGCCGTAGTCGCGCTCGTTCTCGGGCCGGTACAGGTAGTAGGCCTCGTCGATGAACAGCACGCCGCCCATGGCCTTTTTCAGTACTTCCCGGGTTTTCGGCGCGGTATGGCCGATGTACTGGCCGACCAGGTCATCGCGGGTCACCGCAACCAGGTGGCCTTTCCGCACATAGCCCAGACGATGCAGGATCTCGGCCATGCGCAGTGCCACCGTGGTTTTGCCGGTGCCGGGGTTGCCGGTGAAGCTCATGTGCAGGCTGGGCGCCATGGCCGCCAGACCGAGGTTCATGCGCAGCTTGTCGATCACCAGCAGCGAGGCGATGTCGCGGATACGCTGCTTGATCGGCGCCAGGCCCACCAGGTCATGCTCGAGTTCGTCCAGCACCGACTCGACCTGGCTTTGCGCCAGCACCTCGTTGACGGTGCGCGCGGGCGGGGTTTCCGGTGCCGCGCTGGCGGCCGGTCGGGACGCGGGCGTGCTCCCGGGAATGTGGTAATCGGGTGTAGTCATCTCAGCCGATTCCGGTGGGTTCGGCCCGCCTCGCGTCGATTACGGCACGGCAGTCCGGCAGGCTGAAGATTGTCGAACCGGCGACGAGGCAATCGGTGCCGGCCGCAATCACACTGCGGACGTTCCCGCCCCGTAGCACGAACTCGGCGGAAAGAATCGATGGGGCAATACGATGCATGGCGCGACCTCGTGGGTGAAGTCGACGAAACCCGGCAGGCCTCAGTAGCGGTTGCCTTCCGGCTCGTCGCTGGCGTAGCCGTGCACGGTGTAGTGCATGCTGCGTCCCTGCACTTCCTGGCGTTGCAGGCCGAAGCCGGGTTCGTTCCCGGGTCGGTGGACGATGAAACTCATCGCGATACTCTCGACGCCGCGCGTCGAGTCGAACGCCATCAGGCGGATGTAGTGATGGGGAAAGGTCTTGCGACAGCTGGACAGCTCCATCAACACGCCCGCGGCATCCCGCAGGTCGAACATCGGCATGCCGAACATCTCCCAGTAGGTGTTGCGCGGATGCGGATCGTCGGTGTACTCGATACTCCAGGCGTAGCCCTTGCCGAGGCCGTAATCGACCTGCAGGCGGATTTCGGCGTCGGTCAGCTCAGGCAGAAAGCTGAACTGGCCCTGGGTGATCTTGCCGATGGGGTTGGTCATCATGTTGGCGCGCTCCTGTCAGGCCACGCTGGGCGTGGTGGCGAAATCGCTGGTGTCGGTGCTGGCGTAGTTGAAGGTGACGTCTTTCCAGGTTTCCAGCGCCTGCTTGAGCGGGGTACAGGATTGCGCTGCCTTCTGCAGGATCTCCGGACCTTCGTTCTTGATGTCACGGCCCTCGTTGCGTGCCTTGATGATTGTCTCCAGCGCCACGCGATTCGCCACGGCACCGGCCTGGATGCCGGCCGGATGGCCGATCGTGCCGCCGCCGAACTGCAAAATCACGTCGTCGCCGAACAGGTCGACCAGTTGATGCATCTGGCCGGCGTGGATGCCACCGGAGGCCACCGGCATCACCTTCTTCATGTCGGCCCAGTCCTGATCGAAAAACAGGCCGCGCGGCAGATCCTGTTTGGTGTAGCTGTCGCGGCAGACGTTGTAGTAGCCCTGCACCGTCATCGGATCGCCTTCGAGCTTGCCCACCGCGGTGCCGGTATGCAGATGGTCGACACCGGCCAGGCGCAGCCACTTGGCGATCACCCGGAAGCTCACGCCGTGGTTCTTCTGCCGGGTGTAGGTGCTGTGGCCGGCGCGGTGCATGTGCACGATCATGTCGTGTTTGCGCGCCCAGTTGGCCATGCTCTGGATCGCCGGCCAGCCGATCACCAGGTCGAGCATGATCACCACCGAGCCCAGCTCCTTGGCAAACTCGGCCCGCTCGTAGATATCCTCCATTGTCGCGCCGGTGACATTGAGATAGCTGCCCTTCACCTCGCCGGTGGCGGCACTGGCCTTGTTGACCGCATCCATCACGTAGAGGAAGCGGTCGCGCCAGTGCATGAACGGTTGCGAGTTGATGTTCTCGTCATCCTTCATGAAGTCCAGGCCACCCTTGAGGCCCTCGTAGATCACCCGGCCATAGTTGCGGGCGGACAGCCCGAGCTTGGGCTTGGTGGTGGCACCGAGCAGCGGGCGGCCGAATTTGTCCAGTCGCTGGCGCTCGACCACCAGCCCGGTCGGCGGGCCCTTGAAGGTCTTGACCAGTGCCACCGGCGTGCGGATGTCCTCGAGCCGGATGGCCTTGAGCGGCTTGAAGCCGAACACGTTGCCGATCACGCTGGCAGTGATATTGGCGATCGAGCCTTCCTCGAACAGGATGATGTCGTAGGCGACCCAGGCAAAGTACTGTCCCGGCGTACCCGGCACCGGCTCGACCCGGTAGGCCTTGGCGCGGTAGCTGTCGCACGCCGTCAGGCGATCGGTCCAGACCACTGTCCAGGTCGCCGTGGATGACTCGCCAGCCACTGCCGCGGCCGCCTCGACCGGATCCACCCCTTCCTGCGGAGTGATCCGGAACAGGCAGATCGTGTCGGTCTCGGCCGGTTGGTAGTCGGGCTGCCAGTAGCCCATTTGACGATATTTGAGGACGCCGGCGGTATAACGCTTCTTGGCATCTCCGGTGAGATCGGTGACTTCGGTGCTGAACGCTTTGTCGGGCTGATTCATGAGTCTCCCTGGAACCACGTGCTGTGCAGTTGACGTGAACACAAGTCGACTGTAGCTTCGGCTTCAGTTAACTAGTAGTCAGAATATGTTTTCTATTACATAAAGAATCACTTAATCATGCACATCACCTTCCGCCAGCTTGAGATCTTCGCCGAGGTGGTACGGCAAGGCAGCAGCCAGCGTGCCGCGACGGCGTTGCACATCACGCCGCCGGCGGTGTCGATGCAGCTCAGGGAACTGGAAAGCCAGGTCGGCCTGTCCCTCTTTGATCGCGAAGGGCGCAAGCTGACGCTCTCCACTGCGGGGGAATACTTCCTGGTGCATGCCAAGCGCATGCTGGCTGCGCTGAAGGATGCCGAGGATTTCATGGACAGCTTCCGGCACCTGGATCGCGGGCTGCTGACCATCGGCATGGTCAGCACCGCCAAGTACTTCATACCGCAGTTGCTGGCACGCTTCCAGGAGGAACATCCGGGCATCGAGGTGCGCTTGTGCGTTGCCTCCAATCGCGAGCAACTGGTCGCGATGATGAAGGAAGGCGAGGTCGATCTGTCGGTGATGGGGCGTCCACCTCAAGAGATAGCCACCCGTGCCGAACCGTTTGCGGCACATCCGCTGGTGTTCGTCTGCCCGCCGTCACACCCGCTGCTCAAGATCGGACGGCTTCCGGTCGAGGCGCTGGCGCCGTATTCCTTCCTTGCCCGTGAACAGGGGTCCGGAACGCGTGCCGCCATGGACCGGTTCTTCGCCGAGCATCATCTCGAACCGAACATCAGCATGGAGATTTCCAGCAACGAGACCATCAAGCAGGCGGTCATTGCGGGGCTGGGCTTGAGTCTGCTCTCACTGCATACGGTGGGGCTGGAATTGCAGCATCACCTGCTCCAGGCACTGGAGATCGAGCACACGCCGCTGATGCGCAGCTGGTTCGTGGTGCGCATGCAGTCCCGTCAGCTGTCACCGGCTGCCGAGGCGTTCCGCTACTTCATCATCCAGCACGGGGAGTCACACCTGCTGACCCATGACGCACCGCTGCTGGACATAGCCCGCCCGGGCCCGCAGGCCTGATCGGGAAGAACGGGAAGTTCGCGCCTGTCGCGAGCGGGTGTTCCGGAAAAACAGGACGTGCACCGGTCACGTGCAGGCGGCACTGACCGCCCCGGGGTGTCGCACAAGCACGAAAAAGCCCGCTGTCATGCGGGCTTCGGGTGTTTCGCGGGTCTCGGCGGTGTTGCCTG
>JACDJC010002502.1_pt1 | contig 14336 bp, 10 predicted proteins | sample 7454191 | NCBI WGS metagenome assembly JACDJC01 (sample SAMN14253291, study PRJNA609438) | sludge metagenome | isolation source: sludge after 25d culture with pyrite and EDTA | collected 2018-12-20 | reverse complement strand
GTCAGCCCGATGCGCTTGCGGGCGGGGTCGACTTCCTGCACCTTGACCTTCACCGTCTGGCCCACGCGCACGACGTCGCGCGGGTCCTTCACGAAGGTTTCCGACAGGGCGGAGATATGCACCAGGCCGTCCTGGTGCACGCCGATGTCGACGAAGGCGCCGAAATTGGCGACGTTGGTGACGACGCCTTCCAGAATCATGCCGGGATGCAGGTCATTGAGGGTGTTGACGCCCTCCATGAATTGCGCGGTCTTGAATTCGGGACGCGGATCGCGGCCGGGCTTTTCCAGTTCCTGGAAAATGTCCTTCACGGTTGGAAGGCCGAAGCGGTCGTCGGTGAACTCGGAAGGCGAGACGCCCTTGAGCGCGCCCTGGCGGCCCATGACTTCATGGGCCTTGGCGTTGATCCGGGACAGGATGCGCTGGACCACCGGATAGGCCTCGGGGTGGACGGCGGAGGCGTCCAGCGGGTTGTCGCCGTTCGGGACGCGCAGGAAGCCGGCGGCCTGCTCGAACGCCTTTTCGCCGAAACGCGGCACCTTCAGCAAGGCTTTGCGGTTGGGAAAGGCGCCGTTGCTGTCCCGCCAGGCCACGATGTTCTTCGCCAGCAGGGAATTCAGACCCGACACGCGCGTGAGCAGCGGCGCCGACGCGGTGTTGACGTCCACGCCCACCGCGTTCACGCAGTCTTCGATGACGGCGTCCAGGGACCGGGCCAGTTCGCGCTGGTTCACGTCGTGCTGGTACTGGCCCACGCCGATGGCCTTGGGTTCGATCTTCACGAGCTCCGCCAGCGGATCCTGCAGGCGGCGCGCAATCGACACCGCGCCGCGCAGGCTGACGTCCAGTTCGGGGAATTCCTGAGCCGCGAGCTCGGAAGCCGAATACACCGAGGCGCCCGCTTCGGACACCATGACGCGCGTGAGCTTGATGTCTTTGAACTTGTCCTGCATGTCGGTGACCAGCTTTTCCGTTTCCCGCGAGGCCGTGCCGTTGCCGATGGCGATGAGCTCGGCCTTGTGGCGGGCGGCCAGGGCGGCCAGCGTATTGATGCTGCCTTCGCGGTCGCGGCGCGGTTCGAACGGATAGATGGTGGCCGTGTCCAGCAGTTTGCCCGTGGCGTCGATGACCGCCACCTTCACGCCGGTGCGGATGCCCGGATCCAGGCCGATGACGCATTTCGGGCCGGCCGGCGCGGCAAGCAGCAGGTCTTTCAGATTGGCCGCGAACACGCGTATGGCTTCCTGCTCGGCGGCGTCCCGCAGGCGGCCGACGAGTTCGGATTCGAAGGCCGTCAGCAGCTTCACGCGCCAGGTCCAGCGGCAGACTTCGCCCAGCCAGCGGCCGCGCGGGCCGGCGTCGGCCGAGAAGTCCGCGCCGACGCGCAGAAAATCGGCGATGCGCGCGACGCAGGGATGGGGCGTCTGCGCTTCCAGCTCCGGATCGAGGCCCAGGCGGATGTCCAGCACGCCTTGCTGGCGGCCGCGCAGCAGCGCCAGGACGCGATGGGACGGAAGGGAGCGCAGCCTTTCGCTGAAGTCGAACCAGTCGCGGAAGTTGTCGCCGTCGTTTTCCTTGCCTTCGACCACCTTGGAATACAGCAGGCCGGTGTTCCAGAGGTGTTCGCGCAGGTTCTCGAGCAGGTCGGCGTTTTCGGCGTAGCGTTCCGCCAGGATGTCGCGCGCGCCGTCCAGGGCCGCCTTGGCGTCGTTGACGGCGGCTTCGGGGTTGAGGTATTGGTTCGCCAGGACGGCGGGATCGCATTGCGCATCGGCCAGAATGGCGTCGGCCAGCGGTTCCAGGCCGGCTTCGCGGGCGATCTGGGCCCGGGTGCGGCGCTTGGGCTTGTAGGGCGCGTACAGGTCCTCCAGCCGCTGCTTGGTGTCGGCGGCCCTGAGTTCGCCTTCCAGGTCCGGCGTGAGCTTGCCCTGCTGGCGGATCGATTCCAGGATGGCGGCGCGCCTGGATTCGAGCTCGCGGACGTAGAGCAGGCGCACTTCCAGGTTGCGCAGCACGGTGTCGTCCAGGCCGCCGGTGGCTTCCTTGCGGTAGCGGGCAATGAAAGGCACTGTCGCGCCGCCGTCCAGCAGTTCCACCGCGGCGGCGACCTGCGCGGGCCGCGCATCGAGCTCTTTGGCCAGCAAGGCCACGATGCGGGCGGTGTCCGTGGAGTCGGCGGGCGCGCCCGCCAGGGCTTGAACAGAGGTGTCAGTCATTGGTGAGGTGAGCCATAAAAACATGAATTACGCGGCGCATTTTGCCACATCGGCCCGCCGGGCGGAAAAATAGGCGGGTATGATCTGGTCTGGCGATGCGTCCAGGACTGCATACTTTACCTCTTTGCCGCGCTCCGCATGCCGGCGCGCTTTCATCTTTACGTTTTGATGCTTCTGCAAGAACTTTCCGATATTTTCGCTCCCGACGGCCCGCTGGCTCAGGCCGAGCCGGGCTATCGCCCGCGCCGGGCGCAGCAGGAGCTCGCCCAGGCCATCCAGGAAACCTTGCAGAACCATGCCACGCTGATCGCCGAGGCCGGGACCGGCACGGGCAAGACCTGGGCCTACCTCGTTCCGGCCTTCCTCAGCGGCGGCAAGGTGCTGGTTTCCACCGGCACGCGCACCCTGCAGGATCAGCTGTTCCGCCGCGATCTTCCCCGGCTGCGCAAAGCGCTGGGCCTGCCGATCACGGTGGCGCTGCTCAAGGGCAGGGGCAATTACGTCTGCCATTACCATCTGGAGCGCCTGTCGGCGGACGACCGCGGCCTGCGCTCGCGCGCCGAGATCGGCCAGCTGCGGCACATCCAGGTGTTCGCCCAGCAGTCCAGCCACGGCGACAAGAGCGATCTCGCCGAAGTCCCCGAAGACGCCGACATCTGGGGCCGGGTGACGTCCACCCGTGAGAACTGCCTGGGCCAGGACTGTCCGCACGTACGCGATTGCTTCGTCCTGAAGGCCAGGCGCAAGGCCCAGGACGCCGACCTGGTGGTGGTGAATCACGCGCTGTTCATGGCCGACCTCGCGCTGCGCGAAGAAGGCGTCACCGAGCTCCTGCCCACGGCCGAGATGGTGGTGTTCGATGAAGCGCATCAATTGCCCGACATCGCCACCCGCTTCCTGGGCACCAGCGTGTCGTCCCACCAGCTGCTCGATCTCGCTCGCGCCACGGAAGCCGCCGGCCTGGCGCACGCGCGCGAAGCCACCAACTGGAGCGAGGCCGGCAAGCAGATCGAACAGGCCGCGCGCAACTTGCGCCTGGCGGCCGCGGCCATAGAAAGAATGCCGGGGCGCAAAGCCACGTTCCAGACCATACCCGATCCCGAACAATTCGACGCGGCGCTGGCGGACTTGCTGGGCGTGCTGGACAAAAGCGCCCGGCTGCTGGACGTGGTGAGCGAAAAGCATCCCGACCTGGCGGCGGCGGCCAAGACCTGCCTGGACCTGCGCGCCAAGCTCTTTCAATGGAGCCAGCCCGACCGCCAGGGCCGGAACGCCTTGAAGCCGGCGGCCGCATCCGCAGACGGGCATGCGGCGCTGGAAGGCGCGGCGGTCCGCTGGGTGGAACAGAGCCAGCATCACATGCGCCTGCACAGCGCGCCCTTGTCGGTGTCGCGCGTTTTCTCGCGCTTTCGCGGCAAGGACCAGGCCTGGGTGCTGACTTCGGCCACCTTGTCCGTCAACGGCGACTTCGGCCATTTCCTGCGGCAGCTGGGCTTGTGGGACGCCGCCACCATGCGCTGGGAGTCGCCGTTCGATTATGCCGAGCAAGGCTTGCTCTACGTGCCGAAAGACCTGCCGCTGCCCAGCGACCAGCGCTTCAACGAGTGTTTCGTCGACACGCTGATGCCGCTGATCAAGGCGTCGACCGGCGGCGTGCTGGTGCTGTGCACGACGCTGCGCGCGGTCGATCGCATCGCCGAGCTGTTCGAAGAGCGTTTCGAGGACGAGGGCGTGGACCGGCTCCTGCTGCGCCAGGGCGAGACGTCACGGCGGGTGCTGCTGGAGCGCTTCCGGTCCAAGGGCGATGCGGTGCTGGTCGGAAGCGCGAGTTTCTGGGAAGGCATCGATGTGCCGGGCGACGCCCTGACGCTGGTCGCGATCGACAAGCTGCCTTTCGCGCCGCCCGATGATCCGGTCCTGGAAGCCAGGCTCAATCTGTGCCGGAGCGAGGGCGGGAACCCCTTCATGGAATACCAGTTGCCGGAAGCCGCGATCGCGCTGAAGCAGGGCGCGGGGCGCCTGATCCGGTCGGAGGCGGACTGGGGGGTGTTGATGGTCGGCGACCGGCGCATGGTCGAGAAGCCCAACGGCAAGCTTTTATGGCGAGGCCTGCCGCCGTTCGCGCGTACCCGGGAGCCGGCGCCGGTGCTGGAGTTCTTGCGGAGGAAGCAGGGGGCCGGCGCCGGGTGAGGGAAGCGCCGGCCGGCGGCCGGGGCCGCCTTCGGCCGGCCGGACGCCCCTACACGCCGGGCAGGCTGGTCAAAACCAATTGATCGGATTCCACTTGCTGCCGCGCGGCTCTTCCAGGCCCTGCGCGTAGTACTTGCTGTTCGGAAAGTTCAGGTCCAGCACCCGCTTCGCGTCGTCCCGCAGCTCGGTCAGCCCCAGCTTGTCGTAAGCCAGGTACATGATGTAGAGCGCCTTCTCGGCAATCGGCACGCCTTCGAAATCCGTGATGACCGTTTGCGCCCGATTCACCGCCGCCACATACGCGCCGCGCTCGTAATAGTACTGCGCCACATGGACCTCGTTGCGCGCGATCGTGTCGACCAGCCAAGTCAGCCGCTTTTTTGCGTCCGCCGCATAGCGGCTGTCGGGATAGCGCTTGATGAGCTCATTGAAAGACTCGTACGACTCCCGCAGGCCCTTCGGATCGCGTTCGCTGGGGTCCTGCTGCGTGATGTTCGAAAACGCCGCGCTGGGAGGCGTGAACGTGATGAGGCCCTTCAGGTACAGCATGTAGTCCGTACCGGGGTGATTCGGATACTGCTGCTGGAAACGGTCGATCGCGGCCAGGGCCTGTTCCGGTTCCTCGTCTTTCCAGTTGACATAGGCCTGGTCGATCAGCGCCTGCTGCGCATAGCCGCCGAACGGATACCTGGCCTCGAGCGTCTCCAGCCGCGCGCGGGCGTTGTTCCAGTTGCCCGAGCTCATTTCCTCGCGCGCGTCCTGGTACAGGCGCTCGGCGCTCCAGCCCGCGGTTTTGTCCGGCTCGGCTTTCATGGTCCCGCAGCCGGCGACGAACGCAACGAGCACGAGTGCAAGCGCGGCCCGGTTCAAGCGCGCCAGGCCGGGAAAGCGAGAGGGATTGAGATCTGTTCGGGTCACAAAAGCATCCTTGGTGTTAGCATTGCAGGCTGATTATATGATTTGTCGCCATGCCTGACACAGATACGGACAAAGAAAGTTTTGCGGCGGGCGCGCCGCTGGAATTCCGCTTGCCCACTGGCGCGGCGCCGGAGCGCCTGGACAAGGCACTGGCCCGTTTGATTCCCGAACATTCCCGCGCGCGGCTGCAAGCCTGGATCGAAGAAGGCCATGTGCTCGTCAACGGGCGGCCGGGCAAGGTCAAGCAGATCACGCATCCCGGCGACGTGCTCACCGTCTGGGAACAGCAGCCGCCCGAGTCCCTGGCCTTCGTCCCCGAGAACGTCGACTTCACCGTCGTGGCCGATTCCCCCGACTGGATCGTGGTGAACAAACCGGCGGGCCTGGTGACGCATCCGGGCGCGGGCAACTGGAGCGGCACTTTGCTGAACGGCCTGCTGTACCGCTATCCCGAACTTTCCCAAGTCGCCCGGGCCGGCATCGTCCATCGCCTGGACAAGGACACCTCGGGCCTGCTCGTCGTCGCCAGGCACGAGAAAGCGCAGACGCATCTCATCCGGCAGATGCAGGCGCGGACGGTGAGCCGCCGGTATGTCGCGCTGGTGCATGGCCGCATGGGCCGGGCGGGCACCGTCGACCGCGCCATCGGGCGCGACCCCAGGGTGCCGGTGCGCATGGCCGTCGAGCCGGCCATCGCCGCCAGGCCCTCCGTCACGCATTACGAGCCTTTGCGCATGGGCGTGGCCGACGGCGAGTACGGCGTGTGCGAAGTGGCTTGCCGGCTCGAGACCGGGCGCACGCATCAGATCCGCGTGCACATGGCGAGCCTCGGGCATCCCCTGGTGGGCGACGTTCTGTATGGCGGCAAGCTGATCGCGGGCGCCCGGCGCCAGATGCTGCATGCGCGGGCCCTGGCCTTCGACGATTATTCCGGCGGCGGGCGCAAGTCTTTCGAGGCCGAGCCGGCGCCCGATTTCGCCGCGGTTCTGGAAGGAGTCCAATGGGAAACCTGAACGGTGAAAAAACGTTCGGCGCGGTGTCGGGCCTGGCCTGGGAGGGCGTCGAATACTTCTGCACGCAGCGCGGCGGCGGGTCGAGCCGGGGGCGCTGGGCGTCCTTCAATCTCGGCCTGCACGCCGGCGACGACGAGGCCGACGTGCGGTCCAACCGCGGCCTGTTGCGCCGGGCGCTGCCGTCCGAACCGCTGTGGCTGAAGCAGGTGCATGGCACGGAAGTCCTGGATGCGGATGCGTTCGCGCAAGGCGCTGCGCGCGGCGCGCCGGTCGCCGACGCGGCGGTCACGGCCACGCCCGGGCGCGTGCTGGCCATCATGACGGCCGACTGCCTGCCGGTGGTTCTGGCCACGGCCGGCGGCACGGCGCTGGCGGCCGCCCACGCGGGCTGGCGCGGGCTGGCCGGCGGCATACTCGAAAAGGCGGTGGCTGCGTTGCGCGCCAAGACCGGCGGCGCGGCCGCGTCCGCCGCGCCGCGCATCCGGGCGTGGGTGGGCCCCGGCATCAGCCAGGCGCATTTCGAAGTGGGGCCGGACGTCTACGAGGCGTTCACGGCCCATGATGCCGCCGCGCGCATGTTCTTCGCCGAGAAAATCGCGCGGCGTAAATGGCATGCCGACCTGCCCGGGCTGGCCCGCCATCGGCTGTTCCTGGCGGGCGTGGACGACATCGAACTCAGCGGCCAATGCACCTACGAGCGGGACGATCTGTACTACTCCTATCGCCGCGATCCGCATACCGGCCGCATGGCCACGCTGGCCTGGATCCGTCCGCAAACCCTTGATCCAGGCGGGTTGCAAAGTGTAGCGACTTACCCTGATTGACAGGGTTTCAATTGGCCTCCACCATTGTTTCAACGCATCGAAATACATACAAGCAAGGTGTCACAGTGAGTACTCCGTTCCTACCCAAGTGGCCTGTACCGGCCTTCGTCGCACCCGACAAGCTGGCGGCGATCCAGGCGGAGTTCTCGCGCGAGTGGCTGGAAATGACCGCCAGCGCCCAGCAGGGCAGGCTCGCGCCGCCGTCCGACCGGCGCTTCAATGCGCCGGCCTGGGCCGGCAACCCGGCAAGCCTGCTCATGGCGCACGCCTACCTGCTGTCGGCCAAGGCCATGAACCAGCTGGTCGACGCGGCCGAGGTCCCCGAACCCGTGCGCAACCGGCTGCGCTTCTCGGTCATGCAATGGACGGAAGCGCTGTCGCCGGCCAACTTCCTGGCCACCAACCCCGACGTCCAGCAGGCGCTCATCGAAAGCCAGGGGCAAACGCTCAGCATGGGCATCCAGAACCTGTTCGAAGACCTGCAAAAAGGCCGCATCTCGCAAACCGACGAATCCCGCTTCGAGGTCGGCGTGAACCTGGCCGTCAGCAAGGGCGCGGTCGTGTTCCAGAACCGGCTCATCCAGCTCATCCAGTACGCGCCCCTTACCCCCACCGTGCACAAGAAGCCGCTGCTCATCGTGCCTCCGTGCATCAACAAGTACTACATCCTCGACCTGCAGCCCGAAAACTCCCTCGTCAAGTATGCGGTCGAACAGGGCTTCACGGTGTTCATGGTGTCGTGGCGCAATCCGCTGCCCTTCGAAGAAGACGGCATCGACACCCTGGGCTGGGGCGATTATCTCCAGGAAGGGGTGCTGGCCGCCATCGACGCGGTATCCGACATCTCGCGCCAGAAGCAGATCAATGCGCTGGGCTTCTGCGTGGGCGGCACCTTGCTCGCCTCGGCGCTGGCGCTGGCGCACGCCCAGGGCAGGCAGCCCGTGGCCGCCCTCACGCTGCTCACCACCCTGCTCGACTTCAACGATACCGGCGTGCTTGGCGTCTTCGTCGACGAAATGCACGCCAGCCTGCGCGAAAGCCAGATCGGCCAAGGCGGCCTCATGACCGCCAAGGAACTGGGCACGACCTTCTCCTTCCTGCGCCCCGGCGAACTGGTCTGGAATTACGTCGTGGGCAACTACCTGAAAGGCAAGGCGCCGCCGGCGTTCGACCTGCTGTATTGGAATGCCGACGGCACCAATCTGCCCGGCCCCTTCTTCACCTGGTATTTCCGCAATACCTATCTGGAAAACAATCTGAAGGTGCCGGGCCGCCTGAGCATAGACGGCCATCCCATCGACCTCGGCCAGCTGTCCATGCCGGTCTATATCTACGGCTCGCGCGAAGACCACATCGTTCCCTGGCGGTCCGCCTACGCCAGCACCGGCATCCTGAGCGGCGACGCGCGTTTCGTCCTGGGGGCTTCCGGCCACATCGCGGGGGTGATCAACCCGCCGAACAAACAGCGCCGCAGCTACTGGAAGCTCGACGCCGAGCCGTCCTCCGGCCGCCTGCCGGACGACGCCGACGCCTGGCTGGGCGGCGCCTCGGAGCACCCGGGCAGCTGGTGGCCCGACTGGGCCGCCTGGCTGGCCGACCACGCGGGCCCCAAGGTCCGGGCCGCCAAGAGCCTGGGCGACGCGCGCCACGTTCCACTTGAAGAAGCCCCTGGCAGCTATGTCAAGGCAAGAGCCGTGTAGTTTGATTTTATTTGGAGAACAATATGAGCGGAAAATTGGCTTATGTGACGGGCGGAATGGGGGGCATAGGCACCAGCATTTGCCAGCGTCTTGCCAAGGAAGGGTTTACCGTCGTGGCGGGTTGCGGGCCCAGCCGCAACTACAAGCAATGGCTCGACGAACAGGCCGCGCTGGGGTATGAATTCCATGCGTCGGTGGGCAACGTCGCCGACTGGGAGTCCACCGTTCAGGCGTTCGCGGTGGTACGCGAAAAACTCGGCCCCGTCGACGTGCTGGTGAACAATGCCGGCATCACGCGCGACGGCCTGTTCCGCAAAATGAGCCAGGAAGACTGGCGCGCCGTGATCGACACCAATCTGAACAGCCTCTTCAACGTCACCAAGCAGGTCATCGAAGACATGGTCGATCGACAATGGGGGCGCATCATCAACATCAGCTCGGTCAACGGGCAGAAAGGGCAGTTCGGCCAAACCAACTACTCCACCGCGAAGGCGGGCATCCATGGCTTCACCATGGCGCTTGCCCAAGAGGTCGCCAGCAAGGGCGTCACCGTGAACACGGTGTCTCCCGGCTATATCGGCACCGACATGGTCCGCGCCATACGCCCCGACGTCCTGGAAAAAATCGTCGCCACGATACCGGTCAAGCGCCTTGGGCAGCCCGAGGAAATCGGCTCCATCGTCGCATGGCTGGCGTCCGACGACTCCGGCTTCGCGACGGGGGCCGATTTCTCGCTGAACGGCGGGCTGCATATGGGGTAGCAGCCTGCTTTCGCCGCGGCCGCAACGCCGCGGCTCTTTTCGAATCGACCATTCCCCTTCGCTTTCTGTATTTTGGCCATCGTCATGACGCAATCTCAAGCTAGCACCCCGACCCGCCTGATCAAGAAGTACCCCAACAGGCGCCTGTACGACACGCAGACCAGCGCCTACATCACTCTGGCCGACGTGAAGCAACTCGTGCTCGATTGCGAAAACTTCCAGGTCGTGGATGCCAAGTCGGGCGAAGACCTGACGCGCAGCATTCTTCTCCAGATCATTCTGGAAGAGGAAAGCGACGGGGTGCCGATGTTCTCGGCCACGGCGTTGTCGCAGATCATCCGTTTCTATGGCCATGCCATGCAGGGAGTGATGGGGTCTTTCCTGGAGAAGAACATCCAGGCGTTCATGGAGATCCAGGATCGCATCGCGGAGCAGTCCAAGGGCCTGTACGGCAGCCAGTTCGGCCCGGAGGCCTGGGCGCAGTTCATGAACGTCCAGGCTCCGGTGCTGCAGAACATGATGAGCAATTACGTGGATCAGAGCAAGAATCTGTTCGTGCAGATGCAGGATCAGATGCAGGACCAGACCCGCAACATGTTCTCGGTGTTTCCCTTTGTGCCTAATCCGCCGAAGGATACGAAGAAGTAGGGGCGGCCGTTTCATCCTTCCGATACGGGCTATGGCCCCGCAATTCCTCCGCATACGCCCGCAGCGCGGGCGTCTCGCGCTCCAGGTGCTCCCGAATCGCCTCCGCGAACCGCCCGTCCGCGACCCAGTGCGCCGAACACGTCTCCACCGGCAGCAGCCCGCGCGCCAGCTTGTGCTCCCCCTGCACGCCGCCCTGGAACACCGACAGCCCCTCCTGGATGCAGTAGGCGATGCCCTGCATGTAGCACGTCTCGAAATGCAAGCCCGGCACATAGCGCGTGCTGCCCCAATAGCGCCCATATAGCGTGTCGCCGTCGCGCAGATTCAGTGCGGCGGCGATCGGCTCATCGTGCTGCAGCGCCAGCACGATCACCATATCGTCCGCCATCTCCGACCGCAGCCTGAAGAAGAACTCGCTGTTCAGATACGGCAGATGGCCGTGTTCCAGATAAGTCTGGCGATAGCAGCGATAGAAGAAACGCAGGCTGTCGTCGTCGATGCCGCCGCCGCTGAGGAATCGAAATCGCACGCCGGCGGCCTCGGACTTCTTGCCGTCCTGCCGGATCTTCTTGCGGTTCTTCTGGTTCAGGCTCTTCAGGAAGTCCTCCATGCAGGCGTAGTTCCGGTTGAACCAATGGAACTGGACACTGTGCCGGAATAGAAACCCGGCCTCCGCCAGCGCCCGGCCGTCTTCCTCGGCGGGAAACAGGACGTGCAGCGAAGAGATGCCGTTCAGGCGGCAGAACTCGATGGCGCCGCGCGCCAGGGCCACCCGCGCTTCATGCGTGCGCGCCAGAAGGCGCGGGCCCGGGACGGGCGTGAAAGGAACGGCGCAGAGCAGCTTGGGGTAGTAGCGCAAGCCATGGCGTTCATACGCTTCCGCCCAGGCGTAGTCGAAGACGTACTCCCCGCGGGAATGCGCCTTCAGATACAGTGGCATGGCGCCCGCCAATTCAGGCCCGTCGTGCATCAGCAGGAAGCGGGGCGTCCAGCCGGTGCGCGGCGTGGCGCAGCCGGTTTCGTCCAGGGCGAGCAGGAAGCGATGGCGCAGGAAGGGCTGCCCGCCGGCAAGGCGGTCCCATTGTTCGGCGTTAATATCCTGGGGGCGGGAAAGGCTGAAGCTTGGAGACAAGGCGCTGTAACGGGCTTGGCCGCTTTGCTGGTGGGGACTGCCGGCCAGTGTACCGCAGGGCGGGGCCGATGAATACTTGAAAGGACGGGCATGGCGGGCAAGATACCGGTGGCGGTGGTCTCGGGGTTTCTGGGCAGCGGCAAGACGACGCTGCTGAATCGTTATCTGCGCGGGCAGGCCGGCGATGCGTCGTCGACCATGGTGCTGATCAACGAGATCGGGGCGGCGGGCCTGGACCACCGGCGTGTCAGGCGGCTGGGCGACAGGGTGGCGGTGCTGGAATCGGGCTGCCAGTGCTGCGCGGTGCAGGGCGAGCTGGTGGACGCCCTGCGCGAACTCTTTCTCCAGGCGCTGCGCAAGGCCATTCCGCCATTCTCACGGCTGATCATCGAGACGACGGGTATCGCCGACCCGGCTCCCGTGCGCTATACCTTGCAGTATGAGCGTTTCCTGCATGAACGCTATGCCTATGCCGGTTGCCTGGTGGTCGTGGACGCCGTGCACGGCGCCCGCCATTTGCGGGAGCGCCGCGAGGCGGTGCAGCAAGCCGTGCTGGCCGACGCCCTGTTCTTGAGCAAGACGGATCTTGCGGGGGAAGGCGACGCGGATGCGCTGAAATCCACCCTGGCGGGCTTGAATCCAGCGGCGCCCCTGTACTCCTCGTCCGGCGGGCAGGCGCTTGCCGGCATGTTCGACCCGGCCGGCGCGGCCGAACGGCGGCGGAGCGGCCGGGCCGGCTCCGGCTTGCGCTTCGGAGCGGGGTTCGCCGCTCGCAAGCGGGAAGGCGCGGGCGAAGAACTCGGCGTGCTGGCGCTGGAATGGCGCAGCCCCCAGTCGAGGGCGGCCACGACGAAAGCGCTGGAAGCCGCGATGGCGTATGCCGGCGCGGACATGCTGCGCGTCAAGGGGTCGTTCCGCTTCAGCGGCGCCGCAGGCCGCTGGGCCGTGCATGGCGTGCATCGCGTCCTCTATCCCATCGAACCGGAGGCCGCGGCGGTGGGCGGCAACCTTGTCGACGACGGGGGATGTGCGCTGGCGCTGATTTACCGTCGCGTGGCGGCGGGCGCCGATGAGGCGCTCGCCGAGATTCTGCGGCGCCATTTGCCGGGCGTTGTCGCCTGAGGACAACTTTGCGCGATGAAAGCTTGCGTAGATGGCGCGCAGATGGTGTAATGTGCCCATTATCGCCTTTCAGGCTGGGTGTCTTGCTGCATGGCCCTCGCTGCATGGCCCTCGTGTTTCATGGGCCTTTTGCCCAGGGTCTGTTGCTCCGGGTCTGCTGCCTTGATTCAAGCAACGTGCATCCCATAGTCCTGCCGGCTACGGCCCGTGATGAATCCTTCTCCGGCCATCGCAATATAAACGAATAATTTTTAAGCAGGCGTCTTCCGCAAGCGCCAGGCGTCCGCACACAAGCGGCGTGTCTTGGCATGGCGCGAGGTCCTGAACCACGATATTCCACTGTGGCACCCCGCGGGGCTCGGCATGGCCCAAGGCCGGCCGGGCACGCAACCGGCGTGCCACGCCCTGAATTAGGAATAATGGCTTATACCCCTATCATGGCCGGCATGCCGGCATCTCCAAGGGCTACGCGAACATCCGCGGGGGCGGCTGCGCCGCGCGGGGCGTGCGTCTTCGGCGCTTCGGTTTTCGGTTTGGCTTTTGCTTCGGTTTTTGCTTCGATTTTCGCTTCGGTGCCCAATTTGAAACTTGGGTTGGCGGCGCATGGGCGCGCAGCAGGGCGGCGGGCGGCACAGGCGGCAACGAAAACGGCACCAACAAAAATGGGCCAGATGCATAAAGCAAATGGCCCATTTCAAATACTGGTTGCGGGGACAGGATTTGAACCTGTGACCTTCGGGTTATGAGCCCGACGAGCTGCCAGACTGCTCCACCCCGCGTCTGAAGAATTAAATATTAACCCATACCTTCAAATTTTGCAAGCAACGCATATTTTCCAAGCCCTAGATGACTGACACCGAGATCATCCGCATCCTAGAAACCGCTTTGTTGTGCGCGGATCAACCCATGAGCGTCGCGGATCTGCGAAAATTGTTCGTGGCAGAGGAAATTTCTTCAGAGGCGCTGCGCGACCATCTATCGGCCCTTCAGCAGAACTGGAACGACAAAGGCCTGGAGCTGGTGAGCCTGGCGGGCGGGTGGCGGTTCCAGAGCCGCCCCGAAATGCAGCGCTATCTTTCGCGGCTCAACCCCGAGAAGCCTCCGAAATATTCACGCGCCGTGCTCGAAACGCTGGCCATCATCGCCTGGCGCCAACCCGTCACGCGGGGCGACATCGAAGACATACGCGGCGTCACGGTATCGTCGCAAATCATCCGGGCCCTGGAGGACCGCGGCTGGATCGAAGTGCTGGGCCACCGCGACGCGCCCGGCCGTCCCGCCTTGCTGGGCACCACGCGCCAGTTCCTGGACGACCTGGGCCTGAAGGCGCTGGACGAGCTGCCGGAGCTCGAGCCCCAGGATGCCTCCATCGCGCTGGCGGGGCTGGACCTGGAGCTCGTCCCCGAGCCCGCGGACGGTGCCGCCCAGGCCGCCGCGTCCGGGCGAACAGAACACGAACACGCCGGCGACGCGGATGCGGCGCACGGGCATACAGATATGGATATGGAAACGGAGTACCTAAAAGAAAATGACTGAAATCAATGATTCCTACGACGGCGCCCCGGCCGTCGACGCGGCCGAGGCGCCGGCGTCCCCCGACGATGCGGCCAAGGCCGCGGCGCCCCGCGGGCGCGGCCGCAAGCTCAGGACGCCGTTCCGGCGCCGCCGCGGCGATGCGCAGGGCGAATCGAACGATTCGGCCGAGCCGTCCGCTGCGGGCGGCGAATCCCAGGGCGCCTCGGGCGCCGAACTCCAGGCGGGCCCCTCGGCGGGCGGCGAACCGCAGGCCGAGCCCGCCGCCGCGAAGCCGGC
>JACDJC010002501.1_pt1 | contig 14342 bp, 14 predicted proteins | sample 7454191 | NCBI WGS metagenome assembly JACDJC01 (sample SAMN14253291, study PRJNA609438) | sludge metagenome | isolation source: sludge after 25d culture with pyrite and EDTA | collected 2018-12-20 | reverse complement strand
GTCGATTACGAGAACCTGTCCGGTTCGGGCAAGAGCGGCAAGGCCCGCGAGTTGGCGCTCCACCTTTGGCGACACAGCAAGCTGCCCCTGCTGGCCGAAGTGGGGCCGAAGCGACGACCGGATATCGACTGGAGCAACATTCTGGACGCCTACGCGCCCTCTCCTGCGTCCCCGACGGGCAGCCCCGGCGCCGTAGACGACAAGCTGAGCCATCTGGAATTGCAGAAACTGGCGCCGATCCTGGCGAATCATGCCATGTTTCAGACCCCCGACAGCCGCAACACCGTCCTGGTGCTGGCGGGCGTCAATACACTTGTCAACCAGGACCTAAACGGCAACGCCCAGTACGTCGCGTCCAGTCTGCTGGTCAAGCTGAACGATTACGGTCGTACCAGGGAGGGGGATACGGCGATCGGCCGCCTGCTGGTCTACGTGGCCGCCGACCCAACCCTGCCTCCCGCGCAGCGACAGGTCATCGCCGACATCGCCGCCAATCACGCCATCAACCTGGGTTAACAGTCTCGTCCCGCAAGGTAGCAGCCATTATAAGGAGAGCGCGTCATGGCCGATCCATTTCTGACCGTACCCGACCGGCAAAAGCTGGCCCGAATCATCGAGAATGTCTATGACATGCAGATGGGGCCGGCGGCTCGTTTCGGCTTGCTCGACCGCGCCGGGCTGCGTCGCTTCGTGCCCGGCATCGATCTGGCGGCGTCGCCAGGCGTGCTGGCCGGGGTGCTTATCGGCCGGCTGGAGCCGTATGGCATGTTGCCCAACCAGCCCAACTACCACGCTCTGGGGGCGCTGGTCAACTACGTGCTGACTCAACCCGACACGGCGCAGGATGACGCGAAGTTTCTGGCCGGGATACTGGTCAAGTACCAGTTGATCGCCGATGCGAATTATCTGGACGAATTGCGCGCGACTTACAGCCTCGACGTGCAACCGGTACGCGAGGTTGACCCGGCGCTGCTGCCGCCGACCGAGCCGCCCGCTCCGGCCGACGAACCCGTCTTTGACCCGATCGTGGGCGACCAGGAGACGCTGGAGCGCATTGTCAACTCCGAGGACAACTTCATCGACATTGACATGCTGGCCGGGGCTATCTATAGCGCCCAGGCCGTCGGCCGCATCGAGTTGCCGCGCGGCCGCGCCCACGGAACGGGCTTCCTTGTCGGCCCCGACCTGATTCTGACCAACTACCACGTCTTCAAGTCGAAGGACATGCTCGACACCGCGGTCATTCGCTTCGACTATCACGCCAATGCCGAAGGGGTTGTGACCCAGGGGCGCTTGTTTGAGTTTGTGCCTGATTTTTACCTTGGCAGCCCGGACACCGAACTGGATTTCGCCCTTGTCAAGGTGAAGGGCGAGCCGCTGGCCGAGCGCAAGATGGGGCTGGAAGAAGAGGGGTTGGGCTATCTGGAGTTGCTGCGGCGGGGGAAACACCGCGGCTATCTGCTTGTCTCGCCGGCCAAGATCGTGGAGCACGAGCGTGTCAACATCATTCAGCATCCGAACGGCAACCCGCAGAAGGTTGTGCTGACGCAGAACTACGTGCTGGCCGATATGAGCGCCGACCGGGTGCACTATCTGGCCGACACAATGCCGGGATCGTCCGGCTCGCCGGTGCTGAACAGGTTCTGGGAGGTTATCGCCTTGCACCACAGCGGCGGCGCGCATCCGCCGATAAAGGCTACGATCGACCTGCAGAAGCTGTTGAAGGGGCATTACAAGTTCAACGAAGGAATTCCCATGCGGGCGATCCTGCCGAAGATCGAAAGATTTCTGCCGCGAAAATGATCGCCGACCGATAGATAGCAAAGAAATCCATAGCAGAGGCGCAAGAAAGAAACGAAAAATTTTACATTTTTGTGTCTTGGCGTCTTGGCGTCTTTGCGTTAATTTTTACTTATAGATGGCGGTCCGTGGTCGGCCGTCGGCGGTCAATTAGCCAACAGGAGTAGTACCATGGGACGACGAATCATTTCCCCCGCGACGCTGGAAAGCGCCAAGGGGCTGGAGTCGGTCGAGGAGGCCGCTATCGGCGTCCAGCGCATCGACGGATTTTGGGATCGAGTCATCAAGAATATCCCCGGCGACGTGGTGGCCGGGTGGACGGCCATCCTGGGGCTGTTCGGCGTCTCGCCCGGTGCGGTGAGCGGTGATGTGCGTACGACCAACATCCTGTGGGTGATGTGGGCGGCGCTGACGGTGGTGACGTTTTTCTGGACGTATCGCCAGACCAAGGCTCCTGGCTTGCAGCCGGCCTGGACGCAGATATTCATCTCGACCTTTGCGTTTGTCGTCTGGGCGCTGGCCCTGGGTGTGCCGTTCAACACGCTGAGCTTCTACGATTCGCGCGTGGCGGCCGGACTGTTGATCATCTTCACGTTGGCCGTGGGAGCCATTCAGCCGCAGGAGTAGCAGCGAACGACCGCCGACGGTCGACCGCTGCCGGAAGATAATCAGTGGGCGATCCTGTGTCTTCGCGTTAATTTCTTGCGGCGGTCGGCGGTCTGTTGTCGGCCGTCAGCTCCCCATCGTCGCCATCACGCGGCGCAGGTCTTCCATATTGGCGTCGACGCGATAGGGTTGCGTGCCGACTCGCTCGACGCCCTTCATCGCCCCGGCCACGTCCTTCAGGCCGCTGCCGGTGTTGAGGACAACGATGCGCTCGTTGGGCGATACTATCCCCTTGTCCACTGCCTTCACCAGCCCGGCATAGGCGGCCGCGCCGGCCGGCTCGGCGAACACGCCGGAACCGCGGGCCAGCGCGGGAATGGCGGACAGGATTTCGTCGTCGCTGACGGTGAGATACGCGCCGCCCGTCTCCCTGACGGCAGCCATCGCCTTCAACCGGTCGCGCGGCAACCCGGCGCTGATGCTGTCGGCCACGGTGTGGTCGTGGATCGGCGGCTTGGTCAGCACGTCCTCGTCGTTCTCCCAGGCCTCGGCCAGGTAGTTGCTGCCCACGGCCTGAATACCCATCAGTTTGGGCATTTTCTCGATCCAGCCCAGGGACATGAGGTCTTTCAACCCCTTGTGGATGCCGCCGATGATGCAGCCGTCGCCGACGCTGACAAAGATGCGATCCGGCGCGTCCCAGCCCAACTGCTCGCAGATCTCGAATGAGGCGGTCTTCTTGCCCTCGCTCATGTACGGGTTGAAGCCGGTGTTGCGGTTGTACCAGCCGTAGGCGTCGGCCGCCTGAAGACAAAGCTCGAAGGCGTCGTCATAGGTGCCGCGCACCAGCATGACCGTTGAGCCGTAGGCCAACAACTGGGCAATCTTGGCCGGCGGCGCTTTCTCCGGCACGAAGATGACGTTGGCCTGACCGACGCTGGCGCAAATGCCGCTGAGGGCGGCGGCGGCGTTGCCGGTGCTGGCAGTGGTGATGATCTTCGCCCCGCGCTCGCGCCCCTTGACCACGGCGATAGCGCTGGCGCGATCCTTGAACGAGGCGGTCGGGTTGCGGCCGTCGTCCTTCACCCACAGGTGATGTAGACCCAACTCGGCGGCTAATCGCGGGACAGGATAGATCGGTGTCCAGCCGATTTGCAGCGGCGGCAGGTCGGCGTCCGGCTCCACGGGCAGCAGCGGCTTGTAGCGCCACATGGAGCGATCTCCGTTTTGGCGCAGGCTTTCACGGCTGATGTGATGCTTGATGATGTCGTAGTCATAGGCGACATCGACAACGCCGTCCGGCCCGTATTCGGGATCGACGTAATCGATCTCCTCCGTGCGGAAGGTTCGGCCGCTGATGAGGCTTCGCAGATGGAGGATGTGGTTCATAATTCAGTGGTCGGTGGTCAGTGGTCTTGACTGTGAACTACTGACCACTGTTTACTTCACAAAATGCGTCCCCGTTTCGCCGGCCAGGGCGCGGGCGATGTTCGGTGGGTCGGTGACGATGGCGTGTTCGCCGCCCGCTTCCAGGAAGTTGATGATGGCCTGAATCTTGGGAGCCATGCTGCCCTTGGCGAAGTGAGTACCCTCAGCCAGATAGGCTTTGGCTTCGGCCAGCGTCACGCGATCGAGCCACTTCTCGTCCGGCTTGCCGAAGTTGAGCGCCACTTTCTCGACGGCCGTGCTGATGATGAATGTATCCGCGCCCAGCCGTGACGCCAGCAGCGCCGAGGCGAAATCCTTGTCGATCACGGCGGCGATGCCCCTCAGATGGCCCTGTTCGTCGGCCACGACGGGGATGCCGCCGCCGCCAACGGTGATGACGATGTGGCCCGCGCCGATCAGCGCCCGGACGGACGGCTCCTCGACGATGCGGGTGGGGATGGGGGACGCCACGACCCGCCGCCAGCCCCGGCCGGCATCTTCCACCACGTCCCACTTGTCGCGCTCGCGCCGGGTCATGGCCTCGGCCTCGTCCATGAACGATCCGATCGGCTTGGTCGGCTTGCTGAACGCCGGATCATGGGCGTTGACCTCGGTCTGGGTGACCACGGTCGCCACCGGGCGGTCGATGCCCATGTCGAGCAGATGGTTTTGCAGGCTCTGTTGCAGGGCGTAGCCGATGGCCCCTTGTGAGTCGGCTCCGCAGACGTCGAGCGGAACCTCGTGCAGTTCGTGGCGGGCCAGCTCGGAGCGGCGCAGGATGAAGCCGACCTGCGGGCCGTTACCGTGGGCTACGGCAACATTCCAGCCGTCCTTGATCATCCTGGCGATATGACCGGCCGTTTCGGCGGCCGCCTTGTACTGATCCTCGACGCTCTGGTGCTGTTTGTCCTTGATTAGCGAGTTGCCGCCGATGGCGATGACGGCCAGCTTTTCGGTCATACTGTTCTCTCCAAATTGGATGAAAGGGATTGCCGGACCGCAGACCACCGACCGCCGGCCGCCGCCGGAACCCCAGCTGGGTCAATCTCCGGTTGCGGTCCGCGGTCGGCTGTCTGTGGTCACTCCAGCAATTACATTGTCAGGGCCATGACGGCCTTCTGCACGTGCAGCCGGTTCTCGGCTTCGTCATAGACGACGCTGTTCGGGCCGTCGATGACGCCGTCGGTCACTTCGATGTTGCGATCGGCCGGCAGGCAGTGCATGTAGATGGCGTCTTCCTTGGCCAGCGCCATGCGCCGCTCGTCGGTGATCCAGTTGGTGTACTGCTTGCTGATTTCGGCCGATTCCTTGTGGTCGGCCGTCGTCAACAGGCAACCCCAGCTCTTGGGATAGACCACATCGGCATCCTTGAAGCCCGCGTCGAAGTCGTCGAGGATCTCGAATGAACCGCGCGCCCGGCGGGCGTTCTCCCTGGCCTGCTCCACGATGTCGGGCATCAGCTTGAACTCCGGCGGGTGGGTCAGGCGCACGTTCATCCCAAAGCGGGTCATCAGCAGGATGAGGCTCTGTGGTACGCTGATGGGCTTCTGGTAGCTGCTGGCGTAGGCGTAGCTGACGTTGATGGTCAGGCCGCGCGGGTCGCCTTTTTTCTCGATGATGGTCATCAGGTCGGCCAGAATCTGGAACGGGTGGTAGACATCGCACTGCATATTGAGCACGGGCACACGCGAGGCGGCCGCCACTTCGCGGATGTACTTGTTGCCGAAGTCCCAGTCGCACTGGCGAATGGCGATGCCGTCGGTGTAGCGGCCGATGATCTCGCCGATCTCCTTGGCGGTGTCGCCGTGGCTGATCTGCGTGGTTTGGCTCTCAATGAACTCCGCGTGGCCGCCGAGCTGGGCCATGCCCGCTTCGAAGCTGACGCGGGTGCGCGTGCTGCTGAAGAAGAAGAGCATCCCCAGCACCTTGTCGCGCAGATAGGCGTGGGGTTGCCCCAGCGCCCGCTTGCGCTTCAGGTCGAAGGCGACGTCGAGCACGGTGTCGATCTCTTCCTTCGTCCATTCCTGAGTGGTGATCATGTCACGACCGCGTAAATTGGTTTGCATGTTTTCCTATCCTCCGCAATTTAAATTGTTAGTTAGGGCAAACCGACGACGGACGACCGCCGACGATTTGTACAGGCAGAGGCGACAAACTCCCTGTCGCACTCGCCCCTACAGATTCTTCTTGAGCATGGTCGGCAGCAGGGCGTAGAATTTGGTGGCTTCCACCACGTCGTTCAACGGTACGTGCTCTTCGACAGCGTGGGCGTATATCTCATCGCCGGGGCCGAAGCCGATGCTGGGGATGCCGGCCTTGCCGCGCCAATAGTTGCCGTTGGTCGAGAAATCCCACTTGCCGGCCGGTTCGTTGCGGCCCCATAGCGCTCTGATAGCCTCCTTCCCGGATACGACAAACGGATCGTCCTCTTCCAGCGCCCACGCCGGGAAATACTTGTCATAGACGAACACTGCGCCGGTATGGCTCGGTTCGTCATAGACCAGGCGATTGACCGAGAAGTCCTTGCGCGTTTCTTCGGGGATCAGCTTCTCGATGGCCTCGACGATCGATTCCGGCGTCTCGCCGAAGGTGACGCGACGGTCGATGAAAATGCGGCACTCGTCGGGCACGGCATTGTCGCTGGGTGAGACGCTGGAGATGCGGGTGACGGTGATGCGCCCCTGGCCCAGGAATTCGTGGGTGGGCAGGGTGGCGTCGCTGTCGCGGATACCGGCGATGACGGGCAGCATCTTGTAGACGGCATTGTCGCCCATGTAGTTGCTGGCGGCGTGGGCGCTGACGCCCTTGCAGATGACCTCAAGTTCGAGCCGCCCCTTGTGACCGCGGTAGACGTTCATCTTGGTTGGTTCGCCGATGACGACGAAGTCCGGCGTCACGCCCTCCCATTCGACAAACGCCTGGCAGCCGATGCCGTCGCACCACTCCTCGATGTTGCCGAGATAGTAGGCGGTGTAGCCGTCCAGCAGGCCCATGTCGCGGGCGATGGCCAGTCCATAGACCATGCCCGGCGTGCTGCCTTTCTCGTCGAGCGCGCCGCGAGCGTAGAAGTCGCCGTTCTCGATCTTGCCCTGAAACGGATCCCACGGCCATTGGGACGGGTCGCCGATGCCCACTGTGTCGATGTGGCTGTCGTAGAGCAGGATTTTGGGACCGTCGCCGATCTTGCCCACGATGGAGCCGTAGCGATCCACATAGACCTTGTCGAACCCGAGGCGGGTCATCTCCTCTCCGATGCGCTTGCCGACTTCCTCGATGTCACTATCCATGCTGGGGATGGCCACGATCTCGCGGAAGAAGGCGAGGATGTCCTCCCGGGCTGCGGCCACGCGCCGATCCAGTTCATCAATTACATCGTTCATCTGGTTATAACTCCCACAAATAGGTGTGTTAACAGACGATGGGCGGGTCGAACATCGAGCGATACTCCCCGGATTGCGGCGATAGTCGGCGCAGTTCCGGCGCGACCGGGGTTCTATACCCGGCGGCGCAGCAGGCGGAACCGCAACAGATCGTCACGGAAGAAGGAGTATGCTTTCAGAATCGGCTCGTTCTCGTCGTTATAGCCCGTTTCGTCGAAGGCGATCAGCGGCGTGCCGGGCGCGATTTGCAGCGTCTCACCCAGCACCTCATCGACGTTGATCGGGATAATCTCGGACAGATAATAGGCCAGCCGCCGGCGGCCGAACGTTTCCAGGAAGTCATAGATCGGTCGCTCCAGATCGGCCGGCTCGTATGGTTCAGTCACCAGGCGCAACGGCAAATAGTTGTTGGCCAGGATGACCGGCACATCGTCTTCCTGAAAGAGCTTGCTGGTGAACAGGACGTGCTCGCCGGGAGCTAACATCAGATCCTCAACGATTCCCGAGGCCAGATCGGGGTCGCCCACCTCGATCCGGCGCGACGCCAGCAGGCGCGTCGAAGGGGTGAAACCATGGGTCTGGAGCATGGCTTCGTAGGACCATATCTCTTCCAGCCGGGAGCGGATCTGCAACACAGGGTTGTTCACAAAGGTACCCGCACCCTGCTTGCGGCTGATCGCGCCTTCCATTTCCAGACGGCTGAGGGCGTCGCGGATGGTGGTGCGGCTGACGCCCAGCGCCTCGGCCAGCTCCATCTCCGGCGGCACACGGCCGTCGGCGAATTCGCCCTGGATGATCATATCCTTGATGTGGGTCTTAACCTGGTCGGTCAGGGATGGCGCGCGTCGCAACATCTAAACAGTCACATTGAACTGATTTGTATATTGGTATGATTGTATGACGAATCATATCTTGGATATTGGGGCTTGTCAAGACTGGGCTATTTTGATTGTTATAGGGCAGAGACCTGATAGGTGGGTGAGCGAGGCCACGCTACAGCTATAGCCGCCCAATTGTCAGGTCTGGGCGCGCTTGACTTTCGGTTGCTTTGTTAGGATCATCGAAGATGGAGGTGGCGTGATGAAACGGCTACTGGTGACCGGGGCGACGGGCGCGTTGGGTAGCGAGGTGGTTCACGTGGCGGAGGCAGCGTGCTGGCAAGTCCGCTCGATGAGCCGTCATGCAAAGCCGACCGGCTCGGAGGCGGATTGGGCGCAGGCCGACGCGTTGACCGGCGAAGGATTGGAAGCGGCCGTGTGCGACGTTCAGACCATCATCCACTGCGCCAGCAATTCGCAACACAACGCTTTGGAAGTGGAGCGCGACGGGACGGCGAATCTGCTGGCCGCAGCTCGACAGAGCGGGGTGGGGCACGTGGTCTATATCTCCATCGTGGGGATCGATGGCAGTAATTACGGTTATTATCGCGCCAAATTGGCGGGCGAGGCGGCCATTGCCGCCGGCGGCGTGCCCTATACGACGGTGCGCATGACTCAATTCCATTCTCTCATTGATATACTGCTGGATATGTTTCTGCGAAGGTGGGCGCTGGTCGTTCCCTGGGGCTGGCGATTCCAGCCGATGGCCCCGGCCGAAGCCGCGGCCGTGCTGGTCGATCTGGCGGGCCGGCCGGCCGCGGGGCGCGTGGCCGATATCGGCGGGCCGGAGGTCAGGACGATGCGTGATATGGCGGCAGCGTGGCTGGCGATTCGGAGCGAGCGCAAGCCGATCCTCCCGATTCCCACATTCGACGCGCTCTCCCGCGTCTGGCGCAGCGGCGTCAATCTGGTGCCCGGGAACCACTATGGCACAATTCGCTGGGAGGAATGGCTACGAGAGAAGTATGGAAAGTAGCAGTGATCCTGCTTGCGGCTGGGCCGGCGAGATGGTATTATTTTGGTTCGTCTTGGGGCGTCGCCAAGTGGTTTAAGGCACCGGACTTTGAATCCGGCATTCGTTGGTTCGAATCCAGCCGCCCCAGTCTCGGTCATATTTCTCATCGGCGAAGAGGGAGGGTAGAATTACTACGCTTCCTCTTTTTGATTAACGGCCTGGAGTTGACCCTATGAGTTTGGAGATCTCAGCCAAGCGCGCAGCCTTCCGCAAGCTCCATGAATCCGGCCACTTCATCATCCCTAACCCATGGGACATCGGCAGCGTCCGCCGCCTGGAGAAGCTGGGTTTCAAGGCCCTCGCCTCCACCAGCGCCGGCGCGGCCTGGACGCTGGGGAAAGAGGACGGTGAACTGACGCTGGACGAAGCGCTGGACCATTTACGCCTGCTTTGTGCAGCAACCGACCTGCCGATCAATGCCGACTTCGAGGGAGGATTCGCCGATGCGCCTGAAGGCGTTGCCGTCAACGTCGCGCTGGCAATCGAGACCGGCGTGGCCGGTCTTTCAATAGAAGACAGGATGGGGGCCGATCTCTACCCCCGCGCGCTGGCGATCGAGCGTGTTCAGGCGGCGCGAGAGGCAATTGACCGATCCGGTCAGGGCGTGTTGCTGGTCGGCCGCACGGAGGGCTTCCTGCTCGGCCGAAATGATGTCGACGAGGCGATCGACAGGCTATTGGCTTATGCGGCGGCCGGGGCAGATGTGCTTTATCCACCTCGTGTCCTTGATTTATCCGTGATTAAAACCATCGTGGAGGCTGTCGCGCCGGTTCCGGTCAACATATTGCTAAGTACGCCACAGATGAACGTGGCCGACCTGGCGGCCGTGGGGGTTCGGCGCATGAGCGTCGGTGGCCGGTTGGCCTCTTACGCCTGGGCCGCATTCGACAAGGCCGCACTGTCCGTGCACGACGAGGGCCATTTACCTTTCCCGACTTAGGAGTGAAGTGAATAAACAGCAGCTTCTGGCCAAGATTGACGAGCCGTGGTTGGCGCTGAAGGCATCCTGTGCCGGGCTGACTGCCGCGCAAATGACCCAACCCGGCGTCACCGGCGATTGGTCGGTGGTGGACATCATCGGCCACGTGACCGCATGGGAGGAGGAGGCGCTGAAGCACCTGCCTCATATTTTGGAAGGGAAGCGGCCGCCTCGCTACTCCGTGCTATATGGCGGCATCGACGCCTTCAACGCGCTGAAGACGGAGGAGAACCGCCGGCGCTTGCCGGGCGAGGTGACGGCGCGGGCTGAGGATGTGCACCGGCAGTTCGTGACCTACGTTGAGACCGCGCCCGACGAACTCATCGCCACCGAGACGCGCTTCCGCCGCCGCATCCGGCTCGACAGTTACAGCCATTACCCCATCCACACGCAGGCCATCCGCGAGTGGCGGGAGCGCGAGGGGATTTAGCGACTCATGATTACCGTCGTGCTTCTCGCCGCCGGGCAGGGCGTGCGGATGAATTCCGCCAGGCAGAAGATTCTCCATGAGGTTGGCGGGCGGCCGATGGTCCTCCACGCCTTTCTGGCGGCCGAGGCTGTGGCCGATCTGCCGCCAGTGCTGGTGGTCGGCCCCGGCGAGACGGGCGTACAGGCGCTTCTGGGCGATCGGGCGCGCTATGTCGTTCAGCCGGAGGCGCTGGGCACGGGGCACGCTACGATGATGGCCGCCGAGGAGTTGCGCGGCCGGGCGGGACAGGTCATCGTCACCTACGGCGATATGCCCCTCCTGCGGGCGGAGACGCTGCGCGGGCTGGCCGAGGCCCAGCGCGAGAGCGGCGCAGCCGTAGCTTTGCTATCGGTCATCGGAGAGCCGGGCAGCAGCTTCGGCCGCGTCCTGCGCGACGAACTCGGCCGCGTGCGCGAGATCGTCGAGGTGGCCGAGGCGCGGCATCGGCCGGAAGCGGAGGAACTACTGGCGATCACGGAATTGAACGCCGGGGTCTACTGCTTCGACGGTGACTGGCTATGGGCCAACATCGACCGACTGCCTATCCGGCAGGCGCGGCGCGGGCCGGAGTATTATCTGACGGATTTGATCGAGATGGCCGTGGCCCAGGGATGCGGCGTGGCGGCAATGCCGGCCGCCGACCCCGACGAGGGGCTGGGCGCAGGCACGCGGGCGGAGATGGTGGAGGTCGAGCGCGCCTTTCGTCGCCGCGTGAACGGCCATTGGCTGGCGAGCGGGGTGACGCTGGTGGAGCCGGACGCGACGTGGATCGGGCCGGACGTGACCATCGGCCGTGATACGGTCATCTGGCCCAATACCTTCCTGCTAGGGCGCACGACCATCGGCGAGGATTGCGTCATCGGCCCCAACGCCATCGTCCGCGATGCGACCGTGGGCGACCGCTGCCGCATCGAACAATTACTCATCGAAGGCATCGCCGTGCCCGACGGCACGACGGCTCGACCCGGCGAATGGCGCACGCCGCGCCGCCCCACAGAGATGGTTATAGGTGAAGTATGAATGACCTGACCGTGATCAGCCCCGAAACCCGCGAGACGCTCATCGCTGCGGCCTGCGCGGCCCGGCCGAGCGCCTACGTGCCCTATTCGCATTTCTCCGTCGGCGCGGCGCTGCTGGCCGAAGACGGCCGCGTCTATACCGGCGTCAACGTGGAGAACGCGTCCTATGGGTTGACGGTATGCGCCGAGCGCAATGCCGTCGGGGCGATGGCGCTGGCCGGCGGGCGGCGCGTGCTGGCTCTGGCTGTCTGCACCGAGAACGGCGTGACGCCCTGCGGGGCGTGCCGGCAGGTGCTCAGCGAGTTTGCGCCGGATGAGGGGGATGCGCCGGTGTGGATCGTCGATGGGGCGGGGATGGTGCGAGAGACGTCGATTCGGGCGCTGTTGCCGGATAGTTTTGGGCCGCGGCATTTGCAGTAACCTTAAAACCGCTTCTCCTCCAACTCCTCCAGCTCCTCCCGCAACCGCAAATAGCTGTCATACCGCTCCGGGGAGACGCGGCCGTCCTGCACCGCGGCCACCACGGCGCAGCCCGGCTCGTGGGTGTGGGTACAATCGCTGAATTGGCATTGGGCCACCAGCGGCGCGATCTCCCGATAGTAGGCGTCCAGCTCGCCCGGCTCCAGGTCGAACACGGCCAGGCTGCGGATGCCGGGCGTGTCGGCCACGTAGCCGCCGGCGTCAAGCGGGATGAGTTCGACGTGGCGCGTGGTGTGCATCCCCTTGCCCGTGGCCTCGCTGACCTGCTTCACGCGCAACCCCAGCCCCGCCTGCACGGCGTTGAGCAGGCTCGACTTGCCCACGCCCGACGACCCGGCCAGCACGGAGATGCGGCCGTGCAGCCGCTCGCGCAGTTCGTCGATTCCCTCGCCGGTCAGGGTGCTGGTATGGATGACCGGATAGCCGATGGCCTCATAGGGGCGGAACATCTCGCGCGCCTCGCCCGAATCGACCAGATCAACCTTGTTGGCGCAGATGACGGCCGGCAGCTCGTTCATCTCGGCCACGACGAGGAAGCGGTCCAGTTTGCGCGGGCTGAAGACGGGGTTGTGTACGGAAAAGACGAAGACGACCTGGTCGGGGTTGGCAACGAGCACCTGCTCGCGTTCGGTGTCGAGGTTGCGGGCATCCCCGCCGGCCGTGCGCGTGCGCGACAGGGCCGAGGTGCGCTCGGCGACGGCCTCGATGAGACCGCTGCCGTCAGGGTTAACGGTAAAGGTGACACGGTCCCCGGCGGCGGCGATGTCGGTGCGTTGCCGCTCCTGCTTCAGGCGGCCGCGTATCCGGCAGATAACCGGCTCTCCGCCATCATCGGATTGGACGGTGAAGAAGCCGCTTTGGGCTTTAGTGATGAGGCCGATGTTGGTGGACAAGTATTCAGTATATCAGCATTTAGTAGATCAGTGAATCAGTTGGTCAGTTTCGCTGACTTACTGATTCACTGATCTACTGACCTACCGACCTGCCGGCATATTGATCTACTGACTAATTTAGCCGCTTGCGAAACTCGGCCGTCAGCGCCGGGATGACCTTGAACAGATCGCCGACGATACCGTAGCGGGCTACCTTGAAGATCGGCGCGTCGGCATCTTTGTTGATGGCGACGACGACCTTCGAGCTACGCATGCCGGCCTGGTGCTGGATGGCGCCGCTGATGCCGCAGGCGATGTAGAGGTCGGGTGCGACGGTCTTGCCCGTCTGGCCCACCTGGTGATCGTAGGCGATCCAGCCCGCGTCGACGGCGGCACGGGACGCGCCCAGGGCCGCGCCCAGCGCGTCGGCCAGCTCGCGCAACGGCTCGAACCCTTCCGGTCCGCCCACGCCACGGCCGCCGCTGACGATTTTGCTCGCGTCGCCCAGGCTGACCTTGCCACCCTTGCCCTCGAAGCCGACGATCTTGGTCGGGATGGCGTCTTCGGCCACGGCCGCGCCCACCATCTCCGGCGCGCCGGTTTTGCCTGTGGACTCAGCCTGGGCAAAGGCCCGGCTGCGCAGGGTGACGATTTGCGGCGCGCCCTTGACAAAGGTATTGGTCAGCAGCTTGCCGGTGTAGACGGCGCGAGTGGCGCGCACGGTCGGGCCGTCCACGGACAGGTCGATGGCTTCGGCCACGACGCCCGCGTTCAGGTCGGCCCCAATCCAGGCGGCCAGGTCGCGGCCGCGCGTCGATGCGCCGAGGATGATCACGTCCGGTTGGCGCTCCCGGGCCAGCTTGACCACCAGCGGGCCAAGCGCTTCCAGACGGCCGCCGGCCAGCGTGGCGTCGTCGGCGGCGATGACCGCGTCGGCGCCCAGATCGAAGGCGGATGCGGCTGCCCCACCCAGGTTATGGCCGAAGACAAGACCGGTGAGCGGCGCGCCCAGGCCATTGGCGATCGTGCGCGCCGCCCCCAGCGCCTCGCGGCTGCCGGCGTCGATCGCGCCGTCGTGATTTTCAACGAATACCCAAACTCCCCCGCTCATATCACCTTCTCCTCAAAGAGTTTGTTGACCAGGATACGCACCTGCTCCTCGACGGAGTCGGCGGCGATCATCTCGACCTCGCCCTCGCGCGGCGGCACGGGATAAATCTTCGTCCAGTCGGTCTTGGCCGCGGCCGCGCCGACGTCGGCGATACCTACATCACTCGCCGACCAGGTGGGGATGACGGCCTTGCTGGCCTTGCGGATGCCCATGAATGACGGGTAGCGCGGCTCGTTGATCTCCTTGACGACGCTGATGACCACCGGCAGTTTGGCGGTGACGGTTTCCTTGCCGTCATCAGTCAG
>JACDJC010002499.1_pt1 | contig 14348 bp, 16 predicted proteins | sample 7454191 | NCBI WGS metagenome assembly JACDJC01 (sample SAMN14253291, study PRJNA609438) | sludge metagenome | isolation source: sludge after 25d culture with pyrite and EDTA | collected 2018-12-20 | reverse complement strand
GAATCAACTTGTCTAGTTCTTCCTTTGTGACGATCTGGCCTTTGTACTTGAATAAGACTTTGCTCACGTTGCCACTCCACCTGGAACAATGCTTGCTTCTAAGCACCTAACTACATCTGGCATTCGTTCTGCAACGACTATTGCCTCACGTAGCGTCGGGGCTTCTACTTGCCTCCACTCGAATCGCCATTCGCCGTTCGGATGGTTGGTTTTTGTTTGAACGTTTACATGGCATGTCATGCTGGTGCCCTTTGCAACATTGCCCCTTGTTGTCCATTCGTGCTTGATGACTGTCCTGCCATGAGATCGCGGATTAAAGAATTGGACCTAGCTTCAGCCGTTCCGCCAGTTCCTATGTTTTTACGAACAGTCTCTCGGGGTGTGTGCGCCGGCGACCGTACTGTGTTTTGATCTCCACCAAGCATCTCGGCAGGAACAGCAAACGTAATTAACTGCTTTATCTCTGGCTTGTTCATCAGCCTTGCCAGCTCATCCACTAAGACCTGAACATTTAGAGTTGCACCGGACGCCTGGAACATTGGCCATAGAGGGGCAATCTGCTGGAGCACCTGAAAATATTCCTGCACATGCTGCTGAGGCGTCTTAAAGACCATCGAGTATGGTTCGACGCGAAACTCATAGTCCTCAAACGCTCCTAGACGGTAGTCTGGCGTCCAATCCGATTTGACTTGAAGACCGCTATTGCCAACAGGCATTGAGGTTTGTAGTTCGAGCGTTTGATCCTCCCACATCAACCTGCCCAGGTCCAAAATACAAGTGGATGCAAAGTTCACTACCGCCACTCGCATGTCCGCCACGTTTTTGGACAACTGACCGTGAATCAATTCCTCCTGGCCAACTGTGGCGGCCTGCGCACCCAGTCCACCCATAGCTTGAAGGTTGCCAGCGAACCGATCGAATTCCGTTTGCAGGAATGTCGCTAATGCCATGTCTCGCTGATCAACACCACCAGTTTCAAACTGTTTGATCTGCTCTATACCCTTGCCGCGGTACCATCCGTTTCGTTCCGCAGTCCTTAGTCGATTTGCGTCGTCCTCCATTCCAGGCGGATACACATTTACAACTCGGTGTGCATCGGAATCGTCTTCCATCCGGCGATGCAATCTGTTTAGCAGGTCGTGCATGCCCTTCAGGTTGATCGCTGGTGACGTTGGTATGATGTTGTCCGGAGTATCGCCAAGTGACAGGAACTTGTATGGGCCTGCTTGTGATCCCATCCACTCTCGTTCAATCAACGGTTCGAAATCACCGTCGCAAGCCATCGTCACTATGGAATTGTTCTCTGCGATCCAAATATCCATCAGCCAGATCATGTCTTTTAGATCGTCATCTTCTGCACCACCAGATTCCGACGCTATGTCTCGCGCAACACCGGATTGATCGTGGTGCTGCCGTGCTGTAGGTTTAAGCTTGTCCTTAACCTTTTTTGAATAGCCCGGCTCATCCATCACTTTTTCATAGTCGGCGCGGTAGCGATGACCGCAATACCGCATCTTGCTTAACTCTTTGGCCGGCATGTCCAGTATTAAGTCGTCTAGCGAAACGCGATTGAACCATGGTTCACCTGGATCTAGCCACACGTCTTCCTCTGACTCGAGTAAGCCATGAAACCGTGTGTCCGTGTCTCGCATCATGACTACGCCACAGCCCAAGCAAAAAAACGCATCTAGCACAATTGCGCGAAATGTTTGATCGAGTGCCATGTCGCTGATAAGCTTGTTCAGGTTCACTTCGAACCTGCGAGCAAAGGCGATGTTCTCCGTTCGAGGCGTTGAAATCAGGACTTGCGGATTGTTGGCAGCCAGAGAAATCGTATAGATGCGAGCTGTCTGGTTTATAAGATTGACGAGCGTTTTATTCTCCGCTCCCGTTTCCGCATACCAAGAGCCAACATAATCTTTGACCAGCTCTTTACGCACACGACGAAACGGCTCCATCGCGTCACGCGATGACTTGATGGCTTTTAACAGCCTTCCTCGTCTTTCGTCGTTAGAAAGGTCAATCATTAAACAACTCTAAGTAAAAATCAGGCAGCCAAGAAACGAAAAAAGGGCACGTCGGTGTATCGGCACCGATATGCCCTTCAGTTTCTTGGCCCCTTGGTCGCGACTGGCCGGTCAACGACTTTGGTTGCCTGTTAAATTGTCAAAAGTTCAGTGTGTCTCTCTAACTCTGTTTCGTTCTTCCCAGTGATGTATTCTGTGACAGTTTGCACAAAGCACGTCGCACTTCTTTATTTCCGCTACGATCACTTCCTTGGAATACCTTGTGGCACGAGCTCCGATAGTAAAAACTTTTGTTGACGGGTCTCTGTGGTGGAAATCCAGGCATCTCCAATCGCTATTGCCGCATGACTTGCACGCAAACAATCCTTTTAATTCAATCCACCACTTTCGCCGCTCCTTTTGCCTTTTTTTGAACCTACTAGGGTTGTTGCGGTATTGCCTTCTTTGTTGCTCTCTTCTCTTTTCGCCTTTGCTGGGCATACGTTCATCCTTTACGAATTGAACGCCGCCTCCTCTAACGACTGCGTGTTTTGATTACAGCATCGACGGTAGCTACTCCGTCTATGCCTTGTTGTTGCCGGACGCGTTACGCCCCGGCCCCTTGTTTCTTTAGTGGTTTTCCTTCTACAAGCAACAGTGTTTTTGCGTGCGCCATGTTCAGTAGTGCGTGTGTCTGCTGAAGCGATTCGGCTGGCTTTAAGTTCGTTCGAATTTGGTCCAACAGAATTCCGATCGCTTTATCGATCTTCTCTTCAGTTGTCAGTTCGATCTTTTCTTCGTTCTTGTCTGCCATCGGGTTCTACCTCCGAATGATATCACGAATTCCGTAGCGCGGACTACCGCTTTTTACACCACGTTGCTCTTGCTGCTCTCGCCACAAGAAGCTTCCATACTCAGGAGTTTGACCAATTTCATCGCTTGTGTCAATCTTATCAATCGCGATATCGGTATTAAACACCAGCCAACAGCCAGCAGCGGAAATGGCTCTGTCGGCATGATTCTTCTCGGTCAATCCTCTGTTTTTTGTAGGAACATGGACAATTTTGGACCCGTCCCATTCATACTCTCCACACTCGACAATCATGTTTTCGGAACGTGGAGTAAATGATTTATTTTCCATCGAAAGTGCGAACTGTTCGAACATATCTGCCTTGTCGGCGTCTTGGCATGGCCAGCCAGGCTTGCGGCTTTTCTTCTGTGACCCAAGCTGCGTAACGTTTCTGAAAAACACGTTGCCATAGTATAGAACCTCCATGACTTCCTTGGCGAACCCTCCGGAAACTCCGGAGTCTTCCCAACCAAGCAATGCGTTTCTAAGCCACATGCACAGCCCAACTACTCGTCTTGCGAATGGACGCGGTTCTAGTCCTTTGATGGCATATTCCAACACTTGTTCGCCAGTGCGATTGTCCAGCGCAGTTAGTACGGAATTCGTGGCGTGGGCGCTTACTCCTCCAGACGCTATGTCCGCACCGGCCGTGAAAGGGCCAAGCGGTGGAGAGTCGTCGATGCCTGGCCTAAACCACAACTTCAGCGTTCCATCTTCTCTTGGGATCAATCCCGTAAGTTTGCAGGTCTCGGAATCGAACACAGGGTTTCCGACCCACACCGGACCTTTACAGTGTTCTTTCTTCATGCGATCGAGCAAGTCGGATGAAAACACCTTGCCGACTGCACCACGCGGATTCCGATCGTACTGCGAAGCTACTAGCCTTGGCGTAGCTGTTGGCCGCAAGCAACGGGAGTCGTACCATGGGCTTCGTGGAACTCCTTCGTACTTAAACCCTTTTCGCTCAAGCCTAGTCCGCAAGTCGGGGTGATCTTTGTGGTACTGATTAACTTCAGCTTGTTCTTCTGGTTTGATGGCAAACGGGACGTTATCTCGCACGATGTAAGAGTTTTTGCCTTGAATAGGATGGTCCTTCCAGTCCAACACAAGATGCACACCGTTCTTGGCCGTGTCAGGATTCTCACAAGCATTGTGAAACACGCCAGCGTCAGTGTAGCGGGCCGATACCAACCGCACACAGTTGTGAACAAGGAGAGGTTGTCCACGGTTATCGATTACTGCGAATCGTTGTTGAGGTCCGCAATTTACGATGTCGTAGACTGCGTTCGCACAGGCGGTTCTACTAGCGCACTTCCGGTCACTCCCCTCGCTAGTCGCGACCGTATTCCACTGACTGAGATCGAAAACTCCCTCGCCGCCTGCGATATGCTCATCATTCCTTTTGGCGTTTCGATAATTACATTGGTTCGCATGTTGTTTTGTTGTTCCACGCGAGTGCTCCATTTGCAGTTGCCCGGCTCGTAGTTGCCATTGCTGTCCTTGCGATCCAGTGTTAGTCCCTTCGGAACTTCCCCCATGTCCGCAAGGAAGTTCTCGAACGTCATCCACCGATCGCACACTCGAATACCGCGACCGCCGTAATTGTGATAGTGCTTGAAGTTTTGGTTGGTACACCTCTGAATCATTGAATCCCATGCACGGTACGTCAGCGTTTTCGACTTCCCGTGCGTAGTCAATCTCTGCCGCTTCACTTCTTCGTCCCAGCATCCGCAACTCTTGGTTCGTCCGCTGCGCAAGCTCTGCCCCATAATCGTCTTCTCTGCGCCGCACCGGCAAAGGCACCGCCATGCAGGCTTGTTTAAGATCGATCCATTTCTCTCGATAACCTTCAGGTAGCCGAACTCTTGCCCTTTCAAATCGACCATTACTGGCATGTTCCCATCCATTTGTAGTTAGCACTTGATGGTCTGGGGTAAGCCTAATTCCGTACGCTGGAATTGTTTCTCGCTCACCTTTATAGATGCAGCCATCATGCGACACCCACATCGTACCGTCCCAAACGCGATGGAACAAGCCAATATCTTCTATCGGAATCAATCCTGCGTCCGTAACAACCAAAGTACCCTTTGCAAGACAATTACTTACGTCCTGAATAGACTCTTGAACCGCTTCATCCTTCCCTCCAGCCACGAAGTCACGGGCGCCTGCTTCGTCCACGGTGAACACTGTGCATCGACCACCGGCTGCAACATCCTGGCCCGCTGAGTAGCCTCGCAAGAGTGAACCGTTGTCGTGATTGATGAACGTGTGTTGGCCCAAATGCCTTTCGTAGTTGGGCTTCATCCAGAATGGCAATCGCTCGATTGCCCATGCAACTTTCCAAAGCACCGTTGATGAGTCGCTTTTCGAATCGATCAAGTCTTCGTTTCGAGTCACGTATCCAGCGGAGAACATTGGATCGCGTAGCCATCTACGAAGGTCAACCCACAAGTACCCGAACGAGCCACCTTGAGCCCGACTTTTATCCACGATCACGTCGACAGCCCGTTCTTCACGCTCTGCTGTGTCTACGGCTTCATCCATTGCCACGAACACATTTTGCTGATGTAAGTACGGTATAAACGGAACGATCTTAAATCGAGCGCGGGGGTCATAACCCCAACAAAAGGCGGCCATGAAAAAGCAAAGATCCTCCATTGCGGCTTGCCACAACACGTCTCGGAATTTTTTATCTACCATGGCACGTTCGCGACAACGAATACGCCATTTCAGATTTTCAACCGGATCGCGAGGCACTAAATCGTAATACGGAGAGTTGCTCGTAGAAGCAGTTTCCACTGGTTGCCCTATTTTGCTATAATGCACTGTCACAAAAACGAAGTCCGTGCGGTCGGCAAAACCGCGACGGACTTCTCAACACCACTCAGTTTGAAGGAACCGAGCAATGTCTGACTCCAATTCTACCTTGCCAGAAGGCTTTCGCCAGATTCCAGGATTCCCAAGGTATTGTATCTCAGAATACGGAATAGTTCTTTCTGCACAGCGAAAACGTCCATGGAGCAAAGCAAAGCAGCTTTCTCCAGTAACAGTTAAAGACGGATATCTCGCGTTCAACCTAAGTCACAATGGAGTAGTGAAGCAGTTAACGATACATAGACTGGTACTCACAACGTTTGTTGGCGAGCGACCGGATGGACACCAATGCAGGCATCTCGATGGGAATCAACACAACAACCACATCTCAAATCTTGCATGGGGTACATCGCTAGAAAACATTCACGACAAAAAACTTCACGGAACCGACAGTACAGGAGAGTGTAATCCATCCGCAAAACTGAACGAGTCAGACGTTCTTGAGATAAGGAGACGTAGGGAATCTGGCGAGCCACTACGTGTTATTGCTAAAGATTTCAATATCTCTGTCAACGCAGTTTGGGCAATACACACTAGGCTAACTTGGAAGCACGTTCAATCATGACGTTTTCAAAGCCTCCCCAATGCTCATTGTCTTCAGGCGAGCCCGCAGCGTCGAGTTCTTTATCCCGTAAAGACTCGCCCATTGCTTGATCGTCTTTCGCTTGCCTTTGAACAGAATGCCACACTTGCCGCAAGTAGTTGTATGACCACTGCGAAGATGGCCTAGACGAACTGTTGCCTGCTGGCCGCACGTACATTTGCAAAGAACTTGGCGCTTTCCATCTGAATCAACCTCACAGATGACTGTTAGATCGTTGTGCTGGTCGCCTGGTTTAACTTCAATGCGTTTCATTGCTGATTCCTTGGAAAATATCGCAAGCACGTTCCGACTTCATCGATCGTATCTCCTTGGATAAACATAAATCGGCTGCGCTGAGTACCGACCATATGGCCCGTACGGATTATTGATGCTGTCTGGTGAGTACCGACTACCATAGCGACCATACGGATTAGAAATCGAATCCGGCGCGTAGCGATCTTGACTTACCTCACCAAGATACTTTCCGCCCGAATAGATCCTGGGATAAGTTGTCGAATACCGGCTACCAAAGCGTTCATATGAAGTATGTCGTTGCTCTAGCCGATCTTGGCCAAAACATGGTGCACAAAGCAACGCCAACAGAAGCATCATCGCATTTCTCATGAATCGAATTCCTCAAATTGTTTAACTCTCATTAAAAACACAGTAAAATGAATGATACTCTCTTGCGGACATGGGTCAATCTGGATAAGTGGAGAACTACTGTGAAATTGCCTGAGTCAAATCATGTGTTTTGGATAGTCATCGTCGTGGGTCTGCTTGTAATCGCCGACACGCTTACGAGTTGGTTGTTGTACAAGAATGGCTATGAAGTCAGCAAAGATTCGAGCAAGACGATGGTTCTCGTAGCTACCGTTCTCGTCCCTATCTTGGTTCAGCGATGGAATGCCAAGCCGTGATGTTTTTGTTGACAGCTTGTAGTTGCAATTGACACTGCGGCTTTGTATACTTCCATCGTGAAAATTACTTGAAGCTTTTGGCGAAGCTTGTATGGAGGCAGCAAAAAATGAACAAAGCGCATTTGTGGTTGTGCTGCCGGATCGCTTCTCGCTGTCTCTGTCCGCTAGCCCGCCAAGCCACAAATGACTCTTGCAGCCCAGTTAGGTTTACTCCTAGCTGGGCTGTTTTCGTTTGTGCTTCGAATGATTTCATCGCCAAACGTGTCAGCTTGACTCGATTGGTGCCGTGAAGAAACGAGCTCGTATGTAGTACGGACGAAAAACAATCCGCACGCGAACAACGCTAGAGACTGAGATTCGCGGGAGCCAGATTTGAATGCTCCTATTAAGCGATAAGGGATTGGATTAGTAACCGTTTAAGGCATGACAGCCAACCGCACACCAGCTTACCCGATTGAATGCTTTAGCTAAGACAGTGCAGACGCGATGCACGATACTGGGCACAGGCGACTTAGAGAGGAAACAACCGGCCACCCCGCTGGTCCTCGACCGAATTGCTAAGCTTGTGATGGGACGGCTAGAGAACAGTCGGAATGTAACACTCGACTAAACGCAACTTGCCCTTGGCTCACATAGCAAAGGGTAAACATGGGTGTGGTGTGTCTTTTCCTCAATAACGAACTGGACAAAATCAAATGTATGTTATTGGTTTGCACGGAGATCGAGCAACGCCGGAAATGCTTCGTCGCGACATGGGTGATCTGGAGAGCATTCTCGATTGCGCGTTCGATGCACATGGTTGGAAAAGGTATCGGAGATATTTCGACAAGCTTGTTAGTGAAATCAAGTCGCTTCAAGAGCCACCGCTAATGTTAGGTTACAGCCGCGGTGTCTCAGTCATAGCAGCTCTTAGCGAACTTGTTGAACTCAGGGGCGCGATTCTATACGAGGGTGCGATTCTCAATTCGTGGGGAGTCGGTGGCACATTTCCTGTTTTACAAATCTGGAATGATCAAGGCGTCCGATATGGGCCGAACAGGCGTCGTCGCGAAAAAGCGGAAGAGTCAATCGTCGTCTGGAGTAGGCACCATCCAGTATCAACGCTGATCGGTGTTGGCAGGCACTTTAACACCAACCCACTGGGCCATGCGTGGGATGTTCAACTAAACGCACAAATAAGCGAATGGATACGCACATCATGCCAGTGAAATCTAACAGTTATCCAGGCGGAAAGTCCGGCGCGGGAATCTACCAAAGACTAATCAACCTGATTCCGCGACATCGGATCCTGATCGTTCCATTTGCCGTATAATTATGAAGTGACTCCTACGTTGCTGTTGCGACACGAACGAGGGCCGTCATTTTCTATTCTTCTAAGCAATGACTCGCCTAGCCTGGTCGTTCTGTGCATTGCAGAATTAGGAAACGTTGGCGAAGTCGTTGAAGAATATGAAACTACAGAGGGCTAGCAAAAATGAGAAATTTGACTACTGGTGAATGTGCTAAGTTTTGCTGTGTATCTTCAAAAACTGTTCAAAAGTGGCTGGACACTGGACTGCTCAGAGGCTTTTGTATACCAGGATCTTTACATCGCCGCGTCCCACAGAATACGCTTGTCAAGTTTTTGAAAAGCATGGAATGCCAATACCAGACGAACTTATGGATTCAGATTGATGAGAGCTCAAGAAAAGGTGCGCCGCATCTTACAACTTATCGATGTATTAGTGTCAATGAACTTCGCCTACTTTTATCGCGAGCCTAGACTCGGTTCAAAATTACCAGCTCTCTACAAAATGAACCTTCGAATGACCACACACGTCGAACTAGCAGCCATCAAGCAAACGAACCAAGAGCCATGAGTACCGATTACAAACATATCACTTGCCACGCCGTTCTCGTTGCCGCCGACGCGCTCACACCAGAGCAGCTCCAGCGTAAACGGCAAGGACTAAACAACCTCGAGCCACTTTCCGAAGAAGCAATCGAAAGAATCCTCGATGCTTGGCGACATAAGCTTCGCCGTGAAATTCCAAAACACGCTGGCTATTTCATCTTAGGATATGACGCATGAAAGCTGCACTCGCTCGCTTACTGAAAGTTGGCGATACCGTCGGCGCGACCTTTGGCAACTATGAACGCTGCTAGCGTCTTGTGAGTCTCCAAGTAGATACCAGCATCACGGATTATCAACAACTGTTCACCGCTACAACGCGCCTGGCCCTTCGCCGCTCAATCGCTTTCCGAGCAAGATCACTCAATGTGCTTTTCGATCGCGGTACGACTCCACAGTTACAATTCGGACAAGGCTTATCCGCAGCTACAAACCTTGGAAAATCAAGAACAACCAGCTCTCCATCTTCTCTTCTGTCTACTGAACACACTGCACAAACCATAATTCATCTCTCCCGGTTAACTTTCAAACTACACCGGGTTGCTTGGATCAAGCATCTACAGTGCCGAATGGACGCTAAGACACCGCTCACGGAAATAGGATCACGAAAAAACCCACCTAACATCTCTGCCGGTGGGTCTTGATCTGCTATCAACAGGCCTGAATTACTCTTCGCGAAGAACGTTCAGTCCAACCTCTCCAGGCTGTGCCGGCGCAATCGTATCAGTCAGCACAAACGAGAACTCACGCGCAGGTGAAGCATTTCCAGCATCATCAGTATCAACCAACGTTCCAACCACCGTGTCATTGTCTGCGCCGGAAAGCTCTGGCGTAACCAAATCACTTCCAGAAAGATCAAGCGTCTGTGGCTCTCCAGTGCCAACAGTCACAATAACCTGACGCGAAACGACATCGACAGCACCAGGCTCAGGTAGAGTCAAAGTAAAGAACAGCATTTCATTTCCCTCTCGAACAACTTTCAGAAACACAAGTCCCGGCATACGCTTGCCGAGCATCTTTCTTATCGCTTGCAACTCAATGAGAATCAGCCTACCAACTTCTGATAGCGCTATCAGTTCCTTGAGAATCTTCGACATGATGAACATTTTTTGCCCCGAGTTTGCAAGGTTAGAAACTACAGTCTAACGCATTGACCCAGTAAAGCAAGTCACGTTTCGACGAGTCGCTTTCCTATCCAGCGCATACATGGGACAGCCATACTGTTGCCTATAGCCTTGTAACGTGGTCCGTCTGCTGCGAGTTTGCCGCGGTACGGAATCAAAGTAAAATCATCGGGAAATCCCTGAAGTCTTTCACACTCTCTCGGTGTTAATCGGCGTACTGCCATGTTCTGCATAACCGCCGTTGTAGATGAATTCTCTTGCGAGCCTGGTGGTTTCGTTCGTAGCGATCCTGCTGTTTCGGTGTAACTTGCAATCTTCTGCGTTTTGTCCGTTCCGTGGATGGTTACGCCAACCGCATTGAATGCCAGATAATTAGTTTGCTTCATCCCCGATGTCGCTGCGAGAGCTCCAGTAGTCTGCCCATCACCACCAATCATTCGAACTTCATCGCGGCTATTCTGTGTGAACGCAACAACTGGGTGCATTCCGCTCGAAACGCCGCCGTCAGAAGCTGGAAGCGTGCAAGCAACGAATGTTTCACTCTCCGCGTCAATACGACCGTTGCCGCCTTTAGCGTTTAGGCAGTGCGATACTTGCAATCCGCCTGCTAAGTCGAAGTCTGTTCCGAGTCCACCACCGCCTGAAGTGCGACTGCTAAGTGTGCCGGCAACGTCTTGTTTCTTGCTTGAGCTCGTCTTAGAATTCCCGCACACGCCTTCGCGCTCAAACAATACTTCTGCGGCACGTCGCCAGTCTCCAAGACATCCGACAACGAAGACTCTACGGCGTCGCTGTGGAACTCCGCAGTACGCAGCGTCCAGGATTCTGTAGGCGAACCCATACCCGAGTTGAGCCACCGCCCCGAGGAAGGCACCAAAATCCCGTCCTCCGCTTGAACTGAGCACGCCCGGTACATTTTCCCAGACGAAGAATTTTGGCTTAAATCGCTCAAGTATTCCGCAATAGACGAGTGCGAGATTTCCCCTTGGGTCGGCAAGACCTTTTCGTAAACCAGCAACGGAGAATGACTGACATGGGGTTCCTCCCACAAGAACATCAATTGCGCCAAGATCCCAACTCCTGAAATTGTTCATGTCGCCTAGATTCGGTACACCAGGAAATCGAGCAGCTAGAACCGCAGACGGGAACGGTTCTATCTCGCTAAATGCTGCAGGTTCCATAAGACCATGCCATGCAACGGATGCCGCTTCAATTCCAGAGCACACGCTTAAATATCTCATGATGACTCCATGTAGACAAGCAAACACAGGAATCAGTCTACTACAATGGACCCATTACAGCAAGTCAATCTCCGTTCGACTTTTTTCCAAATGCCGACGTTACCATCTGCGTCAATTGAACTCCACCAACACCAAACAACACACTGATAAGCGTTAGGTAGTCGGCCGGAGCCCAACCACTCTGGTAGTTGAACTTCAACATCAATACCAATATCACTCCCACCACAATCAGCGTAGCCAATTTCCAAACTGGATGATCTGCAGAATTCATGTTCATCTCCAAGTTACTTAATTCCCAACGAAACCATCAGCATAGCAAACATCACTAAGACTCCAGCACTCCAAACGGCGAACCGTCTTCAAACGTCCACTTTTCAAACGCTTCAGCAAAGCTCGAGCCGACAGAAGCACACGCTGGCACTACAACAAAATCGCTATAGAGTCCAAACCGCATTACGTGCCTGTCTTGATTCTTCCATTTGAACCACTTGTCTCGATGTGGCGCGAATTCAGCAGCATTGGCAAACGGTCGATATTTAGGCTCAATCTTGCGTGCGTGCGGAACATGGAGATGGTATGTGAAAACTCCAACCTGCGCGCCAGTCTCCCAGTCTGCTCCAAATAAAAACAGATCGCTAGGCTCGATCCTTTCTCCGTCTGACAGCAAACGGTAGCCAGGCGGCGGTGAAATCGGCTTAGGTGGCTTCCAATCCCATCCAGTACAGTCCGGAAGATGCTTCAAGTCAGAATCGTTAGACGCTAGCGAGCAGTGACCATCTTTGCCATATGCACTCTCGGTTACAAGATAAACTCCATAACCATCACTTGTGACGTTGTAACAAAAATACCGAACACCTTTGTACTCCGCCCAATCTCCTATCTTCCACTCGTGACCCATCCCATCGCCCCTTTCGAAATGATTGACGTAAAAGCATCGCCTACTTACCAGGACGCAGGCATGCTCGGCAATTGCCACAATAGAGCTTCACCACCACAAACCAAATCCGGTTCTCGCCTCGCTCCACCTGGATTTTGAATCCAGCTAGCTCTCAGTTGAACGCTCTCCGCAAATCGTAAATGGATGGACCCAGGAAAGCAAGTGAAAAATTGATATTCAGGGGAAGGGAATATTACCAGTGGAGTCACCCGGTGGCAGGATGCGGTTCATTTTCCGGTCGATCTATTTGCGCACCCTTCTGCATCACTTCGCATCGCGTTCCGATTCAGGAACTTGATGGAACTTCTTGTCGCCCTGCCACTGCCGAACTGGAGTTAGCAAGGCATCGCTAAGACTCCACCCAGCAGCTAAACGATTGTGTAGTTGCGATTTGGTCAGTCCGTACTTTTCCGCCATGTCCTTCAAACACAATCTAGCACCGCGGAATTCCAGAAACCGAACATCTTTCTGATTTCTCCTTTGCTCCGCGCGAGTGGCCCAACGACAATTCGCCGACCATCCTTTCGCAATACATTCCTCACAATGACCGCAAGAATAGTTTCCTTCGCCATCCTTTCTGTCAATCGAATGATTCACACTTGGTCGCTCTCCCATGTCCTCCAAAAACTCAACAAACGAGTCTTTCCAACCACAACACACCACTATCCCACAACCTCCGTAAGCCGCATAATCCGTCGCTGTAACTCGGAAACAACGTCGTTTCATGCCTCGCCATATTTCATACGTAGGCGTGCCAGCATACCTATTCGGCATTTTTGTTGCCCTCCTAGCACCAGTATATACTAGGGTGGGAAGCTGGTACAGATTAAAACAGTAGTTTTAGATGAGACGTACATAGTTGAGACTCCAGTCGCCGGGACGGCCCCATCTGGTTCGTTTTCCGGCCGCCTCGTGCGCAATCGTCCAAATACGACGCCGACGACGCTTTTGGCCGCCATCATCAACGCCTTCAGTGCTCTTGGCGCGTCGCAAGGCTCAAGAAATTCCCCTGCTGCACGCTGCACGCACCACAACAGCCCACCGTCGCCCCATCGCTCGCTCAAAAGTGTGAACAATTTGTACACAAAAACTGTGAACAATTTGTACACAGAACCACTACTGTGGGGCAGGTGGGGCCAACATCTCCTTCAGGATCGACCTGATTTCCTCAATCGCCAGCTTTTCACGCTTGATGAACTCCTTTTCGTCGTCCTGGTCGGCTGTGGCCTTCACCGAAATGTCCGCAAACTTGCTGGGAAACAGGATCGACGTCTCCAGCCAGCTCAAAGCGGAGTAACTTGGAGCTGGGCTGAGTGCCCGGGACAGATCGACGCCCTTTCCGCTGCGAACTCGGAGCCGATTGGCCGTCACCCAAGCGATTTCGACCTGCAATTGCGCGTTGGCCGGTAGTTCTGGCCAATGCCTGGGCAGTTCTCCCAGTCCAGAAACGCCATGATCCTCGGAAATCGGTTCGGGCTGGGCTGGCTTTTCATCGGGCTCAGGATCCAACTGCGCACTTGATTCTGGTTCGGCTGGCAACTCCGGCTCGGGAGTCGGGAAAAGTCGCTCAACCTCTCCGGTGGCATACGCAATCGCGCCTTTGCGAGTCATGCCGGCCGCCCTGCCTTCGCGCCGAAGCCGCTCCCAGCACTGGGATTTCGTTTCGCCGTCACGCGCACGCGCGATGGGAGCCAATTCTAGCGAATCTGCTGGTCCAGCCGCTACGGGGTTCGCTAGGTCCCCCGGGTTTTTCGTTTGCCCTGTGGTCGGTGGTTGGGTGGTGTCGGTGGTTGGTTGGGTAGTGGTGTCCTTGCCGTCCGCGTTGGTTGGTTGTGGCTGTTGTGGTGGTTGCTGTGGTTGTTCGGTCGTCTGTGGTGGTGTGTTGTCATCTTGGTCATGGGAGGAAACGATCTGGGGCTTGG
>JACDJC010002498.1_pt1 | contig 14348 bp, 13 predicted proteins | sample 7454191 | NCBI WGS metagenome assembly JACDJC01 (sample SAMN14253291, study PRJNA609438) | sludge metagenome | isolation source: sludge after 25d culture with pyrite and EDTA | collected 2018-12-20 | reverse complement strand
GTCGGACATGCTGTCCGGGCAGCATATATGTGGACTGCCATGGCTGATGTTGCAGCGCTCACCGGCGACAAGTCCTACATTCGAGCTATTCAGAAAATCTGGGAAGATGTGATTTGCAAAAAGTTTTACATAACCGGCGGAATCGGCGCCGAAGGCGGCAACGAAGGTTTCGCCGGGCCTTATGAATTGCCAAACGAAAAGGCGTATTGTGAAACTTGCGCTGCCATTGCCAATGTTTTCTGGAATCACAGAATGTTTCTCATGACCGGAGAAGCTAAATATATTGACGTGCTGGAGCGTTCACTTTACAACAATGTCCTTTCGGGTGTTTCGCTTGAGGGCAACCGGTTTTTTTATCCCAATCCTTTGCAGTCGAGCGGACAGCATGAGCGAAGCGAATGGTTCGGCTGTGCATGCTGTCCGTCAAATATTGCAAGGTTCATCCCCTCCATGCCCAATTATATTTATGCCAGAAAAGAAAACGACTTCTATGTTAACCTTTTTGTACCGGGCTCGGCAACATTTGAAACATCAAAAGGCAGTTTTAAATTAATTCAGGACAGCAACATGCCATGGAACGGGCATATTTACATCAACCCCGAAACAGACAAACCACTGAAAGCCAATCTACTCATCAGAATCCCAGGCTGGGCATCCGAAAATCCTGTTCCCTGCGATATTTATGAATTTATGAACTCGCCATCCGCCGCACCGGTTTTTAAAATTAACGAAAAAGTTATTACTCCTGAAATAAAAAACGGATATGCCGTTCTTTCCAAAAAGTGGGAAACAGGCGATAAAATTGACATAAACTTTCCTTATGAAATCAGAAAAATAAAAGCTCACCCTGAAATTAAAGACGATAAGGGAAAAATGGCACTCCAACTCGGACCGCTGGTCTATTGCACTGAGTGGGCTGATTATGAAGAGACCGGCATCCCGGACATATATCTCGACCCGAAGGAAAAACTCTCTTTTGGATTCAGACCGGGAAAATTGGGCGGTTTAAATACAATAACCGGTGAAGCATCCATACTTAAAAAAGGGGAAGGTCCCGACAAAGGCGAATTCTATCCGCTAAAATTTACCGCAATTCCCTATTATGCGTGGGCTCACCGCGGAAAAGGCGAAATGACAGTATGGATTCACACCTTGCAAAGCCATTGAAAACCCCGGATTAAAAATATCCGGATTGAAACTATATTTTGTAATTTTGTTCAAAATTTGAATTTCCCGTGGATAAAACAGAATATGTTATCATTTTTGACCTGAACACACCATCGCTTCACGAGCCTTTGGAAAAACTGAATGAAATTGGCAAAACCATTCTCAATTTGTTTAAAAGAAAATCGTAGAAAAACAATGAAAAAAAGACCAGCCTCCGGGAAAATGAAAAAAAGACTGTTTCGCTCATCGGCTACTTCCATGGTGAGCATTTCGCTGGTACTTGTACTTCTTGGAGCCTTGCTCATCATACTGATCAACGCCGGGCAGCTATCCGATTATGTAAGGGAGCAAGTCGGCTTTACCCTTGTGCTTCACGACAATATCAAAGAGAGCGATATCACGCGGTTGCAAAAGGTTTTGGAAGCATCAGAATATGTTAAATCCACCCGCTATATTGACAAAGAGACGGCTGCTGCCGAACTGACCAAAGAGCTTGGTGAAGATTTCATTGGTTTTCTGGGATTTAACCCCCTTTTTGCATCGATGGATGTGAAATTGTTTGCTGCCTATACCAATCCGGACAGCCTCCAATTTATTGAAAAGGATTTCCTTGCATACCCTCAGGTCAGCGAAGTTTTTTATCAGAAAGACCTTTTGGGCGTCATTAATGAAAACGTCAGCAAAATCACTGTCTTTTTGCTCATAGTCAGCACACTGACCGGGTTTATTTTCGTTTCGCTCATTAACAATACCATTCGCATTTCCATCTATTCCGAGCGGTTTACCATCAACACCATGCAATTGGTAGGCGCTGCACGTTCGTTTGTCCGGAAACCCTTCTTAAAACGTGGTTTATCTTTGGGAATTTTGGGTGCTTTTGTGGCAAACGTTCTTCTTTTTACCTCTGTTTTTGCTTTCAGAAAAGAGTTGGGCGGAATGCTTAATCCGGACGATTACATGACTTTACTGGCAGTTTTTATTCTTGTTTTCATACTTGGTATGACAATTTCCTATATTTCCACCTGGTTTGCGGTTAACAAGTTCCTGAAAATGAAATTTGATGATCTGTTTTATTAATTATCTTTGCGAATTATGAAAAAGAGGACAAGACAAAAGGATATTTCAGACGGAAAAGCCGGATTTGCTTTAGGTAAGGAAAACTACAACCTGATGGCTATCGGTTTTGGCATTATTGTGATAGGTTTTATTTTAATGATTGGTGGCAAAAGTGATGACCCCAATGTTTTTAATCCTGAAATTTTCAGCTTCAGACGAATTGTACTTGCACCCATGATTTTACTCTTTGGCTTCATGTTTGAGATTTATGCCATTATGAAGCGACCGAAAGAGAACAAATAAACCTGTACGATAATGAGTACAATCCAGGCGCTGCTCTTAGGTCTCGTGCAGGGGCTCACCGAATTTTTACCTGTAAGCTCCAGCGGACATCTCGAAATAGGACATGTACTCCTTGGAGTGGAAGCGGATAATAACCTGTTGTTTGCGGTTACCGTCCACATTGCTACTGTGCTGAGCACACTGGTTGTTTTTCGCCGCGATATTTTAGTACTGCTGACCGATTTATTTGCTTTTCAATGGAACGAATCCACGCAATACATCTTCAAGCTTCTATTATCTACAGTTCCAGTACTTTTTATCGGGCTATTATTTATGGAGCAAATCGAACAATTTTTCACCGGAAATCTTCTGCTGGTCGGGAGCATGCTGCTCATCACTGCAAGCCTGCTTGCATTAGCCCATTTTGTAAAAAAGGGAAACTCAGAGATCACATGGGGCAAAGCATTCATCATTGGCATTGCACAGGCAGTAGCTGTGATCCCGGGAATTTCGCGAAGCGGCGCAACCATTGCAACCGGGTTGTTAACCGGCGCCAGGAAAGATGAAATCGCCCGTTTCTCATTTCTGATGGTACTGATACCCATTTTAGGTGTGGCAATCCTGGATATTATTGGTGGTGATTTTTCAAAAGCGCCATCCATGGAAACCTTTCCGCTGTTTATTGGCTTTTTTGCGGCATTTTTATCCGGTTTGTTAGCCTGTTCATTAATGATAAAGATAGTTAAGCGCGGAAAACTAATATATTTTGCTATTTACTGTTTAATTGCCGGTTTTTTTGCTATCTTTGCAGCCTGATTTTTCACTTTTTTAACATACTGGTAATCAAATGCTTAATGCTGCCCATCCAAAAAAAACATACAATTATATTGAAGGTGAAGTTTTGTTGTTTGATAAAGATATTAACTGGACTTCGTTTGACCTGGTTCAGCGGGTGCGTAACACATTATGCAGAGAACTGGGAATAAAAAAGCTGAAGGTCGGACATGCCGGAACGCTTGACCCGTTAGCCAGCGGGCTGATGATTCTTTGCACCGGAAAAGCAACCAAACGCATCGAATCGTTTCAGGAAATGGAAAAAGAATATGTGGCAACTTTGAAATTAGGCGCTACCACACCCTCTTTCGATCTGGAGACAGAAGAAGAGAGTAAAAGTGAAATCAGCCACATTACCCGCAACGATTTTGAAAAAGCTCTCCTGAAATTCCTTGGCGAGACAGACCAGGTGCCCCCAATCTTTTCTGCCGTAAAAGTGAATGGAAAGCGGGCATTCGATTATGCCAGAAGCGGCACAGAATTAAAACTTCAGCCCAAGAAAATTGTTATTCAGGAGATTGTTGCAGAATCATTTGATCCTCCTTTTGCAACCATCCGTGTCGTTTGCAGCAAGGGGACATATATTCGTGCATTGGCAAGAGATATTGGAAGGGAGCTTGAATGTGGCGCATATCTTACAAATCTGCGTCGTACGAGAATAGGGAAATACAGAGTGGAAGATGCCATGACCATTGATTTTTATCTGGACAATCTCAGCTCCCTTGTAACAAAACCTCTATTAGGAACGTAATCCTTAACCCAGACCACAACTTCCGAACAGGAAACATAAAAATTAAAAAGATTAGTAACACAATAAGAAAGTATTAAACAATTGTCCATGTAATGAGCCATGAGAATAGACATCAGATTGGCAAGTTTCATGTTTTACCATTAAAATATTAACAATTTGAGAAAGATGAAATTATCGAAGTTTAAGTACGAATTAGATGAGAAAAAAATTGCATTACACCCTGCGCCCAACAGGGATGAATCGAAATTGATGGTATTGGACAGGACAAACCGTAAGATAGAGCACAAGTTGTTTAAAGACATTGTAAACTATTTTGATGAAGGAGATGTGCTTGTTTTTAATGATACCAAAGTTTTTCCGGCGAGGCTATACGGCTATAAAGAGAAGACGGGTGCTGAAATTGAGGTGTTTCTGCTTCGGGAGTTAGACCGTGAAATGCGGTTGTGGGACGTACTTGTTGATCCTGCCCGGAAAATCCGTATCGGAAACAAGCTCTTTTTCGGAGAAAATGAAATTCTGGTTGCCGAGGTTATAGATAACACCACATCCAGGGGTCGTATCCTGCGCTTTTTGTATGACGGTCCTTATGACGAATTCAAAAAAACATTACACAGTTTGGGAAGCACTCCATTGCCTAAATTCATAAAAAGACCGTTAGTTCCTGAGGATGAAGAGCGTTATCAAACCATTTTTGCCAAGCACGAGGGAGCTGTTGCGGCGCCTACTGCCGGGCTGCATTTTAGCAGAGAACTACTCAAGCGCCTTGAAATAAAGGGGGCTGAGTTCGCATACGTCACCCTTCATGCGGGATTGGGGAATTTCAGAAATGTTGAAGTGGAAGACCTTACCAAACACAAAATGGACTCGGAGCAAATCTGGATTAGAGAGGAAGCGTGCGAAATAATCAACAAAGCAAAAGACAACCGTAAAAATATTTGTGCGGTTGGAACAACCGTGATGCGCACCCTCGAAAGCTCGGTTACCACCCAGGGTTATGCAAACCCTTTTGAAGGCTGGACAAATAAATTTATTTTCCCACCGTATGAATTCAATGTGGCAAATTGTATGATTTCCAACTTTCAACTGCCCTACTCCATCCTGCTTATGATGGTTGCAGCGTTTGGAGGTTATGATTTTGTGATGGAAGCCTACCAGGTTGCCCTGAAAAAAGATTATCGGTTTGGCACCTACGGTGATGCAATGCTGATTATCTGAAATTCCTTTGAGACCAGCCAGCCTGTAAGCTATCAGTGAATCAGGCAAAAACACTATTTTAAAAATAATTAAGGATAGCATCGCCCATAAGCGATGCCATCCGGCGCTTAGAAGGATGGCATCCCTTGTTGGTTTTTTGCAGTAACTTTGAAATGAAAAAAGGGATGCTATCCGTATCTGTTTAGGAATTTTTTTTAATTGTTTACTATGAAAAAATTATTTTTTCTGTCTATTGTGCTATTCAATCTTCCTCTTTGGGCACAAAACAACGATGAAGTGAGATACATCGAAGTTCGCGGCAACGCTGAAATGGAAGTTCAACCCGATGAAATGGTGCTTTCAATTACTATTCAGGAGTATTACGAAGAGGAGTTCCAGAAAGGTAAGGAACCCAAAAGTTACAAGAATAAAGTTCAGCTGGCAAAAATTGAGGATAGCCTGATTAAGAATCTGCGCAAAGCAGGTATTGACAAAGATGATATTCGCGTACGCAGCATGGGGAATTACTGGAGAAGCGAAGGCAAAGAGTTTCTTTTCACCAAACAGCTTGAGGTGAAAATTTCCGATTTCTCAAAAGTGAACCAGCTCTCTTCTCTGGTTGACGGAAAGGGAATCCGTTCGGTAAACATTGGGCAAATGACTCATACGAACATTGAAAAATTCAGGAAGGAAGTAAAAACCAATGCACTGAAACATGCCCGTGAAAAAGCTGCCTATCTGGTGGAAAGTTTGGGTGAAGAGCTTGGGGAAGTTCTTTCAATTATTGAGCTCAATGATGGGTATGCACGCCCGCTGATGGCTAAAAGTATGCTGATGTCTGCCGATGCCGCCTATGAAAGTATAGACCAGGTGCAAAACATCACTATCTCTTATCAGGTAACAGCAAGATTTAAAATTAAATAGGGACGTTGCTGTTTTATAGTAAGTTGATTTATAAGGTAGCCCAGCCATTTGTGGCATTAGAGCATAGCAGATTCCAATTTAGGAGGAGGTGATGCAAGAATTTTATCTCCGGGGGATAGTCCCGATTCAATAATCACTTCCTCATCATTTTCAAGCCCCGGAGTTACCCTTTTTTTCCAGATTTTTCCGCTTTCTTTCAGATAAACAAAACTTTCCCCATTCTGTTTTTGAAGAAAATTCCTTGGAATTTTAATGACATCCGGGAACCTCGAAACAATAATTTTATTATTGGAGGTCATCGAAGGTTTTATCTCTTTCCCATCTGTTTTAAAATCAATCGTTATTCGGAAAACCCTCATGTCAAAGCCGGACAATTCCTGTCCAATATTGGCAATATCGGACACCACCCCTGTAAACTTGTCTTTCGGAAGGGCATCAATGGTAATTTCAGCGCTGTCGCCTAATGAAATCTTAGTGATATCGATCTCGGGAATATATGCCTCAGAAACAGGCTGCGACAAATCGGGCAATGTGGCAATGGTGGGCATCCACATGCTGACTCTGTCGCCAACACGTAGTTTTCTCCCATTCCACAGACGGGCATACATCACTGTTCCCTCTTTTGGCGCAGTTACCCGCACAGCATTAAGTGCTACTTTCAAAAGGGAATCTCTTTTGAAAAAGCGGTCGTAACGATTTTCAAACCATGAAATCCTTCTTTTAAGATTAAGCTTTCTCAACTCATAGTCGCGATGCTTTTTATCCATCAGCCTCACGGTCTGGTCATATTCCACTTTCTTTCTCCGCTGGTATGCCGGTGATTCAAATTGTGCCTGCTCGAGTTCTATCTTCTTGTATTCCAAATCAAAAACAAATTCGCCCAATTCTTCTCTCAAATTGGTCAGTGTTATGGAAGAATCGATTTTGGCATCGTTCAGTTCGGCAGTTGCCCGCTCCAAATCCTGACTGTTTCTCTCAATTTGCTGGCTAATCTCTGCTGCATCAAGAGTTGCTACCCAGTCGCCGGTGTTTACCTCCGTTCCCTCCTCCACCATCTCCTTAATTTCAAATTGCCGGATAGGCATGTCCCTGTGTGCCAGCTCATCGGGCATGCCGATAACAATTGCATTCTTCCCCTGAATTTCGCCTTTAACTTCAATTGCAAGCGTAAAATTACCTCTTTTCACTTTATGCAGGTTCTCCCCGGGAACTGAAACAATGGCAGCAACTATTGCACCGGCAATTACCGCAACTGCTGCAATAAGTACAATAAAAATTCTTGTTCGTCTCCGCTTCATCGCATTTTTTAATAGTTATTTATAATCCTGTCGAAATCTTCCGAAAGGGTTACTTTTCTCTCAAAATCATATAAGGTCAGCCGCCTGATGGTAAAATAGTAATTCCAGTATGATCGCAATGCCCGGATATAGGCACGGCGCGCCTGTTCCTGGTCATTCCGGGCAAGGTTTAACTTGGTTACATCTACTTTTCCGATAAGAAAACGCTGCTGGGTAACATCGTAACCCAGCTGAGCAATTGTGTCTGCTTTTGCAGTATTCAGCACCTGATTGGCTTGCAGGTTGAATTCCATCACATTCATAATCACATTCTGCTCAAAGTCTATTTTTTCCTGATTCACACTGATTCGAACCACCTCACGATTCGATTTTGCCATGGCTAAACGTCCTTTTCTCCGCCCCCAGTCAAGAATAGGAACATTCACTCCAACCCGCAACCGTTGCCTGTCCAGCGGATTCTTATAAACCTCGCTGAAATCTTCCGCATTTTGGTTTAACCCATAAAGCGCAAATAAGTCTCCGGTAATTCCGTTTTCACTCTTTGCCTCACTCACCTTCCGGTCTTCCTCAATCAATCTTTGCTCCTGATTCAGAATTTCGGGATTATTTGCCAGCGCCATATCAACTGCATCGGCTGCCGGTATCTGCAAACCGGGCAGTTTATCCGGCACAATGCACTCAATTTTGGTGTTTTTATCGAATCCCAAAAAGGAGTTCAGCTCTGCCTGAGCGCGTTCAAGTCCCAGTTTTGACTGGGTCAGCGCCAATGTTGCATTCATTTGACTCAGTTCCAGATTGAGCAATTCATCCTGCGTAACGGTGCCTACCTGATATCTTCCCTGCCCGATTCTAAAAAGAGTGTCGGCATTGGCAAGATTTGTTTCTGCAATGTTCACCTCGATTTGAGCATCTACCAGATTGAAAAAAAGGCGTGAAGCTTTAATGGCAATATCTTCCCTGGATTGAATATAGTTTTTTTTCGCTTTTTCAAACTTCAACGGCTCAATTTTAGCCGTCCATTTCAGCCGGTTATGCCCGCTAAGCGACTGCTGATAACCGATGCTGAAAGGAGAAGATGACCATGATGAGATTTTACTTGCTCCTAATTTTTGTGAAAGATTCAGATCGGAGCGGGCAAAAAACTGCCCGCCGGTTAAACCCACATTCTGGTTCAGCGACAGTGAAACATCGGAATTCAAGTCTTCGCGGGGCTTATACTCATCCCGGTTTTCGTCATAATTATAAACTTTTTGCATCGACCGGTTGTAATCTATCGGCGTTGCCTGAAGCATCAGGCTCGGCAGACGGTCGGCTTTGAAATAGCGAAATTCCCAAAAACTGGACAGAAACATATTTTCGTACCGGAAAGCATCCAGCGATTGCTGTGATGCTCTTTCAATTACATCCTCCAGGGTAAGGTACTCCTTATCTGCGGCTGAGCTTGCAAAACCTAAAAAGCTAAAAATAAAAATTGCAGCTATGAGTTGTCTCATTCTCATTAAAATTAAATTTAGTAACGTAACGAATTGACCGGGTCATGTTCAGATGCCCTTTTGGCGGGCAGATAGCCAAAAATAATACCCACCATCACCGAAACGCCAAATGAAATAATTATTGAAAAAGCAGAAATTATGGTTTGAATTCCAAAAACTATTGTAATTATCTTTGAAAGTGCCACACCAAGGAATATTCCAATTATCCCGCCACTTAAACTGATAATTGTTGATTCGGAGAGAAACTGAACAATAATATCAATCCTGGAAGCACCAATCGCCTGTCTGACGCCAATTTCCCGGATTCGCTCCATCACTGAAGCCAGCATGATATTCATAATTCCAATTCCGCCAACCAATAGGGAAATTCCGGCAATCACTCCCAAAACTATATTGAAGATGTTTTTGGTGCGCTGCTGCTGCTTGAGCAGCAATTCAGGAATTGTTACTTCAAAGTCGAACAGGTTATTGTGCCTGCGCAGCAGCATTCTTCGTATGATTTCTGCTGTAGAGCTCAAATGTTCGGTATCGGTTACCTGCACAATAATTTTATTAAGCTGATTGAGATTTTCTGTTTTTTTGCTGTCGCCTCCGCCGGATGCAGCAAGCGCTTCCACTTCCTCAGCCCGAATCAGGGAACGGTTGCGAAAACGAATATTTACGGTGCGTGTGGGAACAAAGATTTTATTGTCGGTACTGCTGATTCCCAGTTCATCGGATGCCGAAGCGGTAAAATCGCGGCGCTCAACCACTCCCACAACCTGCAGCCACACATCGCCACATTTAATGAATTTACCAATCGGGTTTTCCTGATTGAAAAACACTTCGCGAATATTGTCGCCAATTATGCATACAGGAAAAGCATTTGCCATCTGCTCATCTGTAAACTCTTTTCCTGACACAATATTAATATTGAATAAGCTGAAATAGTTATTGTTAACTCCTTCCAGCACAACAGGTTTGCTTTTCCCGTCGTGAATTGCCGAATAGTTAAACGAAATCACCGGGCTCACCCGCTCCACAGTTGGAATTATCTCTTCAATGGACTCCGCATCAAGAAGTGTTAATCCCTTAGAAAATTTTTTTGCACTGACTTGCTGCCCCTCCTCACTGTTTGACTCTGAATTGTTATCATTGTCGGAGCGTAAAATCGGTGAAACAATAATATTGTTCACTCCAACCATTTTTATCTGCTCCAGAATTTCCTGCTGTGCCCCGTTTCCAATGGCAAGCATGGTGATTACCGCAGCCACACCAAAAATGATTCCCAATGCAGTGAGCAATGACTTCACTTTATTGGCAAAAATGGACTCAATGCCTGTAATTATGTCATGCCCGTAGCGCTGAACTAATCCTTTCATCCGATGATTATAAATTCGTTTTGACTCTCTTTGCTTTTCTTCTGCATATCAAAAGGTTTCTTCTTCTCCTCTTCCAGCGCTTTTTTTGCCTCTTCCTCTTCACGCTGCCTGCGCTCCTTGATTTCCAGATAAATATCCATTCCTTCGAAAGCGAGCTCTTCTGCAAAATTGGGTTCATTGAGCAGAACCACATCGCCTTCGCTCAATCCCTTCCGAATCAAAACATAATTTTCATTCTGATCGCCCAAATCAACTATTTGTTTTGTAATTCCGCTCTTTTCGAGATATACAAACTGCAACGAGTCATTGGTGAAAACCGCCTCAGAAGGAATGAAAAGTGTATCTGGATAAAAGCCGGTTTCTATCTGATTGCTGGTGGTCATTGCCGGTTTCAAATCAGACACGTCGCCATAAATTCTGATTTTCACTTCAAAAACCTTGGCATCGCTTCTTGGCATGGGCTGCCCAATGTTAGCCACCGACACCACTTCGCCTTCAAGCTCTTTTTCGGGCATGGCATCAATTCCCAAAATAACTTTTTGTCCGACTTTTATACTGGAAATATCTATTTCATTGACATACGTTGTGGAGAGCATGGAAGTGAGATCGGGGAGCGTGGCAATAATGGGCATCCATGAACTCACGGTTGAACCAACTTTGATTTTTTCGCGCGTGCGGTCTTTGCCGTAAATGACCATGCCTGATTTGGGTGCGGTAATAACCAATGAATTATAAACTTCATTGAGTTTATTCACCCGGTTTTCCTGCCGCCGGAGATCAATTATCCTTCGTTCAACCCGCGATGCTGCCTGTCGCTCTTTCAAAACATATCCTTGAATTTCCTGCTCCAACTTTCGTTTGGCTTTATCCAAATCCATTTCAGCTTTTCGGATTACGGCGGGCGACTCAAATTTTGATTCTTCGAGAATAATTCTCATCTCTTCCACATTCTCACGCGCATTGATAATCTGGTCGCGCACATTGCTGAGAGTGAGATTGGAATCCATTTTTGCATCTTCAAATTCATTGTAGCTCTGTTCCAGCTCCTCACGTGCATTGGTGAGCACCTCTTCCACTGTCTTCTGATCTAAAGTTGCCACATAATCGCCCATTGCTACAACGGTTCCCTCTTCAACCAGGTCAGTAATTTTTATTTCGTAAATACGAATATCCGGGTCTCGTAAACTTTCGGGTACCACTATGTTCTCAGAATTTTGCGCCTCAAGTTGTCCGCTTGAATAAACCTGCATTTCAAAGGGACCGCGAATCACCTGCACCGTGATTTTTTCTGCTTCGCTTTTAGATTGAGTCAGCAGGAAAAAACCGCCAAGCAATATCAAGGCGGCGACACCCGTCGTTATAAAAATTCTCTTACTCATAGTTAACTTTTTGGGAAATTCTTCGAAAATAACTGTTTTTTATACAAAAACTATGCCTGCTAATATTCATTTACATTCTTTTAATGCTTACTTTCCTTTCCATGTGCGCTTTGGCAAGTGTCATAATCAACACACCAACTACCGTAAGCAAGCCTCCTACAAGCTGATGCCTCTGCGGCAGGGTTCCAAAGAAGAGATATGCGCCAATGAGTACAAAAATTCCCTTTGAAGTTTGCACAACGGATGAGCGGGAAGCTTCCATATACCTAAAAGAGTAGTAAATCGTAATAATTGCCAGAGAGGGGCCAAGCGCTGCTCCTATGGTAATATTTCTCAATGCCGAAAGGGGAATGGCGAAAGAGTGCCCCAATGCAAAAAACATGATAAATGAAAAAACCAGTAGCCAAATCGAGCGATTCAGGCTTAACAACTCAGGACTGAGTTTTTTAACATGCACTTTAACCACCAGCGAAGTAATTGTAGCCAAAAGGGCATTTATCAACACAACGCCGGTTCCCGGAATAAACAACTTGTTCAGCTCCGTTTCACCGGTATAACCAACTATAAATGCACCGGCAAGTGCCAGGAAAGCGCCGATAATCTCTACCGGACCGAATCTTTCCCCAAGAACAACAATTCCACCCATTGCAAGCATCACCGGATACATATTCCCTAAAAATGAAGTGACAGCCGGATCGGGAATTATGTGGACAGACGTATAAAAGGAGGTGGTTGTTAATATCTCCAGAAAACCCAATGTGACTAATATCCTGACCTGATTCCTTGTCAGAATTTTAATTTGCCTCAGACTTTTGCTTCTCACTGCAAAAAGAAAAATCAGCAATGTGCTGACCGAAAACCAATAGACGCCGAACACAGCAAGGGGAACTTCATTTAATGCGGCTTTACTGAAAATATATTCATTGGAAAAGGCGAGAGTCCCGATTATTGCAAATACATATCCCTTTATTTTGTACGATTTCATTCGAACAGAATTAATTACTTTCAAATTGAAATGAGTTGCAAAGATAAGAAACAGCGGCAGTTGTATAAATTCACAACGATTAATATCAATTTTAACCCGATTGCCCTCGTTTTTTCTCTATTTTTGTTCAAATTATTGATGTTTTTCATTAAGCATTTATTGAGAGCAGAAATTACAGTTTATTCGGAATATCTTGAAAAAATCTCTTAACAACATAAATATGAGCAAACTAAGACTGAACATGCTGGTTTTGACAATCTTTGTTTTATTCTCAGCTTCATGCAGCCAGCAAAAAATCATTTTATCGGGGGTTGTCCATAATAGAACAGACCATTCGTCTGAACTCCTTGAAGCAAAGCTTCTTCGCGACAATGAAACCAAATCCGGCAGGCGATATAAAAACAGTGCCATTGGTCCGGATGGCTCATTTCAAATGAAAGTAAAACCCGAACGTTCCTATATTTTAGAAATCAGTGGAGACGAAGGTTACGGAAGAGTTTTTTTGCCGGCAGAACGTTTAGGAGAAAAAGTTGACGTCAGTTATCCCGTAAAGGAAACAATAGTGATTTTTCACACGAATGACAGGCATTTTGACTTAAATCACGAAGATGAACTGGTTAGAACAATTGAGGAAGCCCGCGCCAGATATAATGACGTTTTTCTGTTTGAAGCGGGCGATATTTTTGTTCGCCATGCCAGCCGCTGGACAGTAAATGACGGTCAGCCAAACGATACCGCATGGTATGGGGAGCGGGCGCTGCAACTGGTTCAAAAAATGAACGACCTCGGATATGATGTCATGACTTTGGGAAATCACGAACTGGCTTATATTAAAGATTACACGCGCCAGGCGCTTGATGCCGCCCGTTTTCCCATTTTGGCAGCCAACATGCAAATCAACACGGACAAACTTCCTCAGCCCAAGCCGTTTACTATACTGAACACCTCCACCGGCAACCACATTGGGGTATTGGGTTTATCCTACGATAATTCAAAAAGAGACGGTGTAAAAGAATTGGATCTGAATGAAACGGTGAATAAATACCTTCCCTCCAAAAACAGTGCAGCTATCAACCTTGTATTGTCGCACATCGGTCTGGAAAAAGATTTGCTGCTCGCCGGCTCATTCCCGCAGTTTGATGCCATAATAGGCGGGCACTCCCACAGTCTGTTGGAAATTCCAATCCTTGAAAACTCGGTTTTGATTGCACAGGCTGGTGGAAATCCGCATACGATGTCAGATAAAAATCCTGCATATTTAGGAAAACTTATTTTCACATTGGAGAACGGAAAACTCATCGATAAAAAGGGGTTTGTGACAGATCTTGGCAGGAAAAAAGATCTGTCTGCAATTCAAATGCCCGTGCGCGGGGTCTGTGCCCATCGCGGAGCCATGGAAACCCACCCGGAAAATACGGTGATTGCCTTTCGCGAAGCGGTGAGAGCCGGCGCTCACATGATTGAGTTTGATGTGCAGCTCACCAAAGACAACCGGCTGGTTGTTCTTCACGATGCAACCGTTGACCGTACTACAAACGGAAGCGGGAAAGTGTCGGAGTTGACTTTTGATGAAATTCGCAAATTAGATGCAGGAAGCTGGAAATCGCCCGAGTTTAAAGGTTTG
>JACDJC010002496.1_pt1 | contig 14350 bp, 12 predicted proteins | sample 7454191 | NCBI WGS metagenome assembly JACDJC01 (sample SAMN14253291, study PRJNA609438) | sludge metagenome | isolation source: sludge after 25d culture with pyrite and EDTA | collected 2018-12-20 | reverse complement strand
ACGGCAACACCCGGGTTTGGTTCAACCAGAAACCCTGGTCAATAAGAATGAAAGCAACAGGCCCTGAAGGAGATATCCACTGGAGCCTCAATAACATGCCTCAGCCAAAACTTTCGCATGCGCTCATTTCGGAGCACAATCTCTCATTTTACAGCAGCGGCCACTTTAACCAACTGGCCTGGCACTACGCTTTCCCTGAGGGACTTCTACTCAGCGTTGATGGATATTCCTACACGCTCAGGCCCGGCTTTTTACCCGGTGACATACCCGAAAAAAAATCAGGTAACAATGCCTGGTCTCAAAAATTGTCAGCCCCTATTCCCGGCAGAATTGTTAAAATAAACCTCCGGGCAGGCGATTTCGCCTCCCGGGGAGATACAATCATGATACTGGAAGCCATGAAAATGGAAAACCATCTGATTGCCGAAACATCAGGAATGATTAAAGAGATCAGCGTTTTGAGTGGAGAGCAGGTGAAAGCGGGACAGATATTGGCAACTTTTGAGAACCAAAACCACCCCATATTGCTCAATGAATAACTGAACCAAACCTATATGATATTAACAACTGAAAAGCACGAGAACTATCGCCAAAAAGTGCGGCATTTTGCCGAAACAATTATCGCCCCTCAAGCAGCACAACTCGACCGCGAAGAGAAATTCTCGGCTCAACTCACCCGCGAAATGGGCCGCGCAGGCCTTCTGGGCATTACACTACCCCGCGAATACTCCGGCCAGGGTCTGGATACCCTCTCCTACATCATTGCCGTTGAGGAGCTTTCGCGGGTAGATGCCTCACAGGCAGGTACCGTAGCTGCCCATAACAGCCTGGGTATTGCCCCCATTTTCGATTATGGCACCCCCCAACAAAAACAGAAGTATCTGCCGCTCCTTACCACAGGCGAACATCTGTGGGCCTTTGGTCTCAGTGAGGAGACTGCCGGTTCCGATGCACGTGGCACCAAAACCAAAGCGGTGCTCGAAAACGATGAGTGGGTCATAAATGGCAGCAAACGTTACATCACCAACTCGGCCAATGAACTTACGCTGGGTGTTACCCTGCAGGTAATGACTACCGATGAATCTGGTAAGGAGAGGCTTACCGCCATTTTGGTGGAAAAGGGTACCCCCGGTTTTCAGGCACAACGCATGATGGGCAAGATGATGTGGCGGGCATCGGACACCGGCCGGATAACACTCACCAACTGCCGGGTCCCGTACGACAACCTGCTGGGGAAAAGGGGACAGGGCGCGCGCTACATGCTCAAAACACTGGATGCAGGCCGGCTCTCCATTGCAGCCATGGGACTGGGCCTGGCCCAGGGTGCCTTTGAACTGGCCCTGGAACGTGCTCAAAAACGCGAACAATTTGGACAACCCATCTCGAAATTTCAAAGCATCAGCTTTAAACTGGCCGATATGGATATGAAACTGGAGTTGGCACGCAACACACTTTACAACGCTTGCCTGCTCAAAGACAACCATAAGCCCTACGCACGTGAGGCGGCCATTGCCAAACTCTACACCTCCGAAATTGCCCGGGAAATAGCCGACGAAGCGGTACAGATATTTGGAGGGGCCGGCCTGTTTAAAGACAATCCCATAGAGCGATTTTACCGCGACCAGCGCATTCTGCAAATTGGGGAAGGCACCTCCGAGATTCTGAGATTTGTGATAGCCCGGCATTTGGGCATAAAATAGAGATATGCCAGACAGAAAAAAAGACCACATAGACCTCGCCTTCTCCTCACGGATAGAAAAAGAGGAAGCGGATGCCCGGTTTTTCTACGAGCCTTTACTGGCAGCGCATCACGATGACACCTTTAAGCCATTTAGGTTTGCCGGAAAAACCATGACTCTGCCCGTATGGGTGAGCAGCATGACCGGCGGCACCCAAATGGCGGGTACCATTAACCGGAACCTGGCCAGAGCCTGCGGTGAATTTGGTTTGGGAATGGGGCTCGGCTCGTGCCGTGCACTCTTAAAGGACAGCACCCATCTGGAGGACTTCAATATACGGAAATACATGGGCCACCACGCCCCCCTCTATGCCAACCTGGGCATTGCTCAATTAGAAGAGCTGGTTAAAAACAAACAAACAGAGCGTATCGATGAGCTGGTGCATCAACTCAGCGCCGATGGCATCATCATTCATGTAAACCCTTTGCAGGAAGCCTTTCAGCCCGAGGGAGACCTGCTGGAGGTGGCCCCCATCGAAACCCTCGAAAACTTTCTATCGGGTACATCCCTGCGCGTTATCGTAAAAGAAGTTGGCCAGGGCATGGGTCCGCAAAGTCTGGAAAGATTATTGGCACTTCCCCTCCAGGCCATTGAATTTGGTGCACTGGGAGGCACCAATTTTACCAGGCTGGAACAGGCACGTCATGCAGGCACCCACAAAAACCTGGTTGAGGCGTTTGCCCATGTTGGCCATACGGCACTGGAAATGACGCAAATGGTCAACCACATCACCTCCCGGCATCCCACAAAATGTAAAGAGCTCATCATTTCGGGTGGCATCACCCAGGTCACCCAGGGCTATTATCTGATGCAGTTGAGCCAATTGAAATCTGTATTTGGGATGGGTTCCGCATTTCTGAAATACGCATTAGACGATTATGAAACGCTCAGTGGCTATGTAAAGCAATTAAAAAAAGGGCTGGGCATTGCCACTCAATATTTAAAGGTAAAAGAATAGTGGACCAACGCATTAAAGGATTTTCCCGCCTAACGAGAGAGGAGAAAATAGAATGGCTGAGAAAAAGCTACCATCTGCCTCCCCATTTCAGGCATAGGCTTGAGAGATATCGCCATAAAGAGGACCAGGCTCTGTTTGACGATTTTTCGGAAAACACCCTTTCCAATTTTTATCTGCCTTTTGGTGTAGCGCCCAACTTCTTGATAAACGGAAAAAGCTACGCAGTGCCCATGGTCACCGAAGAGAGTTCGGTAGTGGCAGCAGCCGCCCGGGCGGCCTCGTTTTGGGCACAGCACGGTGGATTTACCGCCACCGTTTCCGGCACCGTTAAAGTGGGCCACTTATGGTTCAACTGGCAGGGCCCAGCCTCTCTGCTTTCGCCCTTTCCCGGAGAATTGGAGAATCAACTGAAACAAGCGGTAAAGCCACTCACTGCCAACATGGAAAAACGCGGAGGCGGCATCACCGGTATGGAGATATTGCCTTCACCTGAGCTCTGCGGCACCTGGCAACTCAAGGTTTCTTTTGAAACGATAGACAGCATGGGGGCCAACTTCATCAATTCCTGTCTGGAAGAGATGAAAGCCCCGTTTATGGAGTTCTTCCGCAGCTCCGAAGCACACAAAAAGCATGCTCCCCCCGGGATAATCATGGCCATTTTGTCGAACTACACGCCGCGGTGCCTGGTCACCTGCTCGGTGGAGTGTCCCATTGATGAGCTTTCACCTGTTGCAGCAGGCCTGCCCCCCGATACGTTTGCCCAACGCTTTAAAATGGCCACCGACATCGCTCTTAACGAAACGTCGCGCGCCGTGACCCACAACAAAGGCATCCTCAACGGTACCGACGCGGTGGTGATTGCTACCGGCAACGACTTTAGAGCTGTGGAAGCAGCCACCCATGCCTTTGCCGCGCGCCTGGGTCAATACCGTTCACTATCGGCGTGTAAGCTTTCGTCCGACCGCATATTTAAATTTGAACTTACCCTGCCTCTCGCTCTGGGCACCGTAGGCGGGCTCACCAACCTGCATCCTATGGCAGCGCTGGCACTGGAACTTTTAGGCCATCCTTCGGCCAAAGAGCTTATGGGCATTGCGGCGGCAGCCGGCCTGGCTTGCAATTTTTCGGCCATAACCTCTTTGGTAACCACCGGCATTCAAAAGGGACACATGAAACTACATCTTACCAATTTGCTGAATGCACTGGGCGCAACCGATGATGAGAAAACTGCAGCTTTGAAATATTTTCAGGGAAAAACCGTTTCGGCAAATGCCGTCAGATTGTTTATAAATAACACAAGGAGTCTTTAATAAATTTCATTGAAAAGCACCTATTACAGTCACGGAAAATTGTTGCTTTCGGCCGAGTACGCAGTATTAGATGGTGCTCTGGCACTGGCATTGCCTTTAAAGAGCGGCCAAAAAATGGTGGTATCTCAAGGCAACACACCCGGATTATATTGGAGGGCCCGGCATCTGCAGGGAGAGTGGTTCAATGCGCATTTCGATGCCGATTTGCATCTTTTGAAAAGCACCAATCCCGATATCGCCCTGAATCTCAGGAATATTCTGCAGCACGCCATCTCGCTGGCATCTCTCCCAAAAACAAGCCTGTCGGGATTTGATGTGCAAACCACCCTCGAATTTAATCCCGGCTGGGGCTGGGGCAGCAGCTCCACGCTCATCAACAACCTGGCATTGTGGCTCAAAACAGACCCCTACCGGTTACTGTGGCTCACCTTTGGCGGCTCGGGCTACGATATTGCCTGCGCATCGGCTACCGGGCCACTGTTTTACCGCCTCAAAGCAACACAGTCGCCCATGATTACACCGGCTCCTTTTTCACCTCCCTTCATCGATCGACTTTGGGTGGTGTACCTCAACCGCAAACAAAATTCAGCCAATGCCGTTAGCAGTTATCACAAAACCAAAAAGGTAAATCCGGCACTCCTTGAAGAAATTTCACTCATCAGCCGGCAGATGACTCAATCTGTTTCCGTTGATAATTTTATGGAGCAGATGAGCCGGCATGAAGCGTTGATAAAAAAAATTACAGGACTTAAAACCGTAAAAGAGAGGCTATTCCCCGATTTTGAGGGTGCCATTAAATCATTGGGCGCCTGGGGAGGTGATTTTATTTTGTGCCTTTCGCATCAAAAAAAGAGCGATATTGTAAACTTTTTTCAAACAAAAGGCTATCACACATTGTTTAATCTTAATGAAATAACATTAAACAGATGACTCCCACAGAGCACACATACACCCATTCAACCACCTGGCAAAGTCCATCTAACCTTGCCATTGTAAAATACTGGGGAAAAAAAGAGGTTCAAGTTCCGCTAAACCCATCGGTAAGCTTTACACTATCAAAGGCTGTAACCACCACCTCCGTTGGCATTTACTCCAAACGAGGCGGGGGTGCATCCTTTCGGTTCGATGGAATAGAGCAGCCCTTGTTTTTGCCAAAAATCAACATCTTTCTGCAGCTTACAAGCCCTTTTTTACCGTATTTAAATGATTTTTTCCTGGACATCCAAAGTCATAACAGCTTTCCGCACAGCAGCGGCATCGCTTCTTCGGCCAGCTCGATGAGCGCATTGGCGCTGTGCCTCTGCGAACTTGAGGCACAACTGACCAACAGCCACCCCATAAACCTGAGGCTGGCTTCCACCCTGGCACGCCTGGGCTCCGGCAGTGCTGCCCGCTCGGTTTACGGTGGATGGAACCTATGGGGTCGCATGGCCGAATTCTCCGAAAGCTCCGATGATTTTGCCATTCCCCTACCGGTAACGCCTGCGCCCGTCTTCCGGAATTTACACGACGATATTGTTATCATCAGCAGTAAAACCAAAAGTGTAAGCAGCAGTGAGGGCCACCGGCTTATGAACAACCATCCATACAAAACCGGCCGGTTGTTACAGGCGCAATCAAATACGCTGGAATTGACCGATCACCTTAAAAATGGTGATGTGGAAGCATTTATAAATTTGGCGGAAAACGAGGCGCTTTCATTGCACGCGCTGATGATGAGCAGCTCCCCGGGTTACACGCTGCTTCATCCCAACACCCTTGAGGTCATCCACCGGGTGAGGTCGTGGCGAAGGGAGAGCAGCATACCTGTGGGATTCAGTCTGGATGCAGGACCCAACCTACACATTCTTTACCCCGATGCTTATGCCTCATCGGTTAAAGATTGGATGGCTGAAGCCATTGTTCCACTGTGTGAAAACCAAACGGTTATTCGCGACAGGGTTGGGGATGGCCCTCAAAAAATAAATGAAGTGAGATCAAATTAAATACCCCATGAAAAACGAAAACCATCGAGGCAACTATTACTCAAAAATAATGCTTTTCGGCGAGTACAGTATATTGAAAGGCTCCATGGGCTTAACCATTCCTTATGCACACTTTAACGGAGAGCTTTCATTTATAAACAAAACCGCCTACACCAATCTCGATTTTGCACGACACTCGAACCATCAGCTTAGCGAATATTGGAATTACCTGAATGATCTGAAAAAAAAGGATGAAATCCTATGCAGGTTTAACACCGCCGGGATGAAGCAGGATTTAGGTCAGGGTCTCTATTTTGAATCCACCATCCCCGAGGGTTACGGACTGGGGAGCAGTGGGGCACTGGTGGCGGCTCTTTACAACCGCTACGTGAAAGATAAAAAAGAAGCATCAGCCCGGTTAACCATGCAACAGATCAAGGAGCTAAAATCTGAACTGGCGCAGTTAGAATCCTATTTCCACGGCACCAGCTCGGGCATCGATCCTTTGATATGTTACCTTAAGCATCCTTTGCTGCTCAAAGACCTGCATTATATCGAACCGGTGGGCATTCCGCCCTATAACAAAACATCGGACAACACCATTTTTCTTATCAATAGCGGTAAACCCTGGAAAACGGCACCACTGGTAGATTTTTTTATGAACAGTTACGAAACCGATGAGCAGTTTCGCCACGTGATTGACCATGAATTAGTCCCATTGAACAACCACTGTATCCAAAATCTGATAGACAACCATTCAGACGATTTTTTTCAGAACTTGAAGAAATTTTCGATGGTTCAGCTCCAGCATCTTAACGAAATGATACCAACTTCAATGATGCCTTGGTGGAAACTGGGCATCGAAACCGGTGATTATTATCTCAAATTATGCGGCTCGGGCGGCGGTGGCTTCGTACTGGGATTTACCAGAAACTACCAGCTTGTTAAAGAGAGGCTGCGCACCAACGGAATGGAGATTATTCCCGTTTATCAGGATCGGTGGGAGGACGCGGGATGAAAATGCGATGAGACAGCTGCCGGAAGAAAATGGAAGCTCAAAGCTGGAAGCTCAAAGGAAAGAGGGGAAAGAGGGGAAAGGATTATGGGAGGATTAAGGATTATAAGAGGGATTAAGGATTATAAAAGGGATTAAGGATTATAAAAGGATTAGAGAGCTCAAAGCTGAAAGCTCAAAGGGTGACAGGCAGAAGGCAATAGGCATCAAGCAGCGGGGCTGGTAGAGAAGGTTCACGAATTTTTTCTACCAATTATATTAAGCATAGCCAAAATACCAAAACAACACCACATAGAAAATTGAATCTTCGTCCCTTCACGTGAAACAAAGATTAACCGGGCTATAGTCTGAAAAAATTGAGTTAAATTTGTGGGAATAAATCTATCTTCTGAGCAAATATGGACAAAACTGCTGTTCACCAACATATTTTGGAGCTTCGCCGTGAACTCAACACCCACAATCATCGCTACTATGTACTCAACGACCCTCAGATATCGGACTATGAGTATGACCAGAAGTTGAGTGAGCTGGCCGACCTGGAGAAAGAGCATCCCGAATTTGCCGATCCCGACAGCCCTACCATGCGGGTGGGGAGTGACCTGAACCGGACGTTTGAACAGGTGGTACACAAATACCCTATGCTGTCGCTGAGCAACACCTACTCGGAGCAGGAGCTCACTGAATTTCACAACCGCGTGGTACGTCAGGTGGGGCCTGATTTTAAATACACCTGCGAACTAAAATACGATGGTACAGCCATTGGTCTTACCTATGTTAACGGTGCTTTGCAACGGGCCGTAACCCGCGGTGATGGCACTGTAGGCGACGATGTAACCCAGAACGTGCGCACCATTCGGGCCATCCCCCTGCAGCTTCAGGGGCATTACCCCCGCGAATTTGAAGTGCGCGGAGAGATATTTCTGCCCCGCGAAGGTTTTGAAAAACTAAACCGTCAGCGTGCAGAAGCCGGAGAGCCCCTCTTTGCCAATCCTCGCAATGCAGCCGCCGGCTCGCTTAAACTTCAAAACAGCTCTCTGGTGGCCCGCCGGCCGCTCGATTGTTTCCTTTACTATCTGCTGGCCGACGAGCTCCCCGGCAACAGCCATTTTCAAAATTTGGAAAAAGCCCGTACCTGGGGACTCAAGGTGTCCCCCCACATGCAACTGTGCAGTTCCCTGGAAGAGGTGTTCAACTTCATCAGGAAATGGGACCATGAGCGCCGCCATTTGCCCTTCGACATCGACGGGGTAGTTATAAAAGTTGACAGCATCCCTTTGCAGGAGCAACTGGGCTTTACGGCCAAATCGCCCCGGTGGGCCATTGCCTATAAATTTCAAGCCGAAGAAGCCCTCACCCGGCTGGTTTCGGTTGATTTTCAGGTGGGACGAACCGGTGCCGTTACGCCGGTAGCCAACCTGGAACCGGTGCTGCTGGCCGGCACCGTGGTAAAGCGTGCATCGCTGCACAACGCCGACATCATCTCAGAACTCGACCTACACCTGAACGACGTGGTTAAAGTTGAGAAAGGAGGTGAGATTATCCCAAAAATTACCGGCATATTAAAGGATCGGCGCTCCCCCAATAGTCAACCGGTCACCTTTATCTCTCATTGTCCCGAATGCGGCGCCCCGCTGATGCGCGTGGAGGGCGAGGCAGCCCATTACTGTCCCAACAGCGCCAGTTGCCCGCCACAGATAAAAGGCAAGATTGAACACTTCATTTCCCGCAAGGCTATGAATATTGACGGCCTGGGAAAAGAAACCATCAACATGCTCTACAACCACGGTCTGGTTCACTCCATCTCAGATTTATACCGCTTACAGGCCTCTCAATTAATAGGATTGGAGAGGCTGGGTGAAAAATCGGCAGGCAACATACTCGAAAGTATCCAAAAGTCTCTTGAGGTGCCATTCCCCCGTGTATTATTTGCGCTTGGGATACGATTTGTGGGCGAAACCGTAGCCAAGAAACTGGCAGAGGCGATGGGCTCCATTGACCAGTTGGCTTCGGCCTCCATCGAGCAACTGACAGCCGTAGATGAGATAGGCGAAAAAATTGCAGGCAGTATCCTTGCTTTTTTTCAATCGGAAGCCAACCGGAAAATGGTAGATGAACTAAAACAGTTTGGCCTGCAATTCAAAAACACCACCACAGAGGATACCGTTCAAAAAACATCGCGACTTCAGGGTCTAACCATCGTAATAAGTGGTACCTTCACAAAATATTCGCGCGACCGGATCAAAGAGTTGATTGAAATGCACGGTGGAAAAAACACCTCGTCGGTCACCGGTAAAACCAACTATCTGGTGGCCGGTGCAAATATGGGCCCCGGGAAGCTCGAAAAAGCCGAAGAACTGGGTGTCCCCATTATTTCGGAAGAGGACTTTATAAAACTGATTGAAAACTAAGGCTAATTAATGTGACTTTTTTAAAGAAACCAAGAGAAACCATTGGCCGGTATTGGCTCAACCACCTTTTGAAAGGGCAACACCGAACCATGCAAATCAGGGCTCTGGACCAACTAAAAACTGCGGCCATCCTTTTCAACGCCTCTTCGGAGAGATGCTACCGGCAAACCAAGCTCTTTGCAAAACAGCTGAGCCAAAATCAAACCCAGGTAAAAGCCATTGGATACATTGAATCGCACAAACAGGTGATGCCCTACATTGGCGACCAGACCTTTGTCTTTATTACTTTAAATGATTTTTCATTTTTCTACTTGCCTCAGTCGCACCAGGTAAAAGAGTTTATAGCCACCCCTTTCGATGCACTTTTTATTTTGACGGCCAACAACTATTGTGCGTTAAAAACCATGGCCCATTTATCTATAGCGCATTTTAAAGTGGGCTTTACAGATATTTGGGACGATGCCATGGACCTGACCTTCGAGATTCCCGACCACAATAGTGAAGAGCTGGTTAAACAAATTAATTTCTATCTTAGCACCATAAAAATAGATTCCACAACCTAACCCTGAATTGGCATACAATTTGAGTCCAAAAAGAAAAATCCTAATATTATGAAAACTACTTTTTCTGCAATTTTCGTAGCGTTTGCGCTTGCATTTCTTGGGGGATGCGCCACACACAAAGTGCAACGCGTAGATACCGAAGAGATTATCGACCTGAGCGGGCGATGGAACGACACCGATTCCCGCATGGTGGCCGAGGCTATGGTTGAACAAGTGTTAGATGGCCGATGGCTTAGGGAATTTATGCAAGCGCATAACGGAGAGAGACCTGTGGTGGTAGTAGGCCTGGTTTACAACCAGTCGCACGAACACATAAGCGCCGAAACCTTTATCAAAGATGTGGAACGTGCCTACATCAACTCCGGAAAAGTAAGGCTGGTACAAGCCGGCGACAAGCGTGAAGAGCTGCGCCGCGAACGTGCTGCTCAGCAAGAGTTTGCCTCAACAGCCACGGCCAAAAAATGGGGTCAGGAACTGGGCGCCGACTTTATGATGAATGGTGACATCAACTCCATTGTGGACACCTATAAAAAGGAGCGGGTTAACTACTATCAGGTGAATTTGGAGCTTACCGATATCGAGACCAGTGAAATAGTATGGATAGGCGATAAAAAAATCAGGAAGTATATTCGCAACTAAAATACTCATTTTACGTCCCCACTTACTATGCATCGCTCCCCAAAGATATTGATTTTGGCGGGGCTGCTTTTAATATTGGCAGCCTGCGCCACCTTCTATACCAAAACGCTTAAAATACAGACGCAAATTGCCAGGGGAAACTTCGAACAGGCCGACAAACTGTTGGACCAGGACAAAAAGTGGCCCGAAAACGTGCATCGTGTACTCTATTTTATGAATCGTGGCATGGTATCGTTTATGCTGGGCGATTATCAAAAAAGCATAGATTTTTTAGACCAGGCCGATCTATACATCGAAGACTATCGCAAAAATTGGGGGACTGAAGCGCTGGCGCTGGTGTCGAATCCAATGGTGAAACCTTATCGCCCGGAAGATTTTGAAGCCATCATGGTTAACTTTTACAAAGCCCTTGGTTTTCTGGAGATGGAAAACATGGAGGCCGCCCTGGTGGAGACCCGACGCATCAACATAAGGTTACAGCAACTCAACGACAAATACAAAGACCACAAAAACAAATATCAGAAAGATGCCTTTGCATTTAATCTGATGGGGATGATTTACGATGCAGCCCACGACTATAACAATGCTTTTATTGCCTATCGCAATGCACTGGAAACCTACCAGCAGGATTATACCACGCTGTTCGGAATGGGTCCGCCCGCCCAACTGAAGGAGGACCTCCTAAGAGCCGCCCAAAACACAGGCTTTGAAAATGAGGTGCAACAGTATGAAGAAGAGTTTAATCTCGAAGCTCCCAAAAACAGGGACGACAGCCAGGGAGAACTGGTTTTTTTGTGGCTCAATGGCCTGGGCCCCGTTAAATGGGAGTGGGATTTAACCATAAGCAACATGGGCATCTCCAATGGATACCTTACCCTGGCAAATCCCGAACTGGGCCTGGTATTCCCCATTTACGTGGGCAACCGCAGCCAGGATGAGCTGGCGGCCTTTAAAAATCTATCGTTTTTGAGAGTGGCATTTCCCAAATACGTGGAACGTCCTCCCCTATTTACCGGCGCCAGACTCCAATGGGAAGACAAAGTATATCCTTTGGAGATAGCCCAGGATATTAACCAGATTGCCTTTCAGAGTTTGCGCGACAGAATGTTGCGGGAAGTAGGTAACAGCGTGCTGCGCCTGGCCACCAAGCGGGCTATGGAAGAGGTGGCGCGCAACGAAAACGACAATTTGGGCACCATTTTAAGCATTGTAAATGCCATGACCGAAAAGGCCGACACGCGCAACTGGCAATCCCTCCCCTACTCTATCTCCTATACCCGTATCTCGTTGCCCCCCGGCCGGCACACCCTCACTATGAACCTGAATGGCAAAACCCAACGCGACATCAATATCACGGTGGATATCCAAAAAGGCGAAACTTCATTTTATACCCACCACACGCTGGAAACCGGCTTTAACGAATCGATGCGATGAATGAATCCCCGGATTTTGCCAAAGTTATTCGCCGGGAATGAGGGCGCCCCCCCCCGATACCTCCTCTTCGATGGTCAACGGAGAACCAAAATAGTAGATGCGTCCATTACCGGCCACCATCGCGTTTAATATTTCCGAGGCAAAGCAGAAAGCCAGTCCCGAGCCTACCAGGTTTACGTCGGTAAAAGACGAAAGAAGCGCCCTTGCATCAATCATGCCCGAACCCTCGAGCGTAAGTTTCAATGTTTTTGCACTCCCCGACAACAACACGTCGCCGGACCCTTTTTGCCTGACCTGAAGCTTGCGGAAATGGCCATCCAACCAAATGCGAGTGCTGCCTTCGGCAAAAACATCAAATACAGTGCAGTTAACATCCTCCCCCCTGAAAGTGGAAACGCCTAAAATAAACACCTTCACATCTTCACCAGCCAGAGGGCCCGCATTTACCTTACCACCACCCAATACTTCAACTGTGGACAGCGATGGCAGCACCACCTTCACAATAATGGGCTGACGGGGGAAAAGGTCAAACCCCGCCTTACGTCCGATGTTTAACCGGTTATTATCTACTTCAGTGACTATATAACTCATTATATTTGAGTCACATTCCACACTAACGCTTTGTGTGAAACCACTGCTCAGCTCCAATATAAACTCCGCATCTAAATAAACTTTTGAGAATGAAGAGAGATTCCGCACCCTCTCTACCCGGTTTCCGTCGCCTGTAATATCCACGTTAAGCACACTGTCGCAGGACAAAAGTCCGCAAAAAAGAGTTGCTGTAATAAGTATTTTAAGTTTACGCATGGCTAAAAGAGTCGGCTTTTTAAAAAAGAAGATAATCACGTGCAGGCCGCAGGGTCTTCCGGCGGTTGCCGGAAGACCTCCTTGAGACTTCTGTTACATATCGCATTGATAATCTTCATCTATTTTTTATAAGTATCTGATTGTTTTTCAAATTGTATGTGTAATATCTATTCGCCGCTGTGCACAAAACTGTAAATTCAGACATACCACAATACTCACCATATAATCGAAATGTACAAATGTCAGTTTTGGCCTGCACCAAATAACATGCGGGCACAAGCGCCCAAAAACCGTATGTACCCCAAAATGAAATTTACAGAATGTCATGGCCAGTGTTTTTATTTCCACCAATCAAAATTGTCTGATATGATAATTTCATTTTTTCTAATATGATGTGTTGTTTTCATTGGGATTGTACGAAAGTCAAGTTCGTATTTGTCGGCCAACCCCCTAATTTCTTCCGTATCATCATATGTAAGCATAAATTTCCCTTTCAGCTGTGCAGTCAAAGCAAACAGAGCGTTATGGTCGATTTCGAAATGAGTATAAAGCCTTTTTCCTGCAACGGTATAAGGTGGGTCAATAAAAGAATAGGCATTTTTATCATTTTTTATTTTCTCCAATTCTTTAAATGCATCACCTGTTACAAACTCCATTTTTGATTTAACATATTCAATTGCCATGATTCTGTCTCTCAGAGTTTTTGGATACCACCGTGACTTAATTCCTTTCCCTTTTTCACCATTTTTAATTAACCCTGAGCCCTTGGTAATTATTCCGCCATGAAAAATTCTGTTTTTAATAATTGTGCTAAAAGCTTGTTCTTCAACTGTTTTATCTTCCTTTTGAAGAATTGAGTTTGCATTTTCAGAAGTAAGGTCAAAAGAATAAATTTTGTCGGCCAACCATTTGTGGTCGCCATTGATTATTACTTCCCAAACAGCCGCTACTTCATGGTCAAGTTCAACCATGATTATCTTGTCGGCTAAGCTCTCAAATGCTGAGGTAAGACTTATAATTCCACCACCCGCAAAAGGTTCTATCAACGTTTTGGGGTCGTTTGACTGTTTAAGCCACTTTCTAACAACAGGTATTAACCAGGTTTTTCCACCTGGATATCTAAATGGACTTCTCTGAGGTACTGATGCCACATTAACAACTTTCACAGTCGTTTCCTTCTGCTTGATTTCAAATAATGATAATTGTCCGTCCATTATTAAATACTTATTATGTCTGTTAATGACGGCGCATCTGGTGGATTCTTATCCAAATGCTCGTCGAGGCGAATTTGTAAAATATTGATAAAATTAGAAATATCTCCTGGTTCAGGAGTGGTTACTCTTAAAAGTGCTGGCTCAAACTCTGTATAAAATTTTTTTGCCATGCTCAAAGATAATAAATTCTGTCGGCCGTTAGAAATTTTGTTGCTTATTAATACTTCGGCCCCACCTGGAAATAAGATGAATTCAAAGTAAATGATAGTCTGGCTATAAACTGTAAATCTGTAACCTTT
>JACDJC010002493.1_pt1 | contig 14361 bp, 31 predicted proteins | sample 7454191 | NCBI WGS metagenome assembly JACDJC01 (sample SAMN14253291, study PRJNA609438) | sludge metagenome | isolation source: sludge after 25d culture with pyrite and EDTA | collected 2018-12-20 | reverse complement strand
GCTCTGCGTACCCTCGTGCAAGTGAATGCACAGGGGCCCCTGCCATTGGAGGGTTTCTTGAATCCTGCTCACCGGGGAACGGGGCTATCGCTTGGTGCGGCGGCCAATGCCAGCCGCGCTCATCAGGGCGGGAAGCTCGGCGAGCGCCTGCTGTATCTTCTCCAATGCGTCGTCATGGACGGCGCTGCGGTCGCCGCAATACTTGGCGACCAGGTAGTGGATTGGCGACAGGTCGCCGGTCTTCTGGATATACAGCTCAAGCAGGTCGACGTCGTAATGCCGCTGGCCATCAGCCGACAGCATGACCGACAGGTTGCCGGGCGCCTGGTCAAGGTCGGCAGCAGTGCGCTTCAGTCCGCGCCGGTAAACACCGCAGGCGATGACCTCCTTGACCGACCTGTGATTGCTCAACAAGTGCGAGTCAAGGTCGAGCGTCATCTGGATCTGAGAATCGTTGATACTCATTGATAACTCCCTGTATCAGTGCTTATCACTGGTTATCAGTGGCGCGCTGTATTTTGGAATCAGGAAAAGACCACGGGCCGAAGCCCGTGGCAAAAGGGCAGCGTCACCAGGGGGAAGCGGCGCCACCGACGGAGAAGCAGAGAAGGAGATTCCAGCCATGTCACAAAGACGTTTCCGAACAGCGCGCATATCAGGTGCCATTGCTGGAATGTCCATTCGTGCTGCGCCGGCCGCCGCACGGTGGATCGCGGCGGTCTGTCGGGTGGCCTGGATTGCTGGCGCCACACTCGCCGGCGCTCTCGGGTGGAGACCCGGCGCAGTCAGTGCCGCGCAGGTATGCCCAGTCGACGTCGGGTCGCAGGTCTTCGCAGCGGACGGCGCCATTGGTGGCGCGCTCGATGGTTGGGCATCGCTCGGCAGGGACGCCGCGCGACTTCCAATTGGTGATCGCCTGCGGGCTTACCGCCAGGATTTCAGCCAATACGCCGGAACCACCGACATCAGAAATTGCACGTTCGATTGCAGTCATGCGCCAATACTACACGTCACGTTTAGATATTGCAAACGCTGCGTGTATCAACAAAGCGTTTAAGCGAAGGACAATCAAAACATGTCCAGTAGCTATGACCGCCTGTTATATGCCGCCAGGGAATTGAGGAAGCTCAAAAGCCCTGCAGACGTTGCGCGGGCGCTGACCGAGGCCGGCTACAACACTTCCGACCAGACCATGACCAACTGGCAAGCGCGCGGGGTATCCGCAAGGGGCTGTCTGGCCGCCGCTCGGCTATTTGGTTGCCGCGCCCAATGGCTTGAAATAGGCGAAGGAAAAATGCAGGACTGGACAAGCCAAAGCGCCGCAAAACAAGGCGATGCAGCCTATGAATTCACTACCGAAGAAATTACAGAAGTCATCGGCATCATGCGCCAGCTCGACAAGCCCTTGCAGCAGCAGCTACTCGGGCAAGCAAAAATGCTGTTACACGAGCAAGGCCTCGTCGCTCGCAATTATCAGAAGCGCACCGGCGCATAGTCCCGGCCAAGGTGCGCAAAACTTGGGATATGACAAACGTCATATTGCTGTCCGAATGGAAACCCCGTAACCTGATCGGCTAGACTCGAACAAGGAACATCATGGAAGGATTGCTGATTATTTGCACCATGATCGTTGTCTATTTTCTCCCGACGATCACCGCCTCGCTGCAAAAACACAAAAAGTCAGACGGCGTATTTATCCTTAACCTGTTTCTCGGCTGGACGCTGCTCGGCTGGGTCGTCGCCCTGGTATGGGCAGTCTCTGGCGACAAAGCCGATCCCGCCTCCGCGCCGCGCGATATAGCTCCGGCACCTGCACCGCTCGAAGATACGGAAAGCCGGCAGTCTGAAATCATCGAGGCCGCCCGCTGCATCGAGCGCTCCCTGGAGGCCGGGCAAAAAACCTGCGGCGATGCCGTGGCAATTCTTTCGACCGCTGCAGCAGCAGACGGCAAGGTCAGTCGTGACGAGCTGCGCATCATTCTAAACTTCTGCGCCACCAACGGCGCGGCGCTCCCGGACGGCTGGAATGCAGCCATCGCCCACCTCAACGCCGGGGTCAACATGACGGTTTCCGGCGACAGCGCATGCCCGGAAAGTTTCGCCGAACTCGCCGGCCGCCCGTTGCGCTACCTGAGCGCGCTGCACGGCGCGATAGTCGCCCTGTCAATCAGCAGAAAGCGGCCAGGCAAATCCGCGCAGGCGCTGCAGGAAAAACTCGAAACCATGATCGACCAGCGCGCAGGCGTACCATCGCCAATCAGCGCAGACCCCATACCATCGCCGGAACCTCCGGAACCTCCGGAACCTCCGGAACCTCCGGAACCAGCCATCATCCAGCCGCCACCCCAAGCGACAAAACCACCGCCGACATGGGTCGAACAAGCCCGCGCCGAACTAGCCGCAGAACGGCAAAAACCAACCCGCTGACCGCATCCCGCTCAGGCGGGATTTTTTTCGCCTATTCTCTACACGCCATGTTGACACATTATTAAACATGATGTGTAATAGCTACGTCAGCACAAAAACACGGAGCCAACCATGACCAAGCAACAACCCGCCCAAGTCACCAAGCCCTATTTCGGCGCCGGTCGTGAATTCGTGTTCCAGGTCGGCCAGCAGATGGAAGTCGTCGTCGCCGGCAACCGCACCGACGCCACTGCCGCGCTCTATGCCTACCTCGCCGCCCATGGCCGCGAACAGCAGGCCGAGTGCATCGAAGAACGCGACGCGAAGTAACCGAGGCGCCATGACCACCGCCGAAACCCTCGCCAAAGCCCGCGCCATCACGCATGGAACCACCTGCTTCGTGGTGCCGGTCGGCGGGCGCTTCAAGGTCTATCGCCGGGTCGCCGGCCGGGTCATTCCCATCGGCTACCGCAGCGACGCCGAACAGCTTTGCGCCTGGCTGCGCAAGCTGACCAACACCAAGGGCCAGCCGGCCCCTTCGCAGCCGGCAGCAATCTAGGGAGTCATCATGAACCACTGGGAACGCACCTACCAGAAAGACGGTGTTCAGATTGACGGGTACATGACGTTTATCTGTGTCTACAGCGCCATCAGCAATGAAGGCAAGGCAGTTGCAACGATGAACATCGAGGTGGACAGAGAAAACGGCCATTCGAGCACCCGCGTCACGCTGACGCCGGCGCAGATGCACAGCATCGCCAAAGCGCTCACCAGGCACGCCGACCGGCTCGAGAATGATCTGTTCGCCGAGGCCGACGCCATTGCGCAAAAGGAGGCAGCATGAAATCCGCCCTCAAAACCGCGTCGACCGCAATCAAGCGCTGGCTGGCCCTGTACCGCATGCGCTCGATCGAAATCAACCTGGCCGGCGCCATCGACACGCTGCCCCTGGTACGCGACCAGCTCACCCGCGAACGCATGCAGCTCGCCATCCGCGAAATGTCGCTGGCGCTCTGCAAGGCCCGCGCCGAATACACCGCCCTGCTGCCCGCCGGCCAGCGCATCGTCTGGGACATCGCCTGACATGACCGCCGCCGAGCTCCGCGACTGGCAGGCCGAGCACGACGAAGACTATGCCCGCATGGGCGGCCTCGTCGCCGCGCTCGCAATCGCCTTCGGCACGCTTGCCGGCACCGCCCTTTACCTCGCCATCACCCTTTAGGACACCGAACATGCAAGACCAAGCGAATGTGGTAGCAAGCACGACCCCAGCCGAAGGTGGGGACATAACATCGGCACCCGTTGGACCGGCACCCTCCCAGCTTGACCGCAACACCGCCGGGGCCACGGGCGTTGTCGAGCCGCCGAAGCCTGTGCAGACGCAGGCCGAGGCGGGCTCCGACGAGATCGATGTCGAAGAACTGTTCGATTTCGATCTGCGCGGACTTGAACCTGAAGAAACAACCCGCTTCGGCATCGACACCACCGGCATTCTGACGATCGCCACCCCGTTCGACGGCGGCATCGAGCTACCGGCCAATCAGGTTCTCGAACTTTACGAATTCCTGATGAATACCATCACCATCTGGAGGCCGGCATGCAAGCGGTCATGATCGACATCGAGACGCTCGACAACTGTCCGACGGCCGCCATCGCCAGCATCGGAGCCGTCTGGTTCGAACCGCGCGGCGGGCGCCTCGGCAACACCTTCCACCTGCACGTCGACCTCCAAGACTGCCAGCGCCACGGCCTCACCATCGGCGCCAATACCGTGCTCTGGTGGCTCAAGCAATCCGGCGACGCGCAAGCCGCGCTCGGCAATGGCCAGCTCAACGCCGCCCCGCTCGTCACCGCGCTCGAAGCGCTGCACGCCTTCATTACCGGCGGCGAAACAGAGGTGCCCGAAATCTGGTGCAACGGCGCCAGCTTCGACCTGCCCATCCTCGCCCACGCCTACCGCGCCATCGGCTGGCAGACGCCCTGGCCATTCTGGCGCGAGCGCGACCTGCGCACCCTCAAAGGCCTGCACCCGGAACAACGCCTCGACCGCACCGGACTCGCCCATCACGCCCTCGACGATGCCATCCACCAGGCGCGCCTGGTGCAGCACATCCTGCAAAGCAACCCGGATATCGACGCATGATGGTCTGCAATTTTCACGGCATGCTCAAGGCGCCGACCGCCGCCGAACCGGCCCCGGTCTACATCGCCACCTACTCGGATGGATTCGGCTTCAAGCGCCGCGAAATAACCGCACTGAATCGCTTCAACGCCTACGCAAAAGCCACGGTCTACAAGCCGGACGGCCACACGCTGACGAATTTGCGGATGAAGAAAAGAGGCTCGGCATGACCGAAGCCATCACCGCCATCCTATTCGCCGTCGAATACGCCGGCGACCTGCTGCTCTGCATCGGCGCCGTCACCTTTATTGTGCTGATCAACCTCGATCACGGACTCGACTGACCATGAACCTGCCAAACGACATCACCCGCTGCCTCGGCCACACGCAGGAAGGCCAGCCGAACGGCTGCGACCTGCGCGACGCCTGCGCCCGGCACATCGCCATTCGCACCACCCCGTTCGACGGATCGTGCACCGTTGCGCACCGCTGCTGCACCATCACCGGCGATGCGTTCATTCCGGTCGTTGAGAACGAAGGCGAGGAGGCCGCACCATGAAGATGGCTAAAGCATCAGAAGCCGACATCAGCATGGCGATGGATTTGGCGAATGTCATGGACGACATCGAGCGCGGATATTTTCCTGCGAAATTTTCAGATGACGAAGAAGAAGGAATTGAGTGGATCGACACACACGACCGCGAACAGTACGAAAAGCTGATTGACGGACTGAAACTGCTGCTTAAAAAAGGTTCTATTTCCCGCGTGATATGGGGAATGGCCGTCGTGTGCGACCCGGAGAACGAGGCCATCGACCCTGTTGCTGACACGATAGAGCACCACCCGAAGAGATTGCAGCTTGAGAAGCAGCGCGACGAACTGCTGGCGGTGCTGGAAGAGTTGAACAGTGCGAGCGCCCGTGGGTTTTTATACGACGATCCGGCCAGAGTTAAAGCGCGCAAGGCCATCGCCAGCGCGAAAGGAAAGCAATGAGCGGAAATCACAATATGTTTTGCTCTGCGAACAATCCAATTCAACGAGAGCAGATCGGCATTTCCGAGTGTGCCGACCACCTGCGCCGGCACAACGCATGGCGCCGTGGATCCGACAGCATTGATGCGTCCAGTGCGCGCGAACTCGGTCTGAATATCGACTTCGCCGTCGCTGTCCTTGATGCCATGTCAAGCCACGATCACCTGATGGTCATCGCCGCATTCCGCTACTGCCTTGGTCGAATGACCTACATCGTCGGCGATTGCGCGTCATGGCTCATCAAAATATGGCCATTTCTCAGCGTGCAAACACAAAACATTATCAAGCGCGATCTTGAAGAAGCATTCACCCGTGACGACGAAGACCGAGAAGCCGACAGAGACTTCAAGGCACTTGGACATGACTGCGACCGCGCCGAATGGTCGCGCGTCAGAAAACCGTGGGCGGACGAATGAAAGCCAAGCGCCGCGCCTGGACCCCCGCCGAAGACGCCATCATGCGCGCCAAGTACCCGACCCACAGCGCCCACGAACTCGCGCCGCTGCTCAACCGTCAGCCCAAAGCCATCTGGCAGCGCGCCTACGATCTCGGCATCCGCAAATCTCGCGACTGGCTCGCCGAGCGCGCCCGCCAGGCCAATCTGCGCGAAGACCACGGCGGCCGCGCGCACCGCTTCCAGCCCGGCAACAAGCCATGGAACCGCGACACCGAATTCAACGCCGGCGGCCGCAGCCCGGAAACCCGCTACGCACCCGGCAACCGCAGCGGCATGGCGGTCGCCCTCTGGCAACCCATCGGCGCACTGCGCCTGAAAGACGGCTACCTCGAGCGCAAGATCAACGACGACTTCCCGATCCATCGCCGCTGGCGCGGCGAACACCTGGTCATATGGGAAGCCGTCAACGGCCCGCTACCCAAAGGCCACGCCATCGTTTTCAAGGATGGCGACCGAACGAACATCACTATGGACAATCTCGAACTCGTCACCCGCCGCGAACTGATGCTGCGCAACACCGTCCATCGTCACGGCCCGGAGATCGCCGCGCTATCGCAACTGCGCGGCGCCCTCGCGCGCCAGATCAATCGCCGCACACAAGCCAACCCACCGGAGGAAATTCACCATGAGCAATAACGTCACCGACCTGCGCGCCATCCTTTTCGACGCCATCAAAGGCGTCAAGGAGGGCAATCTCGACATCGACAAGGCCAGGACGATCAACGAACTCAGCCGCACCCTGGTCGACACCGCCCGCGCCGAAAACGATCATCTGAAGATCGTCGGCGGCAGCGGAAGCAACTTCCTCGAAAGCCAGACCCGCCCGCTATTGCCCGGCGAAACCACCAGCGAGCGTACCGGCAGCGGCACCAAGACCATCCACGCGCTACCTGGCGGCGCGACGGTGACGACGCACAAGATGCGGGGTTGAGATGGCCTACGAAACTCGCCTACGCGGCAACAACCCGAAGTTCATCGACATCATGGCCCAAGGTTCCGCAGATTCATCCGGCGCCATCGCCAGGATTCCCATGCGCGATGGTTTTTTCAGGAAGCAGATGGAGGAGGCCACGCTGATGGCCGCTGCCTGCGAGCTTCGAGAAGCCCTCTTGGGGCTTCTTTTTGTGGTACGCGAAAACCACTGTGAAAACTCAGGGCCAGCTCAAGATGCCGCCGTCGAAGCGCTGCGAAAAGCGACCTGGAAGCCATGACCAACCTAACCCGCCGCCAAACCCGCCAGTGGCTGCAACCGATCCGCAAAGCCCTCACCGAAATCAAGGCCGGCGAAGTCGACACCATTCGCGGCTACCCCGTCACCCGCATCGACCATGCCGACGAATATGCCAGGACAGACTGGGCAATCAACGGCTTCGTCGCCCTGCTCGAGCGCCTGCTGCCCGGCCTGCCGTCCGACCCCATGCGCCGCGTTGCCAACAAGCTGGCCGCCGGGGCGCCGCTCGTTCAACCCGAAATCGACGCCTGCCTGCGCCTGCTCAACGCCGCCGAAACAGCGCTTACCCGCATTCCCCGCGCCACCATCCGCCAGGCCGTGCTGGCCGAGCAGATCACGATTGAGCTTGAGGCGCAGGGGATTAAGGAGGCGGCGTGATAAATCAACCAACCAAAAAAGGAAATCCCATGGAATCCTCCACCGCAGAAATCACCCCGATCATCGGATCAGCCATGGGTGGCGGCCTCTACGCCGGCCGCATCTTCATCGGCGACAAGCCATTCTCCCTGATCGTCGCGCCGAAGGCCGAAGGCGAGCACAAGCCGGCAATCTGGATTCAAGGGTCAAAGGAGGTGCCGTGCGCCAGTTCTTACAACGACGGTCTGGCCAACACTCAGGCCATGGCCGAGGCCGGCAGCAAGCTCGCCAAGTGGGCGCTTGGCCTTGAAATCGGCGGCGAGAACGACTGGTATCTGCCCAGCCAGGAAGAGCTGGAGGTCATCTACCGAAACCTGAAGCCGACCACCGACAAGAACAGTTTATTCGCCCGCTCCGGCATCAACCTGTCGGCCTTCGAACCGACCCGCCCCTACACGCCGGATTTTCCGAACCAGACGCTGGCCGAGGCCTTCCAGGACGGCGGCGCCGAATCCTTCAATTCCAACTGGTATTGGTCATCAACGCAGCACGCTTCGGACTCTGGCTTCGCCTGGTTTCAGTACTTCCTCAACGGCTACCAGGGCGACGGCAGCAAGAGCTTCGAGGGCCGCGCCCGCGCCGTCCGCAGATTGCCCATTTAACGATTTGTCAATTTTTCAGGAGTCATCTTAATGACCATCACCCTCGAAGCCATCAAGGCCGAACAAGACAAGGTTGCAGCCATGATCGCTGCCTTCGAAGCCAAGGAAAAAGCCGAAGCCACCTATCCGATTACCGTGGCCATGCCGGAACCAAATCCTGGAGAACGCTACCTCGGCGCCATCATCAGCGCTGATGGCAGCAGGCGGCACCACATCATCCTGCTGCCCGGCGAGATCGACAATGCCGACTGGAACAAGGCCATGGCCTGGGCCGCCGATCTCGGCGGCGACCTGCCGGATCGTGCCGAGCAGGCGATGCTTTTCGCCGGCATGAAGGATGAATTCACGCCCAATTGGTACTGGTCGAATACGCAGCACGCGTCGGACTCTGGCTACGCCTGGTTTCAGTACTTCGACAACGGCGGCCAGTTCATCATCAGCAAGAGCTTCGAGGGCCGCGCCCGCGCCGTCCGCAGATTAGAAATTCAATAATTTAGTCCTTTCAATCAGCATGGCACTCCACACACAACTGCCGATTTACAAGGTCGCCTACGACCTTCTCGACGCCATCACGGACCTTGCCAAGAACATGCCGCGCGACTTCAAAGCGAGCATCGGCAGCAAGCTCCGGGATGAATGCGTCGAGATCGTCGTGTTGATCTTCCGCGCCAATGTAGCCCGAGAGAAAGCGCCGCACCTCAGCACGCTGATCGAGCGACTGCAAGTCGCCGAGCTGTTGCTCAGGCTCTCCCGCGACAAACATCTGATCTCGACTGGCCAGTACGCCAAGGCCGTCGCGCTCACCAACAGCGTCGGCAAGCAGGCCAGTGGATGGCGCCGCTCCGCATCGCCCGCTTCCTGATGGTCAAGGCCACCATGACTGAGCGATTAATTAATCTGGTCGTGCCGCTGTCCAACGAGGACACCGCCATGCGCATCACGGATACCGACGGCAGCAGCCGGGACCGGTCCGGCGCAGTTTTCCGGCTGATCGGCGAAAGCCTTCGGCCGGGCGACGTAGATAGCACGAACGAATGCAGCACGCTTCGGACTCTAACAACGCCTGGAATCAGAACTTCAACAACGGCAACCAGAACAACAACAACAAGAGCTTCGAGGGCCGCGCCCGCGCCGTCCGCAGATAAATACGAGCGCCACCATGCTGATTTTTCTTTCGAGGAATTGGCTCAGGCCTACTTCGATTGCCGCAAGAACAAACGCAATACCGACAGCGCCCTGGAATTCGAGGGGAACCTCGAACGCAACCTGTGCCGTCTGGATGACGACCTGCGCGCCGGAACCTACCGACCAGGGCGCTCAATCTGCTTCGTCGTCACCCGGCCAAAACCACGCGAAGTGTGGGCGGCCGATTTCCGCGACCGCATCGTGCATCACTTGCTCTACAACCGGATCGCGGCGCGCTTCTACGCCGCGTTCATTCCGGATTCATGCGCCTGCATTCCCGCCAGAGGCACGTTGTTCGCAGCGCGGCGGCTGGAATCCAAGGTGCGCCGCATCACGCAGAACTGGCGCCAGCCAGCTTTCTATCTGAAGTTGGATCTCGCCAATTTCTTCGTCGCCATCGACAAGGGCATTCTCCGCGATCTGATCGCCGCCCGGGTGACAGAGCCGTTCTGGCTGACGTTGGCCGAAACGATCCTGTTCCACGATCCGCGCCTTGATTTCGAGTATCGCGGCGACGTGGCCAAGCTCGACCGGGTACCGGCCCATAAGCGGCTGACCAACCAGCCGGCGCACCTCGGTCTGCCGATTGGCAATCTTTCCTCGCAGTTCTTTGCCAACATCTACTTGGACTGCCTTGATCGGTTCGCCAAGCACAAACTGCGCGCCCGGCATTACATCCGCTACGTCGATGACTTCGTTTTGTTGCACGAATCCGCGCAGTGGCTGAACGAGGCGCTGGACAGGATCAATGAATTCCTGCCGGCCAAGCTGCATGCCCGTCTGAATCCGACCAAGACCATTCTGCAGCCAGTCGACCGTGGCATTGATTTCGTCGGGCAAGTGATAAAGCCATGGCGCCGGGTGACGCGGCGCCGCACATTCAACGATGCCATCCGGCGCGTTCGCACCATTGACGCTGACGACCTGTTCGAGACGGCCAACAGCTACTACGGCCTGCTGCGCCAGGCATCGCACAGCCATCAGGACCGTGCGCTACTTTCGAATGAACTTCGCAGGCGCGGACACAGCGTCAAATCAGACCTGAAAAAGACTTACAGGAGAAAGCGACATGAACCAGCTTGATATTTTCACCAGTGCGCCGAAGCGTTGCGCAAAAGCGGCTGTTCTGGCGGCAATGTCCGGCCATGAACATATGCGTGACCTCGCCATCCTGATCAAGCTGTGGCACGACTACACATGGGAAGAGGTGGATGAAGCAATTAAGGCGCTGCTAGTTGACGGTGATGTTGTCATTTCAGGCGAATGGAAGCCACAAGTTCCATACCCGGCGCATTACCGGGAAAACCTTTATTCGATTGCCGGATGGCTGAACGAACCGAAAGGCGCGGCATGAACGACCGCCTCTTCCTCAGCCAGGAAGAACTCGCCGAACTCACCGGCTATTCGCTCGCCGCATGGCAGCGCAAATGGCTTGACGCGCATGGCTATCGTTATGAGAAGTCCGCCATCGGCCGCCCCATCGTCCTGAAGGCCTATGTGACGGCGAAGCTATACGGAACCGAACAGGTGGCCGGTGCCAAAATGAACCTTGATGCACTGAGAAAGCGCGCCTAAGATGACCAGCCTCATGGGACGCAAGCGCCAATCAAATCACGACCTCCCCCCGCACATGCAGCGGAAGGGAAAAAGCTATTACTACGTCACGAACGAAAAGCCGCGTCGGTGGATTCCGCTTGGCAGCGACAAGGCAAAGGCGCGCATCAAGTGGGCAGAACTTGAAAACGGCCCCGCCGCGTCCGACAGCCTGTCACGCCTGATCGACGAATGGCTTGATCTGCCGAACGACCTGACCGAATCGACCATGGTCAATTACCGCAGCGTCGCCACGCAGCTCAAGGCGGTGTTCATGGATTCCCTGGTCGCCGACATCATCCCGGCCAATGTCGCCGCCTGGCTGGACAACCATCCGTCAAAGGCGCGGGCAAACCTCGGCAAGTCACTGCTGACCAACGTGCTTGACCTGGCCGTTCGCCGGGGAACGATCGACCGCAACCCGGCGCGCGAAATCAAGCGTCTCAAAACAAAGCGCCGCAACCGCTACCTGACCGACGCCGAATTCATCGCCATCAGAAAGCACGCCAATCCCGTCCTGCAATCAGCGATGGACATCTCCTACATCACCGGCGCCAGGATCTCCGACGTGCTGGCCATCCGCATGCATCACTGGACAGAAGACGGCCTGCTGATCCGCCAGATCAAAACCAAAAAGCTGCAACTATTCCGGCGCAATGCGGCCCTCGAGGCAGCCATCGACACCGCCCGCAAGATCAAGCGCCCGGTGCGCGGCCTCTACCTGCTCTGCACGCTCAAGGGACAGCCCTACAGCACGGCAACGCTCTATACCTGGTGGCTCAACGCCTGTGCGCTGGCCGGCGTGGAAGACGCAAACTTCCACGACATTCGCGGCAAGGCGGCGACGGATGCAAAGCGAGAAGGGCTCGACTACCAAGCCCTGCTTGGCCACTCGACAAAAGCCATGAGCGACCGCTACATCAAGCTGGAAGACGCGCAGGTTGTTGAACCTCGAACGCGCGTTTTGTAGAACCTTCTACAAAAATATATCGCAAACCCGCATGAATACGAGACTTCGTTATAATGCGCGATTCTACTAGCGAAACCTGCGTAAAGCTAGAATCCATGCGGCTTGCAAGGAGATTTGCAGGCGCAAAACTTCTACAAAAACAGTAAAAATAGGCGACTTGAAACCCGCGTCGTTGCGTTGTATCGGTTCGGATTGTAGAAGGTTTTTTGAGGGCACAATAACCTCGTTCGATAAATTGATTTAGCAGCACAAATAAATCTTGACTAAGATTGAAAAAAGAATACAATATCAATCAAGGAAGCAGATAAATCAACCGGAGAAGATCATGACAAACCTCGAAGCCCTCAAAAAATTTGCAAACGCCACCAACAATGAACTGTTCGACGCCGACTACGGCGATGGAGAGTGGATGGTTGACGCGGTCGAAACTCATGAAACAATTGGAAACTTTATCGAATCAAGCCGCGGATGGGCAGAAAAAAGCACGAACATGGAAAGTGGAGAGATCGCCGGTTTCAAGTTTGTAAGCTGGAACAAGATCCAGGCACAAAAAGGCGACCAACGGCGTAGCCTCAGCGTTATCGACTTTGGCGATGTGCGGTTCGCGCTCGAAACAAATCTGAGTAATTTCGTTTGAAAAATAACAACCGAGGCGGACCCGGAAGGGGCCAGGGTCGTAAGCCGATCAAGGCCGGTGAGGACACCGTAACGGTGTCGCTCCGCATGACGGCGGCGCAGCGTGAAAAACTGGCACGGATCGGCGGTGCCGAATGGGTGCGCTGCAAGATCGACAGCGCCAAGGAAAACAAACCCGCCGACGAACCTACCCGCTGAACGGGTATTTTCGCCAGCGCCATTCAAGCCACCAGCGGCGCCAGCTTCCACTGGTGGCGATCATGCCGAGGTGGCGCAGGTTGGGCGAGCCGCCCATTTCAGCGGCGGACGATGAAGATCGACAGCCACGCGCGCCAGGCGTTGCGCTGGAAGGCGAAGCTAGCCAGCATCAGATGGCCGGAGATATGCGCCAGGCGGACGAGCAGCGGGTGGTCTTCGCGCCATTTGGCCAGATCAACGACGCGGGCGGTCATGCGAACAGCCTTTCCTGACGGGTGGCGTTTTCGATTCGCTTGCAGGCGATGTCGAAGTATTTTTGTTCGCGCTCGATGCCGATGAATTTCATTCCGGCGGCGTAGGCGCCGAGCAGCAGGGCCATGGTGGCGGATTCGGCGTTGAACCAGGTTTCCATCGCCTAGCGCTCCGCCAGCATGTCAGTCTTGCGCTGGCTTCCGTAGCTGGTGCCAAGGAAGAAGCCAGTGACAGAACCGAGCACCAGCGAGATGATCGAAGAAACGACCATCGCCCGAATGTCGTTCGTCCAGCCTTCGCCGAAGAGAACAGCAGCGACGACCAAATAGACCAGCGGCAGCAGCGCCAGAGAAATCCACAGGGCCGGCGATTGCCACGGCTTGCCGCTTGCCTGCGCCTCTGCATCCGCCTTGCGCGCCCCGGCGATGCCGCCACCGCCGGATTCTCCGGTCAGTTCATACCAGCGGGCCTCGACGGCCTGCGAGAATGCTTGCGCCTGTACCGGGTCAGATTCAATGGCATTCACCGCGCCCTCAACCGTCGGCTGGCTGGTGATTTCCTTGGCGATGGCGGCGACGGTTTCGGCGGCCTTGGCGTTTTTCTCGGATTGATCCCCTTTGCCGAACAGGCGAATCAGGGCTGGCGCGGCGTTTATTAGCGCCGGAAGAGCCGCAGCAACGAACGGAACCATGATGGTTTCTCCAGTTTCGGTTGAGGGAAAGGGACGGGAGCCGGGGCTTCCTCCTTCTTCATGTTCGCGTACAAGAATGAGAGGCAGGTTTCCAGCGTCTTCGTCGGCTGGCCGTATGGCGAGCCGGGCAGCGAGGCCCATTCGCGGTTGCAGCGCTCCAATGCCGTTTTCCAGTCGCCTTCGAGCACGGCATTAAGCGCGCGGCGGCGGTCGATCAGGTAGAGCGCAGCGATGTCCTGCGATAGCGGCGAAAAATCAGAAAGGCCGCAGGCATTGGCGCATTCGTCCCAGGTGCGGGACAGGAACTGATAAGCACCGGCTGCCGTTGATGTGATCGGCTTGCCGCCAAGCGTGCGGGTGATCGCCCTGCGCGGATGGTCGTCAAATGACGTGAACCGCTCGCCGCCGAAAAGCGTCTGGTAGCCGGCGCCTTCGGTGTATTTGATCAGCGCCAGGAAGGCACTGACATTCGGATGCAACAGGGTTTGCGTGTAATCGGTCATTTTATTCTCCAGCGCTTGTAGTGACGGTAACGTTCGCGGGCGGACTGGCAGGCGCCGATGATGGCGG
>JACDJC010002492.1_pt1 | contig 14363 bp, 16 predicted proteins | sample 7454191 | NCBI WGS metagenome assembly JACDJC01 (sample SAMN14253291, study PRJNA609438) | sludge metagenome | isolation source: sludge after 25d culture with pyrite and EDTA | collected 2018-12-20 | reverse complement strand
CCGTCGCTATCGCCTGGGCATGCGGGTCGAGATCATCGACAATGGTCCGGGCATCCCGGACGAGATCCGTGAGCAGATTTTCTATCCGCTGGTATCGGGTCGCGAAGGTGGCAGCGGCCTGGGGCTGGCGGTGGCGCAAACGCTGGTGGCGCAAAATCATGGCACCATCGAATGCGAGAGCCGGCCCGGCCATACCGTTTTTTCAATTTTTCTTCCGCTTCCAGTCTGAAAACCATGCCCACATCTAGCTGTGTCTGGATTATCGACGATGACCGTTCCATTCGCTGGGTGCTTGAAAAGGCCCTGCTGCGCGAGGATATCCCGTGCATTATGTTCAGTTCGGCGACCGATGCATTGCGTGAACTGGAGCGCAGCGAACCCAGCGCAGTGTTGTCCGATATCCGCATGCCCGGGGTGAGCGGGCTGGAATTGCTGCAGTCGCTGAAGGAGCGTTTGCCCAAAGTGCCGGTCATCATCATGACTGCGTATTCAGACCTCGACAGCGCGGTAGCGGCATTCCAGGGCGGCGCGTTCGAGTATTTGCCGAAGCCGTTTGATGTCGATCAGGCGCTGGAACTGGTGCGTCGTGCGCTGGCGGAAAATGCCAGCCGCGTGCCGGCCATGAGCGATGCACCGGTGCCGGAAATTCTCGGACAGGCGCCTGCGATGCAGGAGGTGTTTCGTGCCATTGGCCGCTTGTCGCAATCGCATACCACGGTGTTGATCACCGGCGAATCCGGCAGCGGCAAGGAACTGGTTGCACGTGCATTGCATCGTCATAGTCCGCGCGCGACAGGGCCGTTCATCGCGTTGAATACCGCCGCCATCCCCAAGGACCTGCTGGAATCCGAACTCTTTGGCCATGAACGTGGTGCATTTACCGGTGCGGCCGCCCAGCGGCGCGGACGTTTCGAGCAGGCCGATGGCGGCACGCTGTTTCTGGATGAAATCGGCGACATGCCGGCCGAGCTGCAAACCCGCTTGTTGCGTGTGTTGTCAGACGGCCAGTTTTACCGGGTGGGCGGACATACGCCGATGAAGGTGAATGTGCGCGTGATCGCCGCGACGCATCAGGATCTTGAGGTGCGGGTGGGCGAAGGTCTGTTCCGTGAAGACCTGTTTCACCGGCTGAATGTGATTCGCCTGCGCCTGCCGGCGTTGCGCGAGCGGCGTGAGGATATTCCCTTGCTGGTGCGCCATTTCATGCAGAAAAGCGCCCGCGAGTTGGGGATGGAAGCCAAGGGCGTATCGGATTCGGCGCTCAAGACACTGGTCAATCTGCCGTGGAGCGGCAACGTGCGCCAACTGGAAAACGTCAGCCACTACCTGACCGTGATGGCGCCAGGCCAAGTGGTGGAGGTGGGCGATTTGCCGACCGATCTGATGCAGGGTAGTGTCGAGCAAACGGGGGGCGACTGGCTGCAGGGTCTGGCTGCCGAGGCCAGTGCCCGGCTGGCGCGAGGCGAAGCGGCCATCCTGGGCGAGTTGACGCAGGCCTATGAAAAGACCTTGATCGAAGTGGCGTTGCGCCACACGGGCGGGCGCCGTATTGAAGCCTCCCACTTGCTGGGATGGGGACGCAATACCCTGACGCGCAAAATCCATGAACTGGGAATGGACGACGACGAGGTGGACAAGCCTGCGTGAAGTTCTGTGTGGAGAAATCTGCACCCAACAAAAAAGCCGACGGACTGTCGGCTTTTTTGTTGGGTGCGGGCTAAAGGGTCAGGCTGCCTGGGCTTCTTCCAGAAGCTTTTGCATTTCGCCCTTCTGATACATCTCAATCATGATGTCCGAACCGCCGATCAATTCGCCCTTGATGTAGAGCTGCGGGAAGGTCGGCCAGTTGGCATAGTGCTTCAGATTTTCGAAAATTTCCGGGTCAGCCAGCACGTTTACGGCCAGGAAATCCTTCAGGCCGCAAGCCTGCAGAACTTGCGCTGCGCGCGATGAAAATCCGCACTGCGGAAACTGGGGTGTGCCTTTCATGTACAGCACGACGTTATTGGTGGTGACTTGGTCACGGATGCGATCGAGTGGGGTCATTGGGGGCTCCTGAAGAATACTTGAGTAGAACACTCGGGAATTATACGCGCGAAGAAATCGGCGTCAAGCCGTTTTTGGTGTGCCGTTGTCCAGATAGGGGCTGATAAAGGCCTTGTGGAACAAGTGCGGAATGAGTAAATGCGCGGGCATGCGCAGCCAGTGAGCGCGGACAAAAGCCGCTTGGCGGGCCATCGGTGTGAAGCCATCGGCACAGCTATCGTGAATGGGTGCGAGGGCGCGAGTGAAGATGCTGTCCATCAGGGAACGCATGAAGCGACCGGGAGCGCTGGCCGCGAGTTCGGCATTCACGTTGTCGGGTACCGGCGTGTTGAGGAAATGGCCCAGGTAGCGCAGCGCATAGAACAACGGACGGCTCAGATGCAGTTCGTTTGCGCGTGCGATCAAACGGGCCCAGAACTGGGGGTCCGCAGCGGTAGCATCACGCAGCAAGAGGTCGAGGTCAGTCAGATCGCGCAAGCCATGCGGCAATTCGCCATCGTGGAACAAATGGGTGGCGGAATGCAGGATGCGGTCTTCCGCCGCCAGCACATGAATGCCGGGCAGGTCCTGCGCCTCGATGGCCCGGCTACGCAACTTGGCTGAATCCGGATGGTAGCGTGCAGTGTCGGGCAGGATGGCGTGGTGCACGTCAACCACGGTATCGCGCTGGATATGCTGCATCGGCGGAAGTTCGTGCATCCAGCGGCGGTAGTAGCGCTTGTCGTACTCGGACAGCCCGGTGGCATGCCAGCCCGCCAGCATGAGCGAAGATTCGGCTTGCGGCAGGTGCTCGCGTGGCACCAGGATGTCGATGTCGTTGAACAGCCGGCCTTCGGCAGCGGGCAGCCCGGCGGCAACGTAGGCGGCGCCCTTGAGCACAATCAGGGGGCCATCCAGGTCGGAGAGGGCTGTGCGGAGTTGTTGCAGTTCCCAACGTACGGCGATTCGCTGTTTGTCAGCAAGTGTTTCTGCTGCATCGAAGTGCCATTGGGCTGTGGCTGGAATGGCCGTTGCCAGCCCGTGCCGGCGGAACAGGCTGGCCAGCCGGGCCAGCAGGCCCGCCGCCCGGGCCTGTCGTACCAGGATGTCCCATTCGCTCATGGAAAAGCGGCTGACTGCCTCGGGGTTGCGCAGGACACGGGCAAGCAAAACACGGGATAAATGCATAGGTCAGGCAGTGCCGTTCGTATCGGCCAGATGGTCGAATGCGGCAATGGCCTCGTGCAACTGGCTGTAGCGGAAATCGTAGCAGGCTGCCTGGTCAACCAGTGTTGTGCCGACACGAAAGCCATCCGCACCCAGGTGGCTGTAGTTGAACGCATTTTGCGCCAGAAACATGAAAGTTTGGGCTTTCGAACGTGGCGTCAGGAGGGTGGTCGCTTCGGCTTCCCATTTGGGGAAAATCACCCAGCCCGGGCGTGCCGTTTCGTGCTGGCGTAGCACGCTGTCGCGCGGTGGGCGCATGTGGGCCACGGTGCCTTTGATCGTGTCGTGCGAGGCGCGATTGATATAGACATCCGGGCTGAACTGGCGAATGACATCGATCGATTGATTCTTCAGGCTGACGGGGCGCGGCAAGGGCTGAATCAGGCCTGATTTGCGGTCGATCAGCGTCAGTTCATCCGAGAGCAGACGCCATCCGGACAGAACCAGGCCCGCTGTCAGCGTGCTTTTCCCGGAACCGGGCGGTGCGGGCAGAATGGCTGCCAGGCCATTTTTTTCGACCACCGCGGCATGGATGATGAGGTACTGATGAGCCTGGGTCGACACACACCAGTTGAGGCCCCATTCCAGCATCGGAAAGGCCTGATCGCGCGGCAGCGGTTTGAAGGGCTGCATGCCGTCGAACGAAAATTCGGCCTGGGGACGCAGCCAGCGTCGCAGGCTGGCCGGGGCGTTGACGGAGACATGAAAGTCAGCAAAGGCCTCGTGTGTGCTGCGAACCTCAAACTGACCATAGAGTTCAACCAGGCCTTCCACAACATAGGGGAAACGGGACTGCACTTTGAGCGAGAACGGGCCAGTGCGCATCCAGACGCCGTTGCCGGCCAATTGCCTGCGCAATTCGGCAGGTGGGAGTTGCAGCAATTTCATGGGATGCCTAGTGTTGTGAATCAGAAATATCGAAACATGAAGCGGTGTCTTTTCCCGCATGGCGGCGTTGCGAGTTGTTGCCATAGAGCCAGCTATGCCGCCTCCTCGCGCCTTGCCCTACGAAAAAATCCATCCGCTTCATTTTGTTCCCCTATTTCTGATTCACGACACGAGTAGTCCGATCTTATGCAGGCTGTTCAGCGTGTCTTCGGCCAGTTCATGGAATTGGGGCGTGTCGGCTATATCGAGGCGGGCGGCCAGTGTGGTCGCGAGTTCATCTGCCGTATATCCAGGGTGTTCGTGACAGGTTTGATACAAAGCCAGCGTCAGCGGCTTGAGATAATGGGTGTCGCCGGAAGCGGTGTCATAGATGACGGCTTCGTCCCCCCAGCTTTTCAACAGGCGTGTTGGAGCAGACGAGACGCGTGTCATTGGCCTCAGTTCAGCGGACAGCCGCGCTCATTCAGCTTTTCAAGAGAATCCTTCAGGTCCGCTGCCCGATGCAGGTTGTTCCGGAATAGGGTGATGATTTCACCAGATGTGTAGCCGTAATTGACGTCGGGGTGGGCGGCATTGAGTAGCGCTGCGACTGCATGGAAGCCCAGGTTGGTCGAGATCGGGTCACCATTCCCGTTCAGCAATTGCATCACTTCGAGCAGGGTATACGGCGTGCCATTATTTTTGTTGTACTGGGTGACGCCGAAAACGGTATTGAATTTATCGGTGGTTTTGAAACCGGTCCCCCTCCAGGAATCCAGATGCTGGGATTGTTTCCAGTACCCCGGGGTGCAGCCGGCGCAGGAGGGTCCTTTGGGTGCGGATAAATTGCCCGAAGCCATGCCGGAAATGGTGCACTGATTGGCCCATACCGGGCGGCTGGCGAGTGTGAAAACCGCTGCGACTCCAAGTGCGGCGCCCGCCAGCTTGCGGCGGGAGGGGTTGATCTCGCCATTTTGTGTGGTTTCTGGCGGGGTGTCTTGAGTATCGGGTGAGCGGTCAGACATGGCAGGCCTCGACAATTATTTGAATAGTGTGAAGGTAGTTAGAGCAAGAATCGCGCCAATATACCTTGAGCCCCGCTGAGAAGGCCACAGTGAACAGGATTGGGTGTTGCGGTACCAAGCCCTGTTTCTTTGAGTGTAAATTATTTCGACAGTTTTCCACCGCTTACCCGAAGAATGCCGGCGAGATCGGGCCAGCTTTGCGCGGCGAGGAAGTGATGCGTGTGTAACAGGGCGCGGACAGCTTCAGCCTGATCGTAGCCATGTTCCAGTAGCAGGGTGCCGCCGGGCTTGAGATGTGTGCTGGCAGAACGAATCAGGTGGCGCAGGTCATCAAGGCCGTCCGGGCCGGATGCCAGCGCGGTCAAAGGTTCAAAGCGCACGTCGCCACGCGCCAGATGCGGGTCGGCCACGGCAATATAAGGCGGGTTGCTGACAATAAGGTCGAAATGCCGACCCGCGAGTGCGGTGAACCAGTCACTCTGCAGGAATTCCACGCTGGCGTGGAGCCGGGCGGCATTGCGTCGTGCAACAGTCAGTGCGGCGCCGGATTGGTCCACCGCGGTGATATGTGCGAGCGGGCGTTCGAGCGCCAGCGTAATGGCGATGCACCCGCTTCCTGTGCCCAAGTCCAGCACCTCTACGGCCTGATCGGTGGGAAGGTGTGATAGCGCCAGTTCAACCAGCAATTCGGTGTCGGGGCGCGGAATCAGCACATCCGGCGAAACTTCAAACGGACGGCCATAGAATTCGCGCTTGCCGACCAGGTAGGCGATGGGTTCGCCCGCCAGTCTGCGAGCTAACAGCATCTGCAATGGCGCGGCGTGCGTTTCGGACAGCGAATCCGTGTCATGCGCGATCAGCCAGGCTGGGTTGACGCCCCAGGCAAATGCCGCCAGCACGCGCGTTTCCAGCCGCGCCTCGCGTTTATCCAGTCCCGGCATGGCGCCGAGTTGGTGGCTGGCGGCGGCCAGGCAGTCGGCCACCGTCCCCCCTGGCCCCTGATCCCTTGCCGCTGAATTCTGTTTATTCACCTGCAAGCGTGGCCAGCAATTCAGCCTGGTGCTCGGCCGCCAACGCGTCGAAAAGTTCGGTCAGATCGCCGTCCATCATCGCGTCGATCTTGTACAGGGTCAGGTTGATGCGGTGGTCGGTGATGCGGCCTTGCGGGAAATTGTAGGTTCGGATGCGGTCGGAGCGATCGCCACTGCCGACCAGGCTTTTTCGCGTACTGGCTTCCAGGGCTTGCTGTGCCTGGGTCTCGCGGTCTTTCAGGCGAGCCGCCAGTACGCTCATCGCCTGCGCACGGTTGCGGTGCTGCGAACGGTCATCCTGGCATTCGACTACCAGCCCGGTCGGCAGGTGGGTGATGCGGATGGCGGAATCGGTCTTGTTGATGTGCTGGCCGCCCGCGCCCGACGCGCGATAGGTGTCGATGCGCAGATCGGCAGGGTTGATCACAATTTCACCAACCTCATCGGCTTCCGGCATCACCGCCACGGTGCAGGCCGAGGTATGGATCCGGCCCTGCGATTCGGTTTCCGGCACGCGCTGCACGCGGTGGCCGCCCGACTCGAACTTCAGTCGCGAATAGGCGCCCTGGCCGGCGATGCGGACGATGGCTTCCTTGTAGCCGCCCATGTCGCCGGGGTTTTCCGATACCACGTCCACCTTCCAGCCTTGCCGCTCGGCGTAGCGCGTGTACATGCGCAGCAGGTTGCCGGCAAACAGGGCGGATTCATCCCCGCCGGTGCCGGCACGGATTTCGAGAAAGATATTGCGTTCGTCATTGGGGTCGCGCGGCAGCAATGCGGCCTGTAGCTCGCTTTCCAGTTGTTCGATGCGTTCCACACTGTCGGCGAGTTCCGCTTCGGCCAGTTCGCGCATGTCGGGGTCGGCGAGGAGTTCAGTCGCGGTTTTCTGGTCGGTTTCGACTTGCCGGTATTGGCGGTATAAGGCCACGACAGGCGTCAGGTCGGCGTGCTCGCGGGTGAGCTTGCGGTAGGTTTCCATGTTGCCCGCAATGTCGGGCTGCGACAGCAGGGCGTCAAGTTCCTCGAGCCGCTCGTCGGCGCGAGCGAGCTTGTCGGTCAACGAAGCTTTCATTCCTGGTGCAGCCCGTAAAGCTGGCTGATCAGGCGGGCGAATTGATCACGCTCGGCACGGCTGGCGTGGTTGAGTGCGTGGGTGGGTGCATGCAGCAGTTTGTTGGCAAGGGCATGGCTCATCGCATCGAGCACGACGCGCGGATCGTCGCCGCGCGCCAGCGCTTTCTCGGCTTTCTCGATTTCGTGACGACGGTGGCGTTCGGCGCCATCGCGCAGTGAGCGGATCACCGGCACCAGTTCGCGACCTTCCATCCAGTGCACAAAATGTTCGACGCTGGTTTCAATGATGGCTTCAGCTTGCGCCACCTGGGCGCCCCGGCTGTCCATGCCTTCCTGCACCACTTGGCCCAGGTCGTCCACGGTGTAGAGGAAGACGTCGTTCATGTCGGCGACTTCGGCCTCGACGTCACGCGGCACCGCCAGGTCGACGATGAAAATCGGGCGGTGGCGCCGCTGCTTGATCGCACGCTCGAGCAGGCCCTTGCCGAGAATCGGTAGCGGGCTGGCAGTGGAGGTGATGATGATGTCGTAGGCCGGCAGTTCATCGGACAAGGCTGTGAGCGGAATGACATCCGCACCAAAGCGTTCGGCCAGCGGCCGTGCCCGCTCGGTAGTGCGGTTGGCGACCGTCATGCGGCGTGGATGCTGCGCAGCAAAGTGGGTGATACACAGCTCGATCATTTCACCCGCGCCGATGAACAGGCAGGCCTGTTCCTTGATGCTGGGAAAGAGGCGTTCGGCGAGCCGTACAGATGCGGCGGCCATCGACACGGAATTGGCACCGATCTCGGTGCTGGTGCGGACTTCCTTGGCGACCGAGAAGGTGCGCTGGAACAGCTTGTGCAGCAGCAGCCCGAGCGTGCCGGCTTCTTCGGCGGTCCGCACCGCCTGCTTCAACTGGCCGAGGATTTGTGTTTCGCCCAGCACCATCGAGTCGAGCCCCGCCGCGACGCGAAACGCGTGCTGCGCCGCTTTTTCGCGTGGCAACGCATACAGGTAAGGCGCGAGCTCCTTGCGTTCGATGTGATGGAAATCAGCCAGCCATTGTGTGACGGATTCGGGGGAGGGCGTGTTGCAATACAGCTCGGTGCGGTTGCAGGTCGACAGGATGGCAGCCTCGGACACGCGCTGGCTTTGCGTCAGTTCATGCAGCGCCTGGATCAGCTTTTCAGGGCCGAACGCCACCTGCTCGCGGATGGCGAGCGGTGCGGTATGGTGGTTGACCCCGAGGGTGAGAAGCTGCATGCGGCTTGGGCCGAAAAAAGAGACCGCTATTTTACCCGCTCTGCTACGCGGTGCGTGCAGGGAAAGCGAGACGGTCGTAATAGCGCCCCCGATAAAGCAGGCGACGGTGTTCGGGCGCGTCGGAAAAAGCGCTGCGGGTATGCAGGACATTGTTGCAGATGAGGCCCATGCCAGGGCGCAGGCGCGCTGTGAGCGTGTATTCCGGATGAGCAAGAATGTCGGCCAGCGTCCTGACGGCGGCCTGCGTGGTGGCATCGCCCTTCCACACGATTGAGCGGGTGCGCGCGGTATAGCGCATATAGAGAAAGCCCTGTTCCGCATCCACCGAGAATACCGGCCCACTCTGTTCGGCTCGCGCAACATTGTCATCGTCCATGCGGGCGGGAATGGTCATCGCGTCAGGCTGCATCAGTGCAGCGACATACTCGGGGCGGGTGTCGCGTAGCTGGATATAGGCGATTTCGTGGTCCAGCAGCGCATTTTCGCCGCCGGACTCGGCATCCTGCGCACAGTGCAGCGTCATGCCGAGAATGCGGCGGTCGGGCGTGTTGTAGTAGCCGTCGGTATGCCAGTTGATCGGTTTGTGGGTGTAGGGGATGAATTCCCCCCGCACGCTGCCTTCGTCGTCTGCCGGGGTGATGCTGGAGAGGCCGTCCTCGTCTGCGAGGTAATTGCCTTCCAGTCGGCTGAGGCCAAGTTGCCGTGCCAGTTGGTGCGGCAGCGATTTGTCGGCGGCAGGTAGATGCGGCGCGCTGTAGATGACCATGTTGGCACGCGTGCAACGGGATTCGAGCGCGCTGAATTCCTGTGGTGTCAGTTGCCGCGGGTTGGCCAGTGCAACGACGAGTTCGTCAACATTGCGCGGATAGGCGGCAAGCTTGGCGTCTCGCCAAGCGCGGTAATCCGTTTCGCAGGCCAGGTCGAAAGGCGAATTCGCCATGCCGTGCCTTACTCGGGCGGCAGCATGTCGGGCGAGCCAAAGCCGCGCTTGACGGGTGCGTCGGACAACAAGCCCATAAAGCTTTTGCGAACCATACCCATCATCTCGGGCATTTCAATATCCATGATCTGGTCCATGATCCAGGTCTTGTCGTCGTCGCCCATTTCTTCGCGGATTTGCAGGCTCAGGAAACGCAATGCCGGAAAGCTGGCTTTCTCGTCATTGGGAAACTCGAATTCTGCATAGTCGTCGAAACGGCGATTCAGGAAGTCGATGAATTCGGCCTTGTAGTTGCGGTTGGGGTCGGGGCCGACCGCATCGAGGATGTTCTCTTCCATCACTTCGCCGAGCCGGTTGGAAACCGCTTGCAGCACCGTGATGCGGCGCTCCGGTGACAGCGTGGCATGGGCCATGCGATCGCAGTAGTGCGCCAGGAAGGCCACGAATTCGGCTATCAGCTTGAAACCGCGAGCCGGGGTGAGGATGTCGTAGTTTTCGCGGCCGAGGTTGTCCAAGGCCTTGTCGGCAACGCGCCAGGTGGTCGAGGCGACCGCGCTGGCGATCTCCTCGGCGGTACGCTCACCGTCCTTCTTGAACCAGATGGTGCGGACTTTGACGGGTTTGACCATGAGTGTTCTCCTTTATTTCGGCCGTGCTTTATTCGCCCGTGGCGACAGGGCGGGCGGGATCGCGTATCCACTCGCTCCATGAACCGGGATACAGCCGTGAACCGGGAAGGCCGGCGACTTCCATCGCCAGAATGTTGTGACAGGCGGTGACGCCGGAGCCGCACATATGGAGAATCTGCCAGGCCGGCTTGCCCTTGAGCAGGGTCTGGTAGTTCTCGCGCAGCGCTTCGGGCGGCAGGAAGGTGCCGTCCATGTCGAGGTTTTCATCAAACGGCCAGTTGATTGCGTTGGGCACATGCCCGGCCACCGGGTCGAGCGGCTCGAACTCGCCGGAAAAGCGGCGGTCCGGGCGCGCGTCGATGATGAGTTGCTCGCCAGTCCGGGAAGCGTGCATGATTTCGTCCGCGCCCACAATCTGGCTGGGCTCTGGCAAACAGGCGCAGGCGGCCCGGCGCGGTGTTGGCAGTTCGGCATCGACCGGGTGTTTTTCGCGCAGCCATTTAGGATAGCCGCCATCCAGCAAGGCCACGCCGGGGTGGCCGAGCCAGCGCATCATCCACCATAGCCGCACGGCCATGGCGCCATAGCTGTCGTCATACACTGCCACCTGTTTGTTGACACCGACGCCCCACGCGCAGAGCTTTTCGGTCAGTGTGCGCGGATCGGGCAGAGGGTGACGCCCCGTGGCATCGGTGATGGGGGCGGAGAGGTCGTCGTCCAGATGAACGTAGTGAGCCCCGGGGATGTGGGCTTTTATATAAGCCTGGCGACCGGCCTCGGTGTCGGTGAGAGTAAAGCGGCAATCCAGAATCACCCAGTTCGGGTCATTCAGGTGTGCAGCCAAGTCTTCAGTGGTAACGAGGGTATTGGAAAACATGGATGGAGCCGTAATAAATTGAACTACAAGTTAGAAGCGGGCAGCGAGGCAAACGCCCCGCTGCCCGCTTCAACAGGTGCGCCCGATGTAAATCAGTAGCCGCCTTTGCCGAAAGGCTTCGGCAGGCCGGCCACGCGACAGCCCTGGCGTGCGGGCATATTGGGGAACAGTTCGTACAGCGTTTTTTTCCAGTCCACACTATCGTGCAGGTCAGTCAATTCAGCAACCATGTTGCGGAAATTGGGTGTCTGGCCGTCATCTTTGTACTTATCGCGCAGGTAATTGACAACTTGCCAGTGCGCGTCGGTCAGCTTGATGCCTTCGGCTTCTGCAATAACCGGGACGATTTCATCGCTGAAATTGGCTTCCAGCAGAAAATTCTCATCGCCGGTTTCCAGTTCTTCGCCGTTCAACATGTAACCCATGATTACTACTCCTTTCAGGTTTGGTTTTTAAAGAATCACCGGTGCGACCGGTGCAATAGATTTATGCGGAATAAATATCCCGCAGCCTAACAAATGGTTGCGACCCAGTCCTTCGTCCTGCAGTTGCAGGGACTTGTGCGGCGGCACGTCATGCAGCATTAGACTAAAGCCATGCAACGGGCCAGACGCACTTTGCAGAGTTTGTGCCTTGCCGCAGATGAAACCGCAACGTAACCGGAAATGGCCGTCCAGTTCACGCATCACGTCCTGCACGAATTGTTCTTCACCTGCACTGCCAGTGTCAACAAAGTGCGAGTAGATGTGAGAAAACGGGCTGAATTCACGGGACTTGAAACGGCCAATCTGCAGCGTGTGGCCCGCCAGATCGAGTGTCTGCCCGGTCAGTCGTTGCATGTCGCCCAATCGCACTTTGGGGACGCGAATGGACAGCTTGGCACGCCGGTTGATACAGAGCGTGGCGTCCCCGCTGTTGGTTTCCGCGCCTTTCAGGTGCTGGATACCGGCACTCGTTTCCTCGCCCAGCCAAGGCAGCAGCCGTTGCAGGCCGTCCGAGAGTGACTGTGCATGCTCCACCGGAATGATCGTGCCCGCCAGGTCGAACTGCAAGTCGACCATGCGGGGCACATATTCTTCCGGCTTGGCTTCAGGCCAGTCCCAACTCATGGTGCATCTCCGGCATGGTCGCTGGCCCATGCCCGCATCAGGTCGCCCCATTTCTGCGCGCTGACCGGGTCGACGTCGAAAGTGGTGAAGCGCTTGTTTTCGCGGATGCGGATGCGCAGAAACGGCACACCGCCCGCCTCGTGTGCAAGATGATGAAATTCGACTTCCTGGCCGCCGAACGGCAGTCGCATTTTGTCTAGCGGGGTAATTTCTGGCATGTGTTCTCGATCTGACTGGCTATTTTACGTTGCAGTAATCCGCATTGCGGAACCATGGAACTCCAGCGTTTATGGGGGAGCGATCCCGCATTTCAACCCTTTTATTCATATGGGCTTGCGCTTGCAACAATATTTTAATACTCTTATTTGTTCAGGTGGCGGACGCGTAATATTTTACCCATGCATACGTTATTACCCATGTAATACGAATGTAATACGAGTAAAACATTCAAGCACCGGAAAACATCATCTACTCCTTTTGGGTAGGTAATGACCTACCGCGATAGGGTGAGTGATTAACCCAAGAGAATGATGGTGGCGCGGCCGCCTAGCCAATATGATGATGCAATACCGCTAGACTCACGGCTCAAGCGGGCATTTCGAAATGTTCTAGGAGAGAAGACTATGGCAAAGCAAATGATTGATACGCCCATGCTTGATCAGCTTGAAACTGGCCCGTGGCCCAGCTTCGTGACAAATCTCAAGCGACTGGCAAAGGATAACGACATGATGGTTGACCTGCTGGGTCAGCTGGAGACGTCCTATCAGCATAGAAAAGGCTACTGGAAGGGTGGTACGGTCGGCGTCTTCGGCTACGGTGGCGGTATCATCCCGCGCTTTACCGAACTGAAGGACGAGAACCATAAGCCGCTGTTCCCCGAGGCGGCCGAATTTCATACCCTGCGTATTCAGCCGCCCGCAGGCATGCATTACACGTCCGACCTGCTGCGCAAGATCTGTGATGCCTGGTCTGACAATGGCGGCTCGGGCCTGCTCGCGTTCCATGGCCAATCCGGCGACCTCATGCTTCAGGGTTGTAAAACAGAGGATGTCCAGCGGGCGTTTGACGCGTTCAACGAAATGGGCTTCGACCTCGGCGGCGCCGGCCCTGCGCTGCGTACCTCGATGTCCTGCGTTGGTGCGGCCCGCTGCGAACATTCCTGCTTCGACGAGGCCAAGGCGTTGCGCTTTGTCATCAACAACAATATTGACGACATGCACCGCCCGTCCTTGCCCTACAAGTTCAAATTCAAGTTCTCTGGTTGCGCCAACGACTGCGTCAACGCGATCCAGCGTTCCGACTTTGCAACGATTGGCACTTGGCGCGACAACATTCGCGTCAATGAGGAGCAGGTTCGGGATTACTACAAGGTTCATGGCATGAACGACCTGGTCAACGACGTGATCAGCAAGTGCCCGACCAAGGCCATTACCCTGGTGTCCAGCGACAAGTTTCAGGCCAGCGAGCACGTGTCGGCCGCCAACTTGGGCGATGGCAACACCCTGTGCATCGACAACAAGAACTGCGTCCGCTGCATGCACTGCCTGAACGTCATTCCCGGCGGCCTGCGGACCGGTGTGGATAAAGGTATCACCATCCTGATTGGCGGCAAGAGTGTGCTGAAAATCGGCGCCACGATGGGTACGGTGGTGATTCCGTTCATGAAGCTCGAGTCCGATGAGGATTTTGAAAGGCTGAATGAACTGGCACGCAACGCGATCGACTTCTTCGCCGAAAATGCGCTGGAGCACGAGCGTACCGGTGAGATGATCGAGCGTATTGGCCTGGCCAACTTCCTCGAAGGCATGGATATCCCGGTTGATCCCAACATGATCAGCCAGCCGCGTTCCAACCCTTACTTCCGTTCTGACGATTGGGACGAACAAGTCGAGAAGTGGAACGAGTACAAGCAATCGACTGCTGCTTAAGTTTCATTTACCGTGGGCCTTGGCGAGAGCCGGGGTCCATGCATTAAATCAGTTGGAGAAAAAACATGGCAGAAATGCGTCCTCCTATCGAATCCGGCGCACCGGATCCGATGCCCTACATGCACCCCGTGATGGTGAAGAACTATGGCAAGTGGGCTTTCCACAGCCATCCAAAGCCGGGTGTTCTCTATCATCGCGCCGAATCTGGCGATGAGGTCTGGACCGTCAAGGCGGGTACGGCACGTCAGATGGATCACTACACGGTCCGCGAGTTGGCTGACATTGCCGACCAATATGCTGACGGGTTCGTGCGCTTTACCATCCGTTCCAACGTCGAATACATGGTGTCCGACGAGTCGAAGGTCGAGCTGTTGATCAAGGCGTTG
>JACDJC010002491.1_pt1 | contig 14369 bp, 15 predicted proteins | sample 7454191 | NCBI WGS metagenome assembly JACDJC01 (sample SAMN14253291, study PRJNA609438) | sludge metagenome | isolation source: sludge after 25d culture with pyrite and EDTA | collected 2018-12-20 | reverse complement strand
TGGGCGAAGACCGGCGTGGTGACGAGCGCGTCGTGACGCAGGCGTTCACCGGCAGTTTCAAAATCAGTGACCAACTTCGCAACGAATTTTTGCGTGCGGTTTCGCATCGCGACCTGAAATAGACGCTGCGGTGACGGCCGGACGATGCCGACTGCTGCGATCAAACGATCACCGAACGGGGAAAACCATGTACAGACGAATCCTGGTTGCCATAGACGGAAGCTCCGGCGCCACGCACGCGCTCCAGCATGCGGTCGGTCTTGCCAAAGGGCTGTCCGCCAGCTTGCGTATCATCCATGTTGTCGATATCGGCTTGCTGTCTTACGGGCCGGAACTCGGCGTCGATGTCGACGCCTTGCTTGCGGCGCGCCAGGCCGCTGCCGAAAAGGTCCTCGCCGCTGCGCGGGATAGTGTGCAGGCGCCCGAATTCGAGGTCGAAACCCGGCTGCTGGATACGGCGACGCCGGTCCAGCATGTGGCTGCGGCGATTGCCGAGGCGGCAGCCGGCTGGCCGGCCGATCTGTTGGTGCTGGGGACGCATGGGCGCAGAGGCGTCGAACGCTGGCTGCTCGGCAGCGTAGCCGAGGGCGTCGCCCGGCGCTCGAAGGTACCGGTGCTGCTCGTTCCCGCGCCGGGCTGAGCTGCCGGATCGCCATGACCAACCCCGCTCTCCGCCCGCGCACGCTGATCCTGCCGCCGGCGCCCTATGCCGCGGCGCTGCTCGGCGGCTGGTGGCTGGATCGCCACTTTCATTCGCTTCCGCTTGAGTTGGGGACGGCAACCCAGCCGCTGAGCTGGCTGCTCGTCGGCATCGGTCTGGTGCTGTTCGGCTGGACGCTAACGACCTTCTGGCGCCACCGCACTACGGTCAATCCCTATCAGGCAGCGTCCACGCTGTGCACCGGCGGGCCGTTCCGTTTCAGCCGCAATCCGATCTATGTCGGTGACTGGTTTGTTTTCGCTGGGGTGTCGCTACTGCTGGCGACAGCATGGCCGCTGCTGTTTGCCCCGCTGATCTGGCTGATGCTGCACTACGGCGTGATCCGCCACGAGGAAGCCCACCTCGAAGCCCGTTTCGGCGATGACTATCGGGACTACAAAGCCCGCGTGCGGCGCTGGCTTTGAACCGCTTGGCGGGCGGGCGCCTCGCCGCTGCCGCACGGGTCGGGGTTCAGCACCGGGCGGGAATGACCGATATCAACAGAACTGCGTGATTCCGGAGTGTGCTCATGAACATTACCCTGCACGATAAATCGCTGGAAGTCAGATTGACCGCAGCCGCGCAAAAGGCGCTTGCCAGACGGACCACCCCGCTGGTTGCCGAAATGGAACTGTTGTTCTCCTGCCTGTTGCGCAAGCGGGTGTACTTTGGGGATTCGGTGGATGGAGCCACGCCGGTAAACAGCCAATTGTCGGTACGCTTCAAGCCCATCATGACGCGACGCTGCAGCGTCGCAGAAGGCGGCGCAACACCGCCTTCGGAAGGTTTCCCGCTTGAAAATCCGCGTCCCTTCATACCCGGCTGGCTGGCAATCGATTATCGCCGTGGCGAGTGGGTAGGGAAATTTGGTTATGCGGAATAAGCCCGGCTGCGCCTCGCGAACCGTCATAGCCTAGCCAGTAACCGGCCCCAGTATTTCCAGTGCGTTGCGTGTCGTGGCATCGCGAATGTCAGCCACACTTATCCCGCGCAGTTCAGCCAGTGTTTGTGCAATGCGTGGCAGTTCGCCTGGCGCATTGCGGCCGCGCCCGATCCAGACTGGCGGGATGTCCGGGCTGTCGGTTTCCAGCACAATGGCGTCCAGCGGCAGACCCACTGCCAGACGTCGCAGATTATTGGCGCGCGGCCAGGTGAAGGCGCCGCCAAACCCCAGTTTGAATCCCAGTTTGATGAATTCATCCGCCTGCTGCGGACTGCCGTTGAAGGCGTGGGCGATACCGCCGCGCACTTTAATCTTGCGCAGATGCTTCAGAATTTGATCGTTGGCTTTGCGGCAATGCAGCAAAACGGGCAAGCCGTGTTCCTGCGCGATCTTCAATTGCTCTACGTAGTAGAACTCTTGTATCGAATAGTCAAAATCCGAAAAAAGATCGAGTCCGATTTCGCCGATGGCCACCGGGCGCTGCGTTTCGATTTGCTTGCGCAGTTCGGCCAGATGCTCGGGGCGATGCACGTCGATCAGCATCGGGTGCAGGCCCCACGCGCGTCGACAGCCCGGGTAGCGTTCGCAGGTGGCGGCTACTGCGGCGAAGTTGTCACGGCTGACGGCGGGGATGATCTGGATGGCGACACCAGCCTCGACAGCACGCGCGTACTCGGTATCGCGATCATCCTTGAATTCGGCTGCGTCGAGATGGCAGTGGGTATCGATAAAAAACGGCACCGCGCAGGGTGCCGTTTTTGCTGAGTCAGCCACGGATTCAATCGTTGCTGGCAAAGCCCAGCAGGTGCAGCAGGCTGGTGAACAGGTTGAAGATGGCAACGAACAGTGTGACCGTCGCCATGATGTAGTTGGTTTCGCCGCCGTTGATGATGTTGCTGGTCTCATACAGGATAAGGCCGGACATCAACAGCACGAACATGGCGGATACTGCCAACGACAGGCCGGGCATCTCGAAGAAGATCGCGCCAATTCCGGCGAGGAAGGCAACCAAGATGCCGACCATGAGGAAACCGCCCATGAAGCTGAAATCCTTGCGGGTGGTCATCACATAAGCCGAGAGCCCAAGGAAGATCGCGGCGGTGCCGCCCATCGCCATCATCACCACCTGGCTGCCGTTGGGCAGGGCCAGATAGGTATTGAGGATCGGGCCTAGCGTGTAGCCCATGAAGCCGGTGAGGGCGAACACGAAGGCGATGCCGAGGCCGCTTTCGCGGAACTTGGTGGTCAGGAACAACAGGCCAAAGTAACCGACCAGGGTGATGATCATGCCGGGATGTGGCAGATTCATTGACATCGAAATACCAGCGACGAGCGCTGAAAAGGCCAGCGTCATCGACAGCAGCATGTAGGTGTTCTTAACGACCTTGTTAGTCGAGGCGACCGCAGACTGGCTGCGGTTAATCGTGGTGACTTGCGGGTTCATGTGGTTTCCTCACGTGAATTAAAACAACTAGAGCGAGTATAGAGTGTTTTGCCGGCCAAGGGTTCCAAAGTCCATGCTGGCTGCATGGATTCATGGCAGGCTTATTCGGCCTTTTTTTCACTGCGCAGCATCAGATTCATCAACTCGCCCGGCAGCGGGAAGACGATGGTGTTGGTTCTGTCGCCGGCGATGTTGGAGAGCGTCTGCAGATAGCGCAACTGCATGGCCTCGGGCCTGCCGGCGAGGATCTCGGCGGCGGCCAATAGTTTCTCGGAAGCCTGCAGTTCGCCTTCGGCATGAATCACCTTGGCGCGCCGCTCGCGTTCGGCCTCGGCCTGCTTGGCGATGGCACGCACCATGGTTTCGTCGATGTCGACGTGCTTGATCTCGACGTTGGAAACCTTGATGCCCCAGGCGTCGGTCTGCGCATCCAGCAACTGCTGGATGTCCTGGTTCAGGCGCTCGCGTTCGGCCAGCATGTCGTCGAGTTCGTGCTTGCCCAGCACGGCGCGCAGCGTGGTCTGCGCCAACTGGCTGGTCGCGACCAGAAACTCCTCCACCTGCAGGATGGCCTTGGCCGGGTCGATGACGCGGAAATACAGCACGGCGTTGACCTTGACCGAGACGTTGTCGCGCGAGATCACGTCCTGGCTTGGCACGTCCAGCACCACGGTGCGCAGATCGACCCGTACCATCTGCTGGATGCCCGGAATGACGATGATCAGCCCCGGCCCTTTCACCTTCCAGAAGCGCCCGAGCATGAAGATCACGCCGCGCTCGTATTCGCGCAGGATGCGCAAGCTGGCGACCAGCAGCGCCACGATGAAAAAAACGATCGTCAAGCCACCGAATTCAAACATGGTCTTCTCCTTGTGTGGGCTCTACTTCTAGGATCAAGTCGTGCCGGGCACGCACCCGGACGGATGTGCCGCGCTTGAGCGGGACCTTGCTGCGCACCCGCCATTGCTCGCTATGGACGCGAGCCCAGCCTTCGTGTTCCATGTCTTCGAGAACTTCACCGGCCGCATCGATCATTTCTTCGGCACCCGTCACTATCGGTCGCGCACGCGCCTTGATGGCCATGCCGACGACAAAGAAGCTGAACAGGCCGCTCGCTAGTGCGACCGGGACGATCAGCATCCACGGGACGCCGTAGCCGGGCACATCGGTATCGATCAGCATCACCGAGCCGATGACGAAGGCGACGATGCCGCCCAGCCCCAGTGCCCCGAAGCTGGGGATGAAGGCCTCCGAAATCATCAGGATGATGCCGAGGATCATCAGCGCCAGGCCGGCATAGCTGATCGGCATGACCTGCAGCGCAAACAGCGCCAGCAACAGGCAGATGCCGCCGACCACACCGGGGAACAGCATGCCGGGGTTGGAAAACTCGTAGATCAGGCCGTAGATGCCCAGCAGCATCAGGATGTAGGCAATGCCGGGATCGCCGATGACCGCCAGCAAGCGGCTGCGCCAGTCGGGTTTGACCGGCTCGATCGTGACGTTGGTGGTGTCGAGTACCACGGTCTGTCCGTTCATCCTGATGCTGCGGCCATTGAGTTGCTTCAGCAGGTCGTCAAGATCGGTGGCAACAAGGTCAACGACTTTCAGCTTGAGCGCTTCGCTGGCCGACAGGCTGACGGCCTCGCGCACCGCCCGTTCGGCCCATTCGCTGTTGCGGCCGCGCAGTTCGGCGAGGCTGCGGATATAGGCTGCGGCGTCGTGTACCGCCTTGCGCATCTTGGGGTCGCCCGACGGTGTGGCGGCCGGTTTGGCCGTCTCAGGCTGGGTCGATCCGGGTTTGTCCGGTGTGGCGGGTTTATCGCCGCCGCCCGGCGCCAGTTCGACCGGTGTTGCTGCACCCAGATTGGTGGCCGGCGCCATCGCCGCGATGTGGCTGGCATACAGGATATAGGTGCCGGCGCTGGCAGCGCGCGCACCCTTGGGCGAGACATAGGTGGCTACTGGAACCGGTGAAGCCAGGATGGCCTTGATGATGTCGCGCATCGACGAGTCCAGTCCGCCCGGCGTGTCCATCTCGATGACCACCAGATGGGCCTGGTCTTTGATCGCTTTATCCAGGCCGCGCAGCAGGTAATCGGCGCTGGCCGGGCCGATTGCACCCTGCACCGTCAGCACTCGCACGGTCTCCGCGCTGGCAGGGGCGGCCAGCCCCAGGATCAGGCAGGCAAATAGGGCAAGACGTGACAGGAGGTGAAGCGGGTTGACCATGGCTTCACTGTAGACAGAAAACCAGGCTTGTGTGCAACCGGGAGCCGGGCTATCCGCGAAGGGCGTGAGGGCGCACGAATAAATGCAGAGCGAGAGATTCTTCGCAAAGCTTCGCATTCTTCGCGGAAAATCCTATGGCTGAAGGGCCGCTTAGTTCGCGACCACCGGCAAGATCCACAATTCGACCCGACGATTCAGTTGGCGGCCCGCTTCGGTAGCGTTGTCGGCGTGTGGCGCGGTTTCGCCTTTGCCATAGGCTTCCAGCCGCAAGGGGTTGACGTTCTGCCCGGCGAAATAATTCAGCACCGATTGCGCGCGCTTTTCCGACAGGCTCTGGTTGTATTCATGCGTGCCCACGCTGTCGGTGTGACCGATGACGGTGACGGTGGTCTTGCCGTACTGATTCAGCACGCTGGAAATCTTGTTCAATGTCGGCAGGTAGCCGGATTTCAATACGGTCGAGTTGGTGTCAAAACCGGTGCTGGAGGTCATGCTGACCAGCAGGGCATTGTCGCTGGCGCGTTGTTCGATGCTGATGTCGCCGCGCTGGATTTCGGACTGTAGCAGGCGCTGCAGATCCTTGGCCTGCTTGTCCATGTAATAGCCCACGCCGGCGCCGGTCAGGCCGCCGCCGACCGCACCGATCAGCGCGCCCTTGCCGCGGTTCTTGTGGCTGATGATGGCGCCGAGCACCGCGCCGCTCGCGGTGCCGATGATGGCGCCTTTCTCGGTTTTGTTCAGGTCGCGCTTGTCGCCCAGGTCATTGGTTGCGCAGGCGGAGAGCAGGAAAATGGTTGTCAGCGGAAGGGCAATCAGTGAGCGTCGCATGGTGTGTCCTTTGGATAATGGAGTGAAATCGGGAGCCATCTGGCAGCGTGGTTGTTGAGTGATGAAGCGGCTGTTGGGTTTCATTGCAGACATTCGGTTCCCGTTGTTTGGCCCGGGATCGAAGGGCGAAACGGTTTAATTCGGACTTGCCGGGCCATCGTGTTCCTGTTCCGGCGTGGGCGCGAGCGATTGGACCTTGAGATGCAGCGCCGCCTTGCCGAGCAGGTGCGCGCTGACCGGCGCGGTGATGAAAAGAAACAGCGTGACCAGCACTTCGTGCAGGCTGATGCCTTCGTCGCGTACGCTGAAATAGAGTGCCGACGCGATCAGCAGGCAGCCCACCCCGAGCGTGGTGGCCTTGGTGGGGCCGTGCAGGCGCGTATAAAAATCACGCAGGCGGAAAAGGCCCAGCGAACCGATGAAGGTGAAGATCGCGCCGGTGAGAACCAGGATGGAAATCAGGATATCGATCATGTTTTCATGCTCATTCGATGATGTCGCCGCGCAGCAGGTACTTGCACAGCGCTACGGTGCCGACAAAGCCCATCATGGCGATCAGCAATGCCGCCTCAAAGTAAATGGCGTTGCCCAGATGGATGCCGAGTAATACCAGCAGGGCGAGGGTGTTGATGTAAAGCGTGTCGAGCGCAAGGATGCGGTCAGGGGCATCCGGGCCCTGGATCAGGCGCCAGAAGCTCAGCAGGAAGGCCAGGCTGACCAGCGCATAGGCGATTGGAACGACGGTCATCAGCATCAGTCGATTTCCTGTTCAAAAATCTTTTTCAGCGGGACTTCATAACGCTGCTTGATTTCGGCGACCAGCGCAGCGGGGTCGTCGGTATCCAGGGTGTGGACGATCAGCGTGCGTTGGTCTGCGCTCAGCAGTACCGATACGGTTCCAGGGGTGAGCGAAATGGTGTTGGCCAGCAGGCTGATGGCGAGATTGGTCTTGAGTTCGACTGGAATCTGAACAAACGCTGGGCGCAGGTGCGTCGGGCCGCGCAAGATCAGCCAGGCAACCTGAAAGCTGCCACGCACGATGTCGTAAATGAAAATAGCCAGATAGCGCAGCAGGGTCAGTGGATGGCGGATGCGAATCTGCTCCGGCCAGAAACCCGAGGTAGCAAAAGGAATCAGCCAGCCGAGCAGGGCACCCAACACAAGGTGGCCGGCGGATAACTGGTTGACCAGCAGCAGCCACAGAATGGTGAGCGTGATCGTCAGCAGCGGGTGCGGGAGCAAACGTCTCATGGCGCAGTTCCCAACACGGCTTCAATGTACAGCTGCGGTGCCAGCAATTGCGCAGCTGTAGCCGTGGCGTAGTTGGCAAGCGGGCCGGCCCAGAGCATCAGGCCGATGATCAGCAGCAGCAGTCCGGCGATGGGCGCCAGTGCGGCCAGTGCTGGTGGCGTGTGTGCCTCGGGCGTGTGCGTCGAGTTGCTGCTTGTACCCGAATGGGCGCTTGCATGATCCGAGTGCGTGCTCGTGCCCGAATGGGTGCGGTAAAACAGCAGGCTGCCACTGCGTGCCAGCGCGATCATGGTGGCCAGGCCGGTAGCAAGCACTACGCCCCACACCCAGGGCATGAGCGGCAACTCGGTGGCGGCTTGCAGCAGCATGAACTTGCCGAGGAAGCCTGGCAGCGGCGGCAGTCCGGCATTGGCCACGGCCACGATGAAAAACAGACCACCCAATACGCGTGCACCCGGCATGGCCGGGCCGGACTCAAAATGGTCGGCGAGCGGGCCGCGCGCACGGCTGATCGCGTCGGCCAACAGGAATAATGCGGCTGCGCCGAAGGTGGTGTGCGGCAGGTAATACAGGCCGGCCGCAACCGAGTCGACCGTGCCGAGGCCGAAGGCCAGCAGCAGGGTGCCGATCGAGGCCACCACCAGATACGCGGTTTGTTGCCGCAGCGACGTGCTGGCCAGCACGCCCAGCACGCCCAGCACCAGGGTGACAAGCGCCAGCGGTGCGAGCCAGGCATCGAGCAAGCTTGCCAGCGGGCCTGCGGCACCGCCGAACATCAGGCTGTAGACACGCAGGATGCTGTAGGCACCGACCTTGGTCATGATGGCGAACAATGCCGCTACCGGTGCGCTGGTATGGGCGTAGGCAGCGGGCAGCCACAGGTAGAGCGGCAGCAGCGCGGCCTTGAGCGCGAATACGCCAAACAACAGCAGTCCGGCGGATTGCACCAGCGCCACGTTTTCCGGAGGAGTCCGTGCGAGCTTCACCGCGAGGTCGGCCATGTTGAGCGTGCCGGTCACGCCGTACAGCGTTCCGACGGCAAACAGAAACAGGGTTGAGCCGACCAGGTTGATGACGACGTAATGCAGCCCCGCCTTGACCCGGTTGCGGCCACCACCATGCAGCAGCAGACCATAGGACGCGAGCAGCAGGATTTCGAAAAAGACGAACAGGTTGAACAGGTCGCCGGTGAGGAAGGCACCGTTGAGGCCGAACAGCTGCAACTGGAACAACACATGGAAATGCCGCCCCTCGGTGTCGTCGCCACGGATGGCGTAGAGCAGCGCAAACACCGCCAGCAGCGAGGTGGTCAGCAGCATCCATGCTGCCAGTCGGTCGGCCACCAATACAATTCCATACGGCGCGACCCAGTTGCCGAGCGCGTAGACCAGTTGGGTGCCGTCGCTGGTGGTTTGGACCAGCATGATCGCCAGCGGAATCAGTGCCAGCGTGGCGAGCACGCTGATGCCCCGCTGCAATGACAGCGAGCGGCTGCGCAACGCCAGCAGCAGAATGCCGCTGAGCAGCGGCAACACCACCGGCAGGATGGGCAGGTGCATGAAGCTGCTCATCGACGGCCGCCCTCGTCATGGTGCAGACCGTCGACGTCGTCGTTGCCCAGTTCAGACCGTGCCTTGAGTGCCAATACGATGACAAAAGCCGTCATGCCGAAACTGATGACGATGGCGGTGAGTACCAGCGCCTGCGGCAGCGGGTCGGTGTAGGCTTCGGCGGCGGCGTTGATGACCGGCGGCACGCCGATGGCCAGCCGGCCCATGATGAAGAGAAACAGATTGACGGCATAGGACAGCAGGGTGAGCCCCAGCACCACCGGGAAGGTCTGGCCGCGCAGGGCGAGGAATACGCCGCCGGCGGTGAGCACGCCGATGACCAGTGCAATCAGCGCTTCCATTAAGGGTGGCTCCGGGTTTTGGACGGCGTGTAGTGCAGGCCGCCGAGGTTGAGCAGGATCATGAGCGTGGCGCCGACGACGACCAGGAATACGCCGAGATCGAATGCCATGGCCGATGCCAGCTCGAATTCGCCGACGACGGGCCAGTTGAGGTGGCCGTAGGTCGAGGTAAGGAAGGGCGCACCGAATAGCCAGCTGGCGAGGCCGGTGAAGGCAGCAATGGCCAGGCCCCAGGCAATCAGTGGATGACTGTCGGACGGCATGCGCCGGTGGGTCCAGTGGGTGCCGTTGGCGAGGTATTGCACGATCAGCGCCACTGCCGTGATCAGGCCGGCGATGAAGCCGCCGCCCGGCTGGTTGTGGCCGCGCAGCAGGATGAATACGGCAACCAGCAGCGCCAGCGGCAGCAGAATCTGCGTCAGCGTGGCCATGATGGTCGGATGGCTGTCGTGATCCCATGGATGGCCGCTGCCATCGTGGTCCGGCGCGGGCAGGTGCAGGTTTTTCAGCATCGCCACGATGCCCAGCCCGGCCAGCGCCAGTACGGTAATTTCACCCAGCGTGTCGTAGCCGCGGAAGTCGACCAGGATGACATTCACCACGTTGCTGCCGCCGCCGCCCGGTACGCTGTTTGCAAGGTAGTAACCGGCGATGGTGTCGTAGGGGCGGGTGAGCACGGCCCATGCCAGTGCGGCTGTTCCGGCACCGGCCACCAGCGCGATCACGCCGTCGCGCCAGACGCGCCCGAGGTCTTTTTCCGTGGCCCCGTGCTGGGGCAAAAAATAAAGCGCCAGCAGCAGCAAAACAATGGTGACGACCTCGACCGATAGTTGGGTCAGCGCAAGATCGGGCGCGGAAAATTTCACGAAGGCGAGCGACACCACCAGGCCCACTACGCCGATGGTGATCAGTGCCATGAAACGTTGCTTGTGCCACCAGACGGTGGCCAGGGTGGCGATGATCAAGGCGCTGGCGGCGAGCAGGCTGACCGGATCGAGTGGCAGACCGCTGCGACTGCCGGTTAACGGGGCATCGCTTGCCAGCCAGGGCAAGACGCCCAGCACCAGCGCAGCAAGCAGCATGAGGAACACCTGGCGTTGCAGCGAGCCGGTGTCGATCAGGCGGGTGATGCCCTGGGCCAGTGCGATCAAGCCATTCAACAAGCCGTTGTAGACCACGCGTGCATCGAGCAGGCCGAGGCTGCGCTCGTGCCAGGCAAACAGCGGCCGCCGCAGCGCATAAATCAGCGCGCCGCCGGCCAGTGCAATCAGGCTCATGATCAGCGCGGGATTGATGCCGTGCCACAGCGCCAGGTGATACACGGGCAGCGGGGTTTGCAGTGTGCTTTGCGCGGCAACGGCCAGCAGCGGGGCAACGGTGAGTGCGGGCGCAATTCCGACCACCAGGCACAGCACCACCAGGATTTCCACCGGCACCTTCATCCAGCGTGGCGGTTCATGCGGCGTGCGCGGCAAGTCCACCGGTTCGCCGTTGAAGAACACATCGTGGATGAAGCGGATCGAATAGGCTACGGCCAGGGCGCCCGCCAGCGTCACCAGCGCGGGGAACAGCCAGCCGCCAATATAGCTTTGGGAAATGTGCATCGCCTCGGCGAAGAACATTTCCTTGGACAGGAAGCCGTTCAGCAAAGGCACTCCGGCCATGGCTGCGGCGGCCACCATCGCCAGCGTCGCGGTGTAGGGCATGAATGCCCACAGGCCATGCAGGCGGCGTAAATCTCGTGTACCCGTTTCATGGTCGATGATGCCCGCAGCCATGAACAGCGAAGCCTTGAAGGTGGCGTGGTTCATGATGTGGAACACGCCTGCAACCGCCGCGAGCGGCGTCGACAGGCCGAACAGCAGGGTGATGAGACCGAGGTGGCTCAGCGTGGAGTAGGCAAGCAGTCCCTTCAGGTCGTGCTTGAACAGCGCGACATAGGCGCCGACCAGCAAGGTGGCCAGTCCGGCGCCGCTCACCAGCCAGAACCATTCGGGCGTGCCGGACAGCGCCGGGAACAGCCGTGCCAGCAAAAATACGCCAGCCTTCACCATGGTCGCCGAATGCAGGTAGGCCGATACCGGTGTGGGTGCGGCCATCGCGTGCGGTAGCCAGAAATGGAAGGGGAATTGCGCCGACTTGGTGAACACGCCGAGCAGCACCAGCACCAGTGTCGGCACATACAGCGGATGCGCACGAATGACATCGCCTGAGGCGAGCACGACGCTGAGATCGTAGCTACCGACGATATGGCCGAGCAGCAGAAATCCGCCCAGCATCGCGAAGCCACCGAGGCCGGTCACCGCCAGCGCCATGCGCGCGCCCTGGCGCGCCTCCTCGCGATGCTGCCAGTAGCTGATCAGCAGGAAGGACGACAGGCTGGTCAGTTCCCAGAAGATCAGCAACTGGATCAGGTTTTCCGACAGCACGATGCCGAGCATCGAGCCCATGAACAGCATCAGGTAGCTGTAGAAGCGTCCCATGCTGTCGCGTTCGGACAGGTAGTAGCGTGCGTACAGCACGATCAGCAAACCAATACCCAGAATCAGTCCGGCAAACAACAGTGCCAGTCCATCGAGACGGAAGGCCAGGTTCAGTCCCAGTGCGGGCATCCAGTTGTGTTGCTGGATCAGCGTGGTGCCGGCAAACGGCAAAGCGAAAGAGGGGGCCAGCCAAAGGATCGATGCCAGCGTGACTGCGCCCGCCGCCCAGGCAGAATGCGAGCGCCCGAGGCGCGATGCCAGCGCAACCAGGACGGCACCGACAAAGGGCGTGAGAACAGCGAAGAAAATCGTCATTAAGCGGGAATCTGGATACGGGCCAGGATTGGTCCGGGTTGTGGCCGGTAGATGTGGCCATTCTAACGTGACTTGGCGCTGTGGGGTCGGCTTTGGGGCTGTTGGCGGCCTGTGCGAAAATACGCCATTCCGCGCGTTTATTCAGGCTGGCAGTTCTCCCGCTGGCCTGTTTTCCATTGTAATTTCCCGGTCCGGCTGATTCCTCCCTGAGGCAGACGGGGTGGTGTGATTTTATTCAAAGTGATACCGATGATCTTTCCTGCTTGCCCCAATTATTCCCTGTCGCGCGTCAAGCTGTGTGTGCTCAGCGGGCTCACTGTGGCGCTGGCGCTGGTGCCGGAGGCGATTGCTTTTGCCTTTGTCGCCCAGGTGCATCCGCTGGTGGGGCTGTATGCCGCTTTCATCATGGGCCTGATCACGGCGGCCTTCGGTGGCCGCCCCGGCATGATCTCGGGCGCAACCGGCGCACTGGCGGTGGTGATGGTCGCGCTGGTGGTCACTCACGGCGTCGAGTATCTGTTTGCTACGGTGGTGCTGATGGGGATTTTGCAGATCGTCTTCGGGCTCCTGAAGCTGGGCAAGTTCATCCGCATGGTGCCGTTCCCGGTGATGATCGGATTCGTCAACGGCCTGGCCATCGTGATTTTTCTGGCGCAGATGGGGCACTTCAAGTTGCCGGATGCCGCCGGCAACCCCGTATGGATGACGGGCATGCCGCTGGCGACGATGCTGGGGCTGATTGCGCTGACAATGGCGATCATCTATCTGCTGCCGCGTTTGACCAAGGCGATTCCGTCGGCGCTGGGCGGGATTGTCGTGGTGTCGGCACTGGTGATTTTTTCCGGCATGGACACCAAGACCGTCGGCGACATGGCGTCCATCGAAGGCGGTCTGCCGCAGTTTCACCTGCCGCTGGTGCCGTTCACCTGGGACACGCTGCAGATCATCTTTCCCTATAGCCTGATCCTGGCGGCCATCGGCCTGATCGAATCGCTGCTGACGCTGAACCTGATCGACGAAATGACCGATACCCGCGGCCAGCCCAACCGTGAGTGCATGGCGCAGGGGTCGGCCAATGTGATCACCGGCTTCTTCGGCGGCATGGGCGGCTGCGCGATGATCGGACAGAGCATGATCAACGTGAACAACGGTGCGACGCAGCGCCTGTCCGGCATTGCGGCGGCGCTGTTCCTGCTGTCGTTCATCCTGTTTCTGTCGAGCTGGATCGAGCTGATCCCGATTGCCGCACTGGTCGGCCTGATGTTCGTGGTGTCGCAAAAAACCTTTGCCTGGGGCAGCTTCAATGCCCTGCGCCGGGTGCCGCGCAGCGATGCGCTGGTGGTGGTGGCGGTGACGGTGATCACGGTATTCACCGACCTGGCCATCGCGGTCATTACCGGCGTGATCATCTCGGCACTGGTGTTTGCTTGGCAGCACGCCAAGCATATTCAGGTCCGGGTGGGGGTCGAGAGTCATGGCTGGAAAGTGTATGAGTTGGATGGCACGCTGTTTTTTGCCTCCACGGCGGATTTTCTGTCCCATTTCACCCCGGCCGAAGACAGCGACGAAGTGGTGATCGACTTTGCCCGCGCCAAGGTGATGGACCATTCCGCGGTCGAAGCCATCGACAGCCTGGCCGAGCGCTACCGCAAGGCCGGCAAGCGTCTGCACCTGCGTCATCTGACGCCCGACTGCCTGGAACTGCTGACCAAGGCCAAGGACATGGTGGAAATCGATGTGCGCAGCGACCCGCACTACCACATTGCGGACAACAAGCTGGGCTGAGCTGCCTGCATAAGGGATGACCGGAGCGCAGCTGCCGGGCAGTGTCTGCCACAGCCGCTTACCCATGATTTCAATGGGATATCAAGTTTCCCGGACTGCGGCCGCTAACCCTCTAATTGCCTGAAAACTAGAATAATTAGAGTCCTGTGCAACTGTCCTTTTCTTCTCTGTCGTCCCTGCTTCCTCGCTGGCTGGTCGTTGGCTTCGGTTTTCTGTTCCTGCTCGTCGCGCTGGTGGTGGGGGCCAGCATTTATTACCTGGATTCCCTGAGGAATGAGCTGGGTGGCGTGGTCAATATCCAGATGCAACGAATCGGCCAGGCGCATGAACTGCGCATGGCGATCCGTGAGCGCATGCTGAGCCTGGACCGGATCTTTCTTGAGCACGATCCTTTTGCGCAGGATGAGCTGTATCAGCAATTCCAGAATCTGGGCGGCCGCGTGATTGCGTTGCGGCGCGAACTGGAGCCGCGGGCT
>JACDJC010002489.1_pt1 | contig 14377 bp, 12 predicted proteins | sample 7454191 | NCBI WGS metagenome assembly JACDJC01 (sample SAMN14253291, study PRJNA609438) | sludge metagenome | isolation source: sludge after 25d culture with pyrite and EDTA | collected 2018-12-20 | reverse complement strand
CGGAAAAACAGTCGTCAGGCCATACATCGAGCGAACGTCGGCCAGGGTAAAGATGTTGAGGATGCGGAACACGTCGGCGGGGTTGGCCAGCAGCAGGTACGGGAAAATCTCGCCGCCCCACTGGCCCCCGCTGACGACCAGTGCGCCCAGTAGCAGCAGGTCGAACACCAGCACGAAAAAAAACCACATGGCGATTGCGAGTCCTGACGCGCGGGTCCGGTCCGTGGCGAACACCGACAGCATCACCGCCAGACTCAGGAACGCACAGCCCAGCAACACCGAGCTGAGCATGAAGCCGGCGTAATGGGTGAGGGCGTTCAGATCGAGCTGCGTCGACAGCAGAATCCCGACCAGGCCGAATCCGGCGACGGTCGAAAAGCTCAGCGCGGCCGCCAGACCCAGGTATTTTCCAAGCAGCAGTTCCAGCCGGGTGATCGGCATCGACAGCAACAGGTCGAGCGAGCCGCGTTCGCGCTCGCCGACGATGGCGTCGAAGCCCAGAATCAGCGCAATCAGCGGAATCAGGTAGATCACCAGGCTGACCAGGCTGGCGATGGTGACGTCGATCGATCGAAAGCCGACCGAGCCCTGTTGCGCCGCACCGAAGTAGGCGATGACCAGCGCGAAAGCGGTGAATACCAGCGCCACCGCCAGCACCCAGCGATTGCGGATCCGGTCCCAGAATTCCTTGCCGGCGATGGCGGCGATTTGTGCGAATTCCATGCTCGCCCCTTAATCCGAAAAACCGAAAAACACGTCTTCGAGCGAGGGTTCGCGTACCGTCAGATCGCGCACCCGGCCGTTCAACGTCGCCAGCGCTTCGATCACGGCCATTTTGACTTCACGCTGGCACTGTACCGCGACATGATCGTCGCGCGCCTCGATTGCGCCCACCGCAAGGTGACCAAGGACCGCGCGTACCGCCTCGAAGTCCTCCGGTGCCACGCGCACCGTGAACCACAACGGCAGGTCCATCTGTTCACGCAGGGCCTGCACCGTGCCGCTGGCCTGGATTTTTCCGGATGCCATGATCGCAAGCCGATCGACCCGTTCCTGGATCTCGGCGAGGATATGCGAGGTGATCACCATGGTCACGCCTTCGCTTCGCAGCTGGCGGAGGACGGCGTAAAAGTCACGGATTGCTTCCGGGTCGAGGCCGGTGGTGGGTTCGTCGAGAAACAGGATCCGCGGCTTGCCGAGCAGCGCCTGGGCAAAGCCGAGGCGCTGGCGCATGCCCTTGGAGTATTCGCGTACCCGCCGCTTTGCCGCGTGCGCGAGGCCCACGCGTTCGAGCGCCGGGCCGCATTCTGCCGGTGACGCGCCTTTCAGGCGCGAGAAGAAGTGCAGCGTCTCGAGACCGGTCAGGTTGTCGTAGAGAACGACGTTTTCCGGCAGATAGCCGATGGTGCGCCGCACGCTGCGAAAGTTGCCGCCACTCACCCGGGTGCCGTCGATCCGGATCTCGCCTGCGGTGACGGGAATCAGGCCGAGCATCATCTTGAACATCGTGCTCTTGCCGGCGCCGTTGTGGCCGATCAGGCCAAACAGTTCACCGGCACGAATGTCGAGGTCGACGCCGTCGACTGCATGAATCGGCCCATAGTGCTTGTGCACCCCGCGCGCGACGATCACCGCGGTGTCCAGTTCAGTTTTCATGGGAGAAATATCGGCCAAGCCATTGCCTCCAGTCAGGATGGTACGGTTTCATCCGCGGCTGGGGATCGACGACGCTCGGCGCGCGCAGCAGCGGGAACTGCTGGCTGACCAGCCGCAGCGTCTGCACCGCAGGGCTGGCGAGCAGCAGCTTCATCATCGGGTGACGCCAGGACAGACGATCGACCAGGTCGTTGGCCTCGTACGGCACGTCGCCGACCCCGTCGCCGTTGCGGTCCCAGCCCAGATAATTGCTCCAGTAGTTGCCTGTCTTTTCGCCCCAGATCACGTCGCGGCTGGCCACGTACTTGATCTGGGTGCGGTTCGAAATGAAATCGTTACCTTCAACCGGGTTGCGGTACGAGCCCGCTGCCAGGTGGATCCCGATGGTGTTGTCCACCACCAGGTTGTTGCTGAGCGTGTTGTATTCGGCGTCGTAAATGAAGAATCCGCGGGTATTGCCGGCAACGACGTTGCCTTCGATCAGCGAATCCTGGATGGTGCGCAGCATGATGCCGTGATCCGAATTGCCCCAGGCGCGGTTATTGCGGACCACCTGGTTGCGGGTCATCATCAGCGCGAGGCCGCCGCGGTTGTGGTACGAATCGTTGCCTTCCCACACGTTGTTGTGCGAGTTCATGTAGTGGGTGCCGTAGCGAACGTTGTGGATCCGGTTGTTGCGGAACACCGCGCGGTGCGACACATCGACGTAGATGCCGTCGCGGACGAAGCTGATCTCGTTGCCGACGATTTCTGCCGCCTGGGTGTTGTAGAGCTGGATCCCGTTGCCACGTCGCGGCGATTTGTAATCGCGCTTGCCGGTGATGACATTGTTGTGAATCTCGACGTTTTTGACCGTCTCGATATAGATGCCCCACAGGTTGTAGGTCAGGTCGCAGTTGCGCACCTTGGCGCGATGGGCCCCCGGCCGGATGTAGATGCCGGCATTCTGGTCGAGCAGGCTGTCACCTGAATCGCGCACGATCAGCCCGTCGATGATGACATCCTCGGCGGTGACCCGGATCGCATCGCCTTGTTTGCCTGCGCTTATCGTGGGTCGATTGATACCGAGCAGCGTCAGGGGCTTGTCAATCAGCAAGCGCTCCCGGTAATAGCCGCGTTCCACCCGCACCGTGTCACCGGCTTGGGCGCGCGCAATTGCCGCGGCGATGGACTGCCCCGGCTTCACAGTCAGCTCGGCGGCAATTCCGCTGCCGGCCGCCAGCACGTAGAAGCATGCCGCAACCAGGGATAAAAAAATGCCGGGCTTGAGGGATTGCGGGAAGAAAGTCCGGTGGCCTCTTAATACAGCCATTGCAGCGCCGGCAGGCCCTGTAGGAAGCTCAGAACCCCCGTACCTTTCATCAGCAGGAACAGGGCAACGGCAATCAGCAGGTTCTTGAACCCCACATAGGAGGCCATGTCAGCCCACGATGCCGGGCGTAGATTGTGCCCCCACCACGGGCCGTCCTTGACGTAGGGTTTGCAGCGCATGCGCACCACCAGTTCGTACACGCTCCAGGCCAGCCACCAACCGAGCACGATGCCGGGGCCGATACTGCCGGCCGCGCCGAGCACCCAGACCCAGGTCACCAGAATCGCCAGGGCGAAACTGGTCGCCTGTAACAGGCGTGGCTGGCTGAACACCTTGCGGCTCCACGGGAACAGGTGATCGAAGAACTCCTGTCCGATGAAGGCGGGCAGGCTTTGCCGCGCCGTAGCGACCGCAGCGGGGGCTGCCGCGACCGGAATGATGGGAATGAAATAGCCGTCCGATCCGATCGCGGTCAGCGGCTGGCCGGCCTTGGTGCGGGTCTTGCGTTCCTTGACCAGCGGTGGGCAGGCGTGATCGTCGTAATACAGCACCTGGCAGTCCAGACACAGCAGGCATTCGCGCTGGTCGATACGGCCGCTGTCGTCGATTGCCTGCGATCCGCAGCCAACCTGACATGCGGCGCACGGCCCGCACTCGTTCTTGCGCTTCAGCCCCCACCAGCGGAACGTCGACGGCACCGCCAGGGCGGCGCCGAGCGGACACAAATACTTGCAGAACGGGCGCTCGAAGAACGCCGACGCAACTATCAGGACGGTCCAGAACGTCACAAAAGGCCAGGAGCGGTTCCACACCCCGACCAGAAAGGTGGTTTTGAACGGCTCGACTTCGGCGAGCTTTTCAGCCAGGCCGATGGAATAGAAGGAAACACCGAGCAGAATTGCAAAAATGCCGTACTTGATCCATTTCAGGCGGTCGTGCCAGTTCTGCGGCAGCAGGTGGCGCTGGTAGCGTTTGAGACCGAGCTTGCCGGCGACATGGTAGGTCAGTTCCGCGAGCGAGCCGTAGGGGCACATCCAGCCGCAGAACATCCCGCGTCCCCAGAAGAACACGGTGATGATGATAAAGATCCAGAACAGGAAGACGAACGGATCCGACAGGAACAACTCCCAGCGCCACTCGAACAGGATGGCGTGGAACCAGGTCAGTACCTGGGTGATGGAGGGCACCGCGAGCAGATAGAATCCGACAAAGCCGATCGAGGTAATCCACAGAAAATACTTGGGATAGTCCTTCCAGCGCGTGTCCTTATGGGTCGAACGCCGGACCAGTTTATCCCGCAGCGCATAGATGGTGCCTGCAGCCGTGAGCCAGAGCAGGAACAGCACCACCTCGACCTTGCGCGTCTTCCACACCGTCACCCAGGTCGCTTCGGGCTTGATGAGTTTCGGACGTCCGCCCTCAAGATAGCGGCCGGGCAGCCAGTACTCGCGATCGAAGTTGACGAAGGTCCGGGTACCCGTCTGCGGATCCATCTTGTTGGCGAGGAACACCAGGTCCCAGGGATAGGCCGAGCTGAAAGTCGGCGAACGGATGATGAAGATCGCCGACTCCCGATAGGCGGGCGCACCGGCAGCCTCGATCCCGTACAGGTTCAGATAGTCCAGATCTCGGAAGGTAAAGCTGTCCATATCCTGCGACACTTGTACCCGGTCGTAAATCCCGCCGCGCACAAAGCCCGAGCCCTTGAATGACTCGAGGCCATTGGCGATCATGAAAATCGCATGCTCGTCGGGCTTGAGTCTGGACATCAGGCTTTGCCAGACCGAATCGCCGAGCACGCTGCGCCCCACCACCGGGGCGCTGAGGTCGCCAAAATAAATGTCGATGTAGGGCTGGTTCGAGCGTGGCATTCCCACATCGACGGTATCGACCTTGAGCCTCTGCACGCTGCCGTTCTTGACCAGCGCGTTCCAGTCCAGTTTGCCCTGGTCCGGGGTGAACTTCGCCTGTGGAAGAATGGTGGGCTCGATGATGCCAACCTGTCGGGCAACCGCCAGACCACTGCGCAAGACGACCTGGTTTTCTGCGATCACCGTCACCGTGGCGCCGGTGATGGCATCCAGGCCGATGACGCCTTCCCCGGGCCGGCCCTTACCCACTTCGATTTTTGAGCCGACAAACTTGCCGAGGTATTGGTTGACGAAGCGGGTGAGTTCCGACTCGGGAATGCCCAGCAGCAGGATCGGTTCCGAATGCCGCAGCACCCGCACCCCCGTGACGATGCCCTTGGTATCCATACCGATCAGGGTCACCACCGGCTTGCCCGAGTAGGCCGGAATGTCCACGATATCGGTCGACAGGAAGACGTAGCCGATCAGTTCACAGTCGTCCTTGTTGTCACAGTCGCGGCTGTCGCCACGGTCGTGTTTTTTGTCACCGTCGTGATTATCGTCACGGTCGCGTTTCTCGCCGTGGTCATTCTTCTTGTACCGGTATGCCTCGACGTAGGCCGGCTTGCCCATGCGATCGGAAAAGCTGTCGGCGCCAGGCAGCACGTCCTTGCATGGGACGTAGGCGCAGAGATCCGGATCAGTCGATAATTTTGCCGGTAGTGGCGCTTCGTAAGATGCGCCCGACACGGCCGCTGCGGCCAGCCCGCTGGCGCAACAAAGGACAAGCGTCGCCAGGCAACGCGCGAAGGTGGCAGAGACAAATTTCATGAGACACCGGCAAGTGGCAAAGCGGCATCGGAGATTACCGCAAATCAGGCGCGATCATTATAAAGCACCCGGCGCCCCCATGAGCGGACGAACCATCGGACAAACCGGTTCGCCATACGGCCGCTGCGTCAGTCCAGAGCCAAATCGACGGGCGCGCCACCAACGGAATCAGGTACGTGCCCATTCAGTCCAGGATTGTGGGAGACGTGTTGCGGGTTTTCCCGGTCGCGTCTAGGCGAAGGAACCGCCCCACTCGCGTTTCCGGGAGAGGGGCGGGGACATTACTCAGGCCTCAATAATCATGCGGCTGCGCATTTCCAAGTGCAGCGCGTGACAGAAGTGGGTGCAATAACACCAATACACTCCGGGCTTGTCGGCCTTGAATGTGACCGACTTGGTTTCCTGCGGATTGACGATGAAGTTGATGTCGTACTTCGGTATCGCGAAGCCGTGGGTCAAGTCCTCGATCTTGTCGTGGTTGGTGAGAATGATGGTCACCTCATCGCCCTTCTTGAGCTTGAATTCGCGCAGACTGAAGGCCGGCGCCTGGCTGGTGAGCTTGACCGTCACTTTCTTGCCGTTGCGGAAAACACCGGATTCCGCAGGATCCTTGACCGCCAGCGGGAATTCGTCCATGTCGTAGATCTGGCGCGTCTTGATGATGTCGCGACGGACGATGATCGAGTCGTGCGGCTCGGACAGCACCGAGTGGTCGTGCACCAGCAGCATCTTGTCGCCGCTGATGTCGATCAACTGCGCGGTCTCGGCATGGAGCGGACCCACGGGCAGGAAACGGTCCTTGGAGAACTTGTTGTCCGAGTTGAAGAAACGGCCGTCGGCTTCCCGGGTTTCGCCCATCGAGGTGAAGCCATGGCCCGGCTGGTAATGCACGTCGATGCGGTCCACAACCGGCTTGGCGTCCTTGTCGCCCTTGAACGACTTGATCGCGGCGTCGACGTTCCATTTCACGATCTGGCTGTCGAGGAACAGCGTGGTGTAGGCATTGCCACGGTTGTCAAAACCGGTGTGCAACGGCCCCAGGCCGATCTCGGGTTCTGCGACCACGGCGTCGCGCGCGTTAGCCAAGTCGCCGTCGAACCATTTCAGCACCAGCTCATGCTCGATCACCGAAGCGGTCGGAGAAAGCTTGCCCGAGCAGGCGTAATACTTGCCGTCCGGGCTGATGTTGACGCCATGCGGATTCTTCGGGATCGGCACGTAACAGGTCAGTGCGGTTTTCGGATCCTTGTTGGAATCACGCCTGCCGTCCACCACCGGCACCTTGGAACTGCCGATGGTTGAGGTCTTGCCGGCTTTGACCGCCTCTTCGATACGGGCGACGTTGAAAAACAGGCAGGCGTCCATCTCGTTTGCCATCATGTCTTCGTAATGGACAGCGCCACTTTCGGTGTTGTACTGGTTGGTGCAGGCCAGCTTGCCATCGTAGGAGCTCGCCACCAGGTCGCAGTTTCCGTCGATCAGCACCTGCCAGCGGGGTTCCATGGTGTTGGAGTCGACGCAGGTGAACAGCGACTTGTATTTGCTGGGGTCGTCCAGGTCACGCCCGTCGTTGGGCAGTGGAATCGCGAACTCGGCGCCGCAGAACACCCGGGTGGTGTGGTTGATGCTGGGATCGACCGGGTCGCGCTTGTCCGTAAAGGTGCCGTGAAAGCCTTGGATGTTGGGTATCTCGGTGATCTTGTCGCATTCCATGGTGTCCATGCGGATACGCGCCAGACGACCATGAATCTTGTCGTTGACGAACATGTACTTGCCGTCATAGGTGCCGTCGGCGTAGGACTGGTGGACGTGATGGGTGTCGCCGGTGGTGTATTTCGGCGTGCCGTCGGGCTTGGTGCCGAGGATGGCCTTGGATTCGTTGGTGATGCCCCAACCGACCAGGTTGTCCATGTTGAAGACCGGAATGCTCTTCAGCTGGCGGCCGGACGGCAGGCCGTAGATGCGCACGTCACCCGAATGGCCGCCACTGCTAAATGAGTAGTATTCGTCGAGCTGACCCGGCGGCACCTCGTACTTGCCGTGCGCGGCTGCACCCGCCTGAGCGGCCGGGGCGCTGGGCGCGCCGGCCGTGGGAGCCGATTCCTTGTTGCAGGCAGTCAGGCCCACCGAAAGCCCTGCACCGGAAAGTCCCACCAGTGCGGCGGTGTTCAGGAATTTTCTGCGCCCCAGGTCGGGTTGGGTGTCGGATTTGTTGATGTCGTCCTGTGTCATGATTGCCTGGCTCCCTAGGTCATTTAATGGCTAGCTGTCGATTCATGGACGGAAAGCTCCAATCCGAACCGTGAACAATTGTCGGGGGATTCGCCCGTCGCTGCGTCAATTTGACGCATGCAGACCTTACCAAAATACAAATGGATAAACAAGTTGAATTTGCGCCTATGGCTTCATGACGAATCGGGCCGCTGCACGCCTGCTGACGAAATGACATCGCCCTGATATAACGATCTATCGACGAAGCGTAACGACAAGCTGACTATGCCGGGCGGAATCGCGGCAGGCCCGCCGGCGATCCGCGGATTGGACTTGCGGGCGAAGGCCGCGGATGGACTCGCCGATCGGCGCAAGGCCCTGAAACCAGGGAAGCACTTGGGAAACCACTGAACGAGTCCTTCATCAGACCTGTCTTGAGTTGGGCCGAAGGACTCAGAACATAACGGCACGGTATTGATTGCGGTCGTCGCGAGCCCTTCGATGAACGCAGGACAGGCCCTTCGACCTGGCTCAGGACAGGCTTGCCTAACCGTGGATGGGGTCAACTTGTTGTGTTGTTCCCTTGAATTGCATGGAGAAACCGCATGCGCCTGGGAAATAGACTGCAAAATTCTCTGCTGTTGCGACTGGGCGGCATGTTTGCCGCGATCTCGATGCTGGCGGTGGCCAGCATGTCGATCTCCTGGATGGTGGCGGAAACCACCCAGGGCAGCGGCAAGGCGATCAATCTGGCGGGTAGCCTGCGGATGCAGGGCTGGCGCATGGCTGCGCTCTATCAGCGCCTGCTTCAGGATGGTCGACCGGAATCCCGGGAAAACCTGAACCAGGCCATCGCCCGGTTTGAACGCGATCTGAGGGTGGTCCCGATCCTGGCCGTTGTGCCGGCCGACGAAACCGCACCGCTGAGTCAGATTTACCACGAGGTTGAACACCGTTGGCGCACCCAGATCAAACCGGGTTTGGGTACATCGCCCACAGCTGCCGCTGACGCGGCCATACTCGATCAGATTCCCGACTTCGTTGCCCGTATCGACGTCCTGGTCAAACAGATCGAAGATACGACCGAAGCAAAAATTCTGGTCATGCGCGTCATCCTCGGCGCGGCCATCATTGCCACGCTACTCGTCGTGATTCTTTCGATTTACCTGGTGAACAACATCCTGGTCCATCCCCTGCGCGGCCTGCTGGGACTGGCCGACCAGATCGGACAGGGCCATCTTGCGGTGCGCACCGATCTCGCCGGTGAAGACGAAATCGGGCGACTGGGCCAGGCCTTCAACCATATGGCCGAGGATCTTTCCAGGATGTATCAGAATCTGGAAGCGCGGGTGGAGGAGAAAACCGCGGAGTTGATCGTTGCCAACCGATCGCTGGAACTGCTGTATCACTCGATCGCCCGACTTTATAACGGACCGGTCGCGCAGGATACCTACGCCATCCTGTTGAAGGACCTGGAAACCGTTCTCGGCGTGGGGCATGGGCTGGCCTGCCTGGTGGAAACGGGCGAGTCGCGGGCGCGGGTGATGGCCAGCACCCTAAAGCCGGATCGCGGCAATGCCGCCGCGTGCGGTCTGTTGAGCTGTGACGACTGCCTGGCGCACCAGACCCTCACCGTTCACGCGTTGCGGGGCGGACGCCGCGTGCTGGCGTTGCCGCTTCGGGACACCGAACACCACTACGGTGTACTGCAGCTCGACATGCCGGCAGGCAAGGATCTGGCGCCCTGGCAGACCCAGTTGCTGGAAGCCTTGTCGCGCCACATCGGGATTGCCATCGGTACCGCACGGCGCACCGAGCAGAGCCGCCGCCTGTCGCTGCTGGAAGAACGTGCGGCACTGGCGCGTGAATTGCATGACTCGCTGGCACAGTCGCTCGCCTACATGAAGATCCAGGTCAGCCGGCTGAAACCGCTGGTAGACAACCCGCGGCGCGGCGACGAGGCTCGCGAGGTACTGGAGGAACTGCGCGAGGGCCTCAACAGCGCCTAACGCCAGCTGCGTGAACTGCTCACCACCTTCCGTCTGCGGATCGAGGGCGAGGGACTGGTCAGCGCCCTGGAAACGACAGTGAACGAGTTCACCGGCCGCGGCGGTATTCCGATCACACTGGAAGCGCATCTGGCTGGCTGCCTGCTCACCGCCAACGAGGAGATCCACGCCCTGCAGATCGTGCGCGAGGCGCTCTCGAACGTGCTCAACCATGCGCAGGCCCGGCAGGCGCAGGTGCGGGTGAGCTGCCAGAGCGACGGCTCGGTGCTCGCCAGCGTCACCGACGACGGCATCGGCATCCGCCAGGCCGCCGGTGCACATCATTACGGCTTGACGATCATGGAGGAACGGGCCAAGAATCTGGGCGGGCGACTGGTCGTCGAGACCCTCCCGGCGGCAGGCACCCGGGTAAGCCTTAACTTCATGCCGGGCACCCGGCGCTCCGCCACTATCCCCATTCACCCCGTCCAGCCATCTGAAAGCTCATGAATCCGGCAGAAGCCCAAACCATCCTGATCGTCGACGACCACCCGCTGTTCCGCAAGGGGGTGATCCAGCTGATCCAGGCTGAGCCCGGATTCCGCTTCGTCGGCGAGGCGGCCAGCGGCCGGGACGGCATCCGCCTGGCGCACAGCCTGCAGCCGGACATGATCCTGCTTGACCTGAACATGAAGGAAATGAACGGGATCGAGGTATTGAAGGAAATCAAGGATTCTGAACTCGATTCGCGCGTCATCATGCTGACCGTATCGGACCAGGCCGAAGATCTGATGGCCGCGCTGCAGGCGGGCGCCGACGGCTACCTGCTGAAGGACATGGAACCGGAAGACCTGATGCAGCAGCTCGGCGAGGCAGCATCCGGCAAGATCACCATCAGCGAGCGCCTCACGCAGTTGCTGGTCACGTCGCTGCGCGAGAAGAGTCGCCCCACCAATCTGGTCGAGGCCGGCCTGACCGAGCAGGAAGGCCGGATTCTCGAACACCTGATCGACGGCAAGAGCAACAAGCTGATCGCCCGGGACATAGGGATCGCCGAAGGCACGGTGAAAGTGCACGTCAAGCATCTACTGAAAAAACTCAACCTGCGTTCGCGGGTGGAAGCCGCGGTGTGGGCGGATCGCTGTCGGCGCCAGGCCAAATGATGACAACCGCAAACCGCATGGGTCGAAAGGCTGAATGGATCAGTGCCTGCGGCCATTCGAACCTTCGGCAAATGCAGGCAAGCTGATCTGGAAGCGCGTCGTTGCATTGGCTGAGCTTGCCGAAATGACTCCGCCATGCACCTCGACGATGGATTTGACGATGGCCAGGCCCAGTCCCGCACCGTCGCCCTTGCGCTGACGCGAGGAATCGACTCGGTAGAAGCGATCGAACAGACGGGGCAGATGAGCGGCCGCAATCTCCGGGCCGGGGTTCTCAACGGAAACCATGGCTCGATCGCCGTCAACGTCCAGAAATACCCGCACGGTCTGACCGGGCGGGGTGTGGCGGATGGCGTTGGATATGAGATTGCTGAGTGCGCGCCGCAGCATCAGACGGTCGCCGGGTACGCTGGCCGATCCGGCGTGGGTCAGTGAAACGGCGCGTTCTTCCGCCCAGGCTTCAAAATAATCGAACAAATCCTGCGTTTCGCTGGCGAGATCGATTTTTTTCCACCGCCGGCTTGAGCAGGCGGTTGTCGGCCTGGGCGAGGTAGAGCATGTCGCCGACCATCTGGGCCATACGCTCGTATTCCTCCAGGCTGGAGTACAGGATTTCCTTGTATTCATCCGTGCTGCGCGCACTGGAAAGGGCGACCTGGGTCTGGGTCATAAGGCTGGTAATCGGGGTGCGCAGTTCGTGAGCAATATTGGAAGAAAATTCGGAAAGACGCCGGAACGAGTCATCCAGGCGGGCCAGCATGGCGTTAAACGCGGTCACGAGAGGCCGGATTTCCGCTGGCAGGCCCGTGGTCAGCAAACGATCCGACAGGCGGTCCGCGGACATGCCAGCGACCATGCGGGTGACCTGTCGCAACGGCGCAAGCCCCCACCGGGTAACCATCCAGCCGAGGCAGGCGGTGGCCAGTGCAGCCAGCGCGATGGCGATGGCCAGCACCGAGCGAAACTTGTCGAGAAAGCGTTGGTGGTGCCGGATATCCTGCGCCACGACCACGTTGTACGACACACCGCCGCCGGTGCTTATCGGCATGGCCATGCCACGGTAGCCGTTATCACCGTTCTGCCATTGCTGCTGGGTTCCGGGTTGGCATGCTGCCGGGAGAAGAGAGCAGTCCTGCCGCAGCGCAGCCGGGAAGCGGGCATTTTCCGTGGCGAACCAGACTCCTCCGGCGGCATCCCTGACCTCGACGGCCAGCCCCGGATGGCCGACCAGGGCGTTGGCGAGTTGCCCGGACAGCCTGTCCAGTTCCTGTGGGTGACGAACGTGACGGAACAGATTCTGGATGAGTTCCAGCTTGCCCCGGAGTTCATGGCGATCCTCTTCCTCGAAATGGGACTCGACCGCGCGGGTAAGAAAAAATCCCGTCGTCAGCAACACGAGGGACGCCGCCAACGCGAAAACAAGGCTGATCCGGGCGATGAGCGACAGAGTGTTCATGGCGCCGCGTCGTCCGGCGCGGTTTCCAGCACATAGCCCATTCCACGTACGGTGTGGATGAGTTTGAGTTCGATGCCTTCGTCGATCTTGAGCCGCAATCGGCGCACGGCCACGTCGATGACGTTGGTATCGGAGTCGAAATTTATGTCCCAGACCTGGGACGCGATCAGGCTCCGCGGCAATACCTCGCCCTGGCGCCGCAGAAACAATTCCAGCAGGGCGAACTCCTTGGCAGTGAGTTCGATCTTGCGCCCCGCCCGCAGCGTCGTGTGTGTCATTCAACCGTCGGGCGGGACTGTCGAAAACCCGATGCCGGTGAAGCGGTCCCGCGAATGAAGTCACCAGACCAGGAAAGGCGTTGCAAATGAAAGAATTCTTGATGGGAATCATGACTGCGTCGGGCATCGTTATGGCGATAGGCGCAGCTGTTATTTATAGCGGTGCGGTCGATGTTTCAGCGGACACACCGCATTCTCGGTTGGTCTTCAGACTGATCGAGACGACGCGCGAACGCGCCATCGATCGCAATATTCGCGGCCTGGCAATCCCGGCCGACCTGGCCGACGCCGAGCGGGTGCGCCGTGGGGCGGGCAATTATGCCGCCATGTGTGTGGCCTGTCATCTCGCTCCGGGTCAGGTGAACTCGGAAATCCGGATGGGGCTCTATCCGACTCCTCCCGACCTGGCCCGTGCCCACGACGCAGCGGACGTTGAGCCCGCGCGCCAGTTCTGGATCATCAAGCACGGCATCAAGGCCTCCGGCATGGCGGCCTGGTCGAAAGGCGGAGTGGAAGACGCGGCCATCTGGGATCTGGTGGCCCTGCTACATCGCCTGCCCACGCTCTCCGCCAGGCAATATCATGCACTGGTCGAAACGAGCGAAGGCCACTCGCATGGCGGACTGCCTGGTGCGGATTCCATGCATGGCCTTGAGTCGTCACCCCTTCCGTCGGCGGGCAGGGCGGACACACATGAACACTCTCATTCCGATGACCACGACCGTTGATCCCGTCGCGGTCAGGCAGCGTGCCCCATAGCCGGGGCTGTCTGCCGCGTCGCCGAACCCGGCCACTCGGTCCGGCGATGAGAAGACACGCATGCGGTGCATGTCGTACGCAAGCTGACGCGTTGATGACAAAAATATAACCCGCCCGTCAGGATGGTGTGGTGGAACGCCGTCGATACTGCAGTCACCGCATCGACAAGGCGACCGACGTGAGCGCAGCGGTTCTCGAATTTCTTCCTTCCACCAGCTTCACCTGCTCCGTCCGGACGATCCCTCTCGCACCCGTGATGGACATATACAAAACTCCCGCAAGCGGCTGTTGCAGGACGTGGGTGGCAAATGAACCAGATGGGTGTCGTGAAACAGAGCATCGCCAACGTGCATGAGAAGAATTTTCCGCATACGCCGGGTGACGGCCACAACGCTGAACGAGGCGACGGTGAAAGCTACGGCTCGGTGCTCAACGACTGAACAAGGAAACTTCTGAAAACGCCTCGGCTCAAACCAGTCGAGGCGCAGCGAGAAATGGTGGTGAAGCCTGTCCTGAACACACTGCCCGTGGTCGCAACCCACGCTATCGGGTATTCCTTATCGCCTTACCGTGAAGGATGAAGTCGTCTTTCGCGGGCAGCCCACCCCGTTCGAGTTACGGCCGTTTTTCAGCAAGTCCCGGGATCACCGCGAAAGCGGCACTCGATGAGTGGAGACGGGACAGGGCCGCGGTTTGTAGCACAGCGGGAAACGCACGAATCAACCGGCGCAAGCTTAGTAGTCCGTTTCGTAAGTTCACACACGTATTCTTCAAGCGGCGAGTTTCAACTGCTGAGTTTGGGCGTAGCGTGAGCGCATGCGGGCGACGAGGGCGTTAAGGTCGGCACGGGTGAACTTCCACTCAAAGGGATGG
>JACDJC010002488.1_pt1 | contig 14378 bp, 12 predicted proteins | sample 7454191 | NCBI WGS metagenome assembly JACDJC01 (sample SAMN14253291, study PRJNA609438) | sludge metagenome | isolation source: sludge after 25d culture with pyrite and EDTA | collected 2018-12-20 | reverse complement strand
GGAGATCTCCTCTGTGTAAAACTCTCAATACCACTTCAGTACCTGACTCCCCCCTTCTCTTATCCACAATTTCGTATATGTTATCCCCACTCTTAACCTCATAATCATCTACAGCCAAGATATAGTCTCCTGCCCTTATACCTGCAGCCTTTGCTGGAGAGCCATCTAATGGAGAAACAATTATAATAGCGCCATTGCTATACCCTAACTCCGCTCCAATACCTTCAAAATATTTACCCTCATTACTTTGATTAAACTGCAAAGTCTCTTCAGGTGTTAAGAATATGGTTGCAGGATCTCCATATGAATCTACCATCCCCTTAATAGCTCCATACATCATATCTTGTTCACTTACTTTCTCTTTCTGTACAAACTTACTCTCCATTAAGTTCCATACTTCCCAGAACAAAGTTTGATCTACCTTACCTTTGCTACTAGATAGATCTAAGTTAGGAGTATCTACATTCCTACCGAAATATATACCTAAAGAGAAAGATATTACGATTAGGACTACAAACCATATATTTTTAAACCCTCTGTTACTATTTTCCACAAGCATTATTTAATCAAGTAAAGTACATTTAAAATTATATTACCATGAAAGCAGTATTACAAATCTACAAAGTCCAAAGCTCCAATATGAAGTAAGGACTTACCTTTTTTATCAAAATCTACAAGAACATAATCGGAGTCTTCTTGTACCTCAACTATCTTCCCTATATATCCGTAACTAGATGGTACTCTAGATATTACGGATTGATTAACATACTGATTTACAAACCACTCCCTATTAGCATCTTTGCTATCTGCAATTACAAACAACTGATTCTCAACTCCATCTAATATGACTAATCTATCTTTGAGAGATATTAATTTATTGATGAATTTTAGATCACAGTGTACAGAACCAAAACCTCCTAGAACTGCAATGGGTAGACCAATATTACGAAACTCTTCATATGATATAGCGTAGGTAAGGATAGCGACTGCACCCCTTTCGAATAGCTCATACGCTACCTGATCATAAAGATATGGTCCTACCCACACTATCTTTCCAGAATAGTCACTCTCTAGCATTTTCTCCGTCACTATACTGTTACCATCTGCTAATATCTCTAACTTACCAAAGAATTTACTCTCTGTTTTAGTAGTAGCAACTAAATCTATACATAAAGCGTTAGAAGTAATTACCATACCATCATTAGGGTTTACAGTATTAATATATCCATCAAAATCACTCTTAAAGATATTACTACCCTCTTCGCCCAGTATATCTATATATCCTTTAGATACCCTTGAACAATCCAAGATACCAGAAACAGGTGATACTATTTCTGTTGATGTTAAACCTCCAGGAGATACCTTACGAGCTATTATCTCTCCCTCTTCTATATACTCCCCATCTATTCTACTAACATATTTAGAGCATTCCTGTAATTTACAGTTAAGAGTTTTAGGTAAATATATAGACTTCTTTACAGCACTAATATAGCTTTCAAACAGTTTATCTCCTACCTTTATATAACTTCCCTGTTTAGCATAAACTCTTTCATTACCCTTAAGAGGAATACTAAATTTAAAGTCTGTATATTTTTCAAACAATCTACTTCTTATTTCCATTACTCCAATTCTGTAACTTAATTTTATTATCCTTAGGCTTAGGACCATATACAATTGGTCTAATTCTACAATCTACTACTAAGCTATCATATATAACTCCTTCATGAGCAGAGATAAAAGAGACATCTGTAGTTGTATAATGAGTCAATACTGCGCCATTTTTTAAACTTCCCTCTACTACTACTTTGTTAGATTTATACGGTATATTAAGTATCTCTAAATTAGGATTTATTGCATAGATATCAATCTGTTCAAAATCCTGAGATACAATCTTTCCAGAAAATATTACTTTATTTCTACCCATAGATACATTTATTTGTGGAATTACTACCTTGCAAACAGAAGGAAGCACGTCTCCCTTTATAACTAACATATCTTCAGAATAAGAAGCCTCTATTAAATTTCTACCATAACTTACAACCCTATTATCCTTATCTAACAGTAGATCGAACATCCCTTCTAGTTCAAAACCATCTATTAATGCAAGTAGAAGATCCCTTTTATCTATAACTTTTGCTAACTTACCTGTTACAAAAATAGCGCTATTTCCCCTCCCAAAGGCTTCAAATTTCTCTCTATTACTTTCAAAAATAGAGAGATTTTGTATTGTAATAAAAGACCTTAAAATATCTTCTACATTAGGATCGGAGATATAGTCAGGAGTCTGTACTACAAAGTTTGCCCATCTATCTATAATATTGTCCGAATTCGATTCCAAAGAAAGAAATGCCTGTAATTTAGAACTCTTAATAGAATCAATAAGCCCTATCTCACTACTCCAAGATATTTTACTAGTTAAAAATTCTCTCTCTCTCTTTCTTTCTTTTGAAAATATCCCAGATGAAAATACTCTCTCTCTACTTCTATACACAGTAAAATTAGAAAGATCTATATCTACCCAAAGTATATCCTCATACCCTAATCTATTCCTCAGGCCTTCTAGAATACCCTTCATATATTTATCATCTACAACTCTCAGTGCAATATCCTTAGAGAACTCTTTTAAGGAGGAATATATTACATTAAAAAACGGCTGATTATCATCTACCAACACCTTTATACCACTCACTCCCTCTTCCTCATCTTGGAAGTCAACAATCTTAAATATTCCCTTCCACTGTCTATCTACAATATCCCAATCAAAAACTTTCTCCAAAGAATCAAAGTATTCAAACCAAAACTCTCTATTAAATACAATATCATCCATTCTAAATTTAAGAGGTGATAGATCTGTAGTATCAGAGAGAATATATGTCTTTTGAGCAATAAAATCTGTATATGCTAAATTAGCAAATATATGATTATCCTTTATCAAAAGAGTAAGGTAGGCATTTTTCTTTAATATGGGCAGTGTATTCATTACGTAATTAGTTTACCAATAAAAGAGAGAATTTGAAACTACTGTAAGAAAAAAGAGGCCATTAAGACCTCTTTTCAAATTCAATAACCTTTTGGATTATGCCTCTTTAGCTACATATGGAAGTAATGCCATATATCTTGCTCTCTTAATAGCATTCTTTAACTGTTTCTGATGCTTATGACATGCTCCTGATTTCTCTGTAGAAATAATCTTACCTCTTACAGATGTAAACTTCTTTAATTGGTATACATCTCTATATGAGATATCTTTTACTCCAGAATCACATAAAGGACAAGAAAGATTCTGTATAATTTTTCTCTTTCTCCTTATCTTTTTCTTCCCACCATATGATTCATTAGCATCATCTTCTGTTACGACTTTCTCGTCAAAGACATCTTCTAATGTTGGCACTATTACTTTTTTCTCTTCTACTGCACTCATTACTTAATCTAAACCTAAATTAAAATGGTAAATCTGAATCTTCTAAAGGATCCTCATCAGAACCTTCATCTTCAACTACTGGAGTCTCAACTACTTCTTTCTCTTCTACATCTACTTCTACTTTCTCACCACCTGTTTGTATACTACTACCATCTCCCTGCTTTCCCTTACTATCTAAAAGAATCATATCGTCTACTCTTACCTCTGTTTTATATCTTGTAGAACCATCATCTGCTTCCCATGATCTTGTTGAAAGTGATCCCTCAATGTATACCTTCATTCCCTTTGCAAGTAACTGTTGACATATCTCAGCCATCTTATTCCATGCAACTATATTATGAAATTCTGCTACCTCTTTTACATTACCCTCTTGATCTTTCCAAGATTTGTTAGTAGCCATTCCAAATGTAACAACAGGAGTTCCACCAGTTGTATATCTTAACTCTGGATCTCTTGTTAGATTACCTATTAACTGAACTTTGTTTAAAGATCTTGCTGACATTTTGTGTATATATATAAATTTAACTTACCTTAATATTACCAGCCAAATATTAAAAAAACTTTAACTAAACCTCTATTTCTTTCTTCTTTATTCTTTTACCTATTAATTCTGGATGATCTGCCTCTACAATCATAAATCTTAAAATCTCTTGCCTTAATTGAAGTAATCTCTTCATCTCATTAATAACGGATGGAGATCCTTTAAAATCATATACTATGTAGTACCCTTCGTTATGACCCGCTATCTTGTATGCTAAATATCTTTTACCCCAAACATCTATATCCAATACCTCTCCACCATCTTGTTCCATCATCTCCATGAACTCTTTATGCATACTTTTTCTTAGATCATCAGGTAACAATGGCTTTAATACAACCATCATTTCGTAATTCTTCATCCTTTTTACTCTATCTGTAGACATCAAAAACAATCTATTAAATTAATATCAATGCGAATGGATTTTATCAGAAAAAAACAGATATTACAATTCTATTAAGCATTAGCTAAAATTACAATATATTCTCCATCTTTAACAATATGCTCTTTACCATAGTTTTTTACTAAACCCTCCTCTTTCGCTTTACTCCATCCCCCTACTTTAATGAGGTCTTGTACATCAACTACATCTGCAGTAATAAAGTTCTTTGCAAGATCTGTATGTATAACTCCTGCAGCACTCTTTACATTAGCCCCACTCTCTATTGTCCATGCATTACACTCTTTTTTAGAACCAGTGTAAAAAGTTAAAAGATTTAATCTCTTATATGCATGCTCAATAACATCCTCCACAGTAGTTGGTTTACTTCCCAGTAACTCTATATACTCTTTCATTTCATCTTCATCCATATTTGCTAAATCAGAAAGCAGTTTAATATCTACTCTAATTATAAATTCCCCTTTACTATCTCCAGATATCTCCATTAATTGCTCTTTCCACTTAGCTATACTCTCTTCATCTAAACCCTCTTTACAGTTAAGTAAGAACAATCTCTGCTTCGATGTAAGTAAAGACATCTCTGTTACAAAGTCTCTCTCTTCACTAGAAAAAGACATATCAATAACTGGAATGCCCTCGTTTAAACCCTTAAGTATTCTCTCTAATACTGATATTTGCATCTGTGCTTGACTACTAATACCTGATTTAGAGTTTCTAATTACACTCGCCAACTTCTTCTCAACAACCTCTAAATCTTTAAGTATTAATTCTGATTGTACAATCTCAAAATCATCTACAGGATCTACCCTGTTGTATACATGCACTATCTCACCACTACTAAAGGCTCTAAGTACATAGATAATGACATCAACCTCTCTAATATGTGAAAGAAATTGATTACCCAATCCTTCTCCTTTAGAAGCACCCTTAACAAGTCCTGCAATATCTACAAAGGTCATTACTGATGGTACAACCTTTTGTGCTGTAAAGAAGTCCGATAATTGCTTTAATCTCTCATCTGGTATTTCTACTACACCAACATTCTTATCTATTGTACAGAAAGGAAAGTTCTCAGCAGGTACAGATTTCTTTGTTAATGCATTAAAAAGAGATGACTTCCCTGCATTTGGTAAGCCTACTATTCCTAAAGACAGTGTATGCGATCTAGTTACGTCTCCCATTGTATTGATATATATATTAATCCTTCGGATTATATCATTTCTTAACCAATAATATTTACTAACGACTCTTTCAAAGAAAGATATTCTAAAGTAAGATATCCATATGAAGAAAAATTTAAGGATTTTAATCTCTCTTACATTCATACTCTCTCTTTGTACAGGGCTAACCTTTGCTCAAGATGTAGATTTTAATATACAGAATAACACTACAATCTCATATGAAACCGGTAAAGATTTTGTTACTGTAAGTACAGAGTATGTTAGAGAGGTTAAAAACAGTGCTTACTTTTACTCAACACAGGGAGAAAAGATTTTCCATATTCCTGACTTACCAAAAGGTCAACAGTATGAATTAGAGCTAGAGAGACAGTTTAAGATAGAGAGTCTTAAAGTTACAAATGAGAATAGTAAGGCTGTTGCTTACTCTACTCAAGAGCTTGATAGTGGAGAGGGAATATATGTGAAGGTACCAAACTACAGACAAACAACATATGGTAATCCGTATAGGGTGGTTGTGCAGTATAAAACTCACGATTTAGTAAAGAAGATAAACAACCATATCGTTATCTTAGCTCCTGCACTACATGAAGATACACAGTTTGAACAAATAGATAGTGAGAGTGGTACTAAGACCTCTCTTTCATACGACTTAAAGGTTATTACTGATTCTTCAATACCTCCACTTACAAGAATATACCCAGAGAAATATATCGCAAAGGAGGAGAAAGATGGTGTGTCATATCTATTTAAATCTCAAGATAGGGTTGGTAGCTCTCCCTACTTAGAGTTTGGTACAAAGCAAATATACAAGTTTGAATTAAAGTACAAAACACCAAAGACAGATAACCTAGTGCCAGAGAAATACTCATCCCTTCTTAACGCCCTCTCTACAAATATATATGAGATCTCTTTACCAAGAGAGTTCTCTGAAACAAATCAGAGAGTAAAGATAGAGAATATATACCCTACTCCAGCTAGAATATCTAAGGATAGTGAAGGGAATATAATTGCGAAGTTTGAGGTTAGAGCAAACAGAAGTAGTGAAATATTAATCACTGGATATATATGGCTTGAGCAGGAAGATTTAGAAAATAGAAGGGCAATTCCCAATCCTACATTTGAGCAGTACAAGAGCTCTGTTGCCCAGGATAAGAATTTAAATAAGTATTTAACCTCTACTACATATTGGGAAGTTACAGACAGCTATATCAAACAGCAAGCAGATACATTACTAGAGGGGACCACTACAGTAATGGATGTAATAAAGAGTGATTACAGATATATAAATGAGAGACTTGATTACGATGAGAACAAAGCTAATAGCGAAAATAAACGAATAGGAGCAAGAGCTGCACTACAAGGTGGTGGATCTGTATGTATGGAGTATGCAGACTCTATGATAGCCATACTAAGAGCTCAAGGTATTCCATCTAGAGCAGCACTTGGATACTCTAATTTGAATATATTAGAGAAAACTAATGAAGATGGTAGTACAAGACATCAATGGGTACAGGTATGGATTCCTGAATATGGATGGTTAAGTATAGATCCTACATATGAGAGTGAGAATATGTTAATTGGTCAAAATATAGAGAAGGTACTTTGGGAAACCTTCTACGATGAAGAGCTTACCAATATTAAAATATACTCTGCAGACAGTATCAATGGAGAGAATTTTTCTGACTACTCTGTAAAGATATACGCTATAGAGAGTGCACCAAAGGAGGATACATTACTTGATTACTCTGATATTAAGGCTGTAGAAGATGCAAAGGTAACAGCTCTAGATACAATGAATACCTTTGTAAAGACAACCACACTTGGTAAGGCATTAATTATTCTCTTACCAATATTTATCATCTTGATAGCTTTAATAGCTATACTAGTGATACTTACATCTTTAATAAGAAGATTTAAAACTCCAAAAGCTCTTTAAGATTTATAGCCTTAATACCATCTTCCATCCTATCTGGTGTAGTTGCATACAAAGTCATTAAGACTTCTCCCTTCTCAACTTTCTGTCCAGGTAGTTTGTTAAAATATATACCCGCTTCTTTTATCTTAGGTGTTCCTAAAGATCTAGCAATCTCGACTAACTCTCTTGTAGATACATATTTTAGCTCCCCACTCTTTGGGGCTATGACTTCATGTACTAACTTACCTGGTTTAAGATCTTCAGCCTTAACAACACTCTTTGCTCCTTGTGCTTTCGCTATTTCCCAGAATTTGGCTAATGCTTTACCTGAATCTAAAAGATCTAGAGCAATTTTTTTACCCTCTTCCTTCTTTGCCTTACCGTTATGTTCAAATATCTCCGCCGCCATACCCAACACTATCTCTTCCATACCTAGAGGACGACTATCATCTCTCTCTAGTACTCTTAGACAATCTCTCATTTCAAGGATAGGGCCAACTCCATTACCATCTGGTCCTCTCACTATTCTCCTGTATGTTACACACTTAATCCCAAATTGTGCGAACAGTTTCTCAAACTCTCTCTCTAAGAATTCTAGATCATCAGGTCTTTGCAATTTAGAACCTCTTCCATATGGTAAATCTATTAAAACGGATGTAACACCCATAGCTATTTTTTTAGCAACGATACTTACTAAGACCTTTTGGAACTCCTGAATCTTAAGAGATCTCTCTACATTGATAATCTCATCATCTGCTGGAGCTAAGTATAATGAGCCACCCCATATCATGCATGCTCCTGTTTTCTCAACTACTTCATAAACCTTCTTTTTTGTTAATGCTACTGGTAGTACAGTTTCTAATATGTCAGTAGTACCAGCTGGTGAAGTTATTGCTCTTGTGGAACTGTTAGGTACAACAAGACCATTAGCTGCAAGTATTGAAACCAGTATAGGGGTAATACCTTTACCTGCAGTACCACCTATTGAGTGTTTATCAACAACTAGATCTTTATTGTTCTTAATATACTTAAACTCAAGTATCTCTCCTGATTCGGCCATACCCTTGGTCATCCATCTGATTTCATCATCACTAAAACCTGGATTGAAGAATGTAGACACGAAGAAGGCTACTTCTGTCTCCTTAAGCTTCCTAGAACCTATATCTTCCATAATTGAGAGTATCTCAGCTTCATTTAGCCTCTGACCTGACATCTTTTTCTTGATAGCCTCTAGGGACTTCCCTGCATTGGTTATATCTATCATTACTCTCCTACCCTCAGGTATATGGTATTCCTCAGGAATCTCTTCATACAGCCCTACTTCCCCTATAGCTACTTCACTGTCTGTAATTATAACTTTTACGTAAAGCTCAACATCCTTGTAACCTAATAAAACTATCTCTCCTTCATTAATACCAATCTCATCTGCATCACTTTGATGCACTATGATAAACAGGTCTTTACCTGCACCTAGATCAACTTTCTTACTCTTAAGATATAGAGCCATAATTCTGTATATTTAATTTAAGATTCAAATAGCCACGAGTACTTAGCTCTAATTACATCGGCAATCTCGCTTGGTTTTAATATACCAAATTCGGTCAAGAACCCAGTAATAAGATTGCTATCAATAATTTCAAATGCAGGGTTAAACATGTTAAGACCCTTTGGTGCATCACTCCACAGCTCTTTACTTTCACGAACCTCTATTACTATGTTATCTACCCCTATATTGGGATCTACCTTCAGAAGTGGTGAAACAACATATAAAGGTTTGCTTGCATAGAAAGAAGACATAGCAATACCCCAGCTCCCTATCTTGTTTATACAGTATCCTTTCATAGTAATCTGATCGCATCCCATTAACACTCCATCAATAGAGATAGAGCCCCTACCTATTACAAAAGACTCTGCAGCACTATCAGCTATCAAAGTAGTAGAAATACCTCCTTCTAAAAGGCTTCTTGCAGTTTTATGCCCTTGCATTAGTGGTCTAGTTTCAGTACAAACTACTTCAAAAGACTCTTTACCCTCAGCAATACCTTTTATTAAAGATACAGCGGTCGAAGAGTGACAATGAGTAAGTATATGTTCTAAATTTTTAACATAAGGAACACAAGTTTCAATAATGGCTCTCTTAGAATCAGACATCATATATAGATAGTTATCACAGTACTCATCTAAGCTCTGTTTCATACTTTCTAATGTATGTAAATCAGAACTCTTCTTTTTTACCATATGCTTCACATACTTCACCCCATTTCTAGCAAGAGGTTCATTCAATCTTGCATCTGCCAATCTATTACCTACCTCTATAAATTCGCTAAAGAGGAGATCCTTATCTGTAACCTTAGACTCTTGTAGATACGTCTTCATTCCCTCTAAGGTTGCAATAGCGACATTGCTAGCACCCTGTATGTTCAAATCTTTTATCTCTTTCTCTATATTTAATATCTTTTGTATTTCCATTTATTTCAATTCAAACTCTTCATTTAATTTAGGAACATCTGTTTCTATATTTAACTCTGTTTTAATATTAGAAGCAAAACCAATAGCGATCTCTTCGTCCCCATGAGTTATGAAAATCTTCTTTGGTGTATGACCAAAACTTCTTAACCAATACCTTAAGTCTCTTTGATCAGCATGAGCAGAGAAACCACCTAAGGTATGAATCTGAGCATTAACCTCTAAAGTTTGACCCATGACTCTAACCTCTTTCTCACCATCTACTAATCTTCTACCCAAGGTACCATCTACTTGGTATCCTACAAATACCATATGAGTATTACTCTTATAAATATGATTTTTAATATGATGCACTATTCTCCCTCCAGTACACATTCCACTACCAGCAATAATCACTATGCCTGTTCTGTTTACTAACCTCTTAGATTCTTCTGCAGACTCTATAGTATGCAGACCTGGGAAGTTAAAAGGATCATCCCCTTTATCAAGTAATCGTCTAGCATCTTCATCATAAAAGGTTGGATACTGTTTAAATACAGCAGTAGCTTTAGATGCCATAGGGCTATCAAGATATACCGGTAACTCTCTAAGTAGTTTGTTCTCAACAAAGAGATTAACCTCATACAGAATCTCTTGAGTTCTCTCTATTGCAAATGAAGGGATAAGGACAATACCATCCTCCTCCTGTGCCTGTTTTAATATTGATAGTAGCTCTAGTACAGTCTCATCTTTGTTCTTGTGTAACCTATTACCATATGTAGATTCACAAACTACATAATCTGCCTCTCTTACCATATCCGGATCTCTTACAATTCTAGCTCCTGGTTGACCTAAATCTCCAGAGAAAACAATCTTCCTCTCCCTCTCATTCTCTGTCTTAATCCAAAACTCTATCATTGCAGATCCTAATATATGACCTGCATCTCTGAATCTAAATTCAACTCCATTATGTAAATTTATAGACGACCCATATGGATACACCTCAAAATATTGAGACATACTCTCTACATCCTCTTCAGAAAAGAGAGGTTTTCTCTGTTCATACAGAGAACCTTCTGCAGAAAGACCCTCTTGAGGTGATTCATCTTTACTTCTCGCACTCCATCTCTCATATGATTCCAACTGAAGCTTTGCAGCATCTAGTAATACAATCTTAGCTAAGTCCCTAGTCGGTTGGGTAGAAAAGATTCTTCCATGAAATCCCTGTTTAACAAGTATAGGGATTCTCCCACAGTGATCAAAATGAGCATGAGTAAGAAATATTGCATCTAATTGTGCAGGATCAAATGGAAAAGGTTCATAATTTAGTTTCTCTAAATTATCCTTACCTTGGAAAGCACCACAATCTACAAGGAATTTAAAATTACCTGTATCTACATAGTAACAAGACCCTGTTACTGTTCTAGTTGCACCACAAAATTTTATCTTCATATCGGGCAGTCAAGAATTTAATTAATAGATATTACAACATACCACGTGCTTCCTCCAATAATTTCTCCTTTGTATTTAGAAGAGGGTCCTCTATTACCATATCTAAAAGTTTACGTAATATCTCTCCCATTTTAGCTCCAGGCTCTACACCCAAAGCCTTTAAATCTTCACCATCTATCTCTAAATCAGTAATCTTTAATGCCATATCCTCTTGCAAAACTTTGGATATATGTTTCTGCAATTCAGTTATCTCTTCTGGCTTAAATGCTGTCTTAGGGTTAGAGGATGCATCTGCAATTCTTAATTTAAACAAATCATCTACATTCTCCTCGCCTACTCTCTTTAAAAATCTTCTTACAGCAGAATCACTCCATTGAGTCAGTATTAATTTCTCCATACTCTCTTTCTCTACCTCACCCTCGACATGAGGGTAGTAAAACATATGATTTCTAATTAGTAATTTAACTCTCTCTATCTCTGATTTAGAAAACTTCATACGTTTTAAAATATCTCCTACCATATCTGCACCTACACTGTCATGTCCATAGAAATGACCATTCCCCATATCAGTCCTTGGCTTTGCAATATCATGCAAAAGAGCAGCCAACTTCACGCTATCCGGAGCTAAATCACATGTCTTAAGACTGTGCCAATATACATCATCAGCATGGTATAGCTTCTGCTCAACACCGTAACCTTCAAGCAATTCAGGTAAGAAGATATTTAACAACCCACTCTCTCTCATTAACTCAATACCCTTAGAAGGCTTAGGAGAGTTAAGAAGTAATTTCATAAATTCATCCCTAATACGCTCCATAGAGACTTTCTTAGCAACAGGTATAGCCTGTTTAATAGCTTTAAATGTTTCCTCCTCTATTTCAAAATCTAATTGAGAAGCCAATCTACAAGCCTTAAATGCCCTCAATCCATCCTCTTTAAATCTCTCAATTGGAGTACCAACAGCCCTTACTAATTTTGAATTAATATCAGCTATTCCACCAAAAGGATCATGAATATCCCACTCCTGGTCACCCTCTACATCAAAATTTGCAGATGAAAGATCCATAGCCATTGCATTAATAGTAAAATCTCTTCTTCCTAAATCCATATCAATATCGGAAACAAACTCTACCTTACTTGGCCATCTACCATCTACATAGTCAGACTCACTTCTAAATGTAGTAACTTCTACTTGCATATTCTCACCATTAGAATCTGGTACCAATGCAAGTATTGTTCCAAACCTAGCACCAGTAGAAACAGACTTAGGAAATATCTCCAACATCTCGTCAGGCAGAGCATTTGTTGCTAAATCGTAGTCATGAGGAACTTTGCCCATGACTATATCTCTAAGGGCCCCCCCTACTAGATATACCTCATAGCCCTCTTTTGTTAGCATCCTAGCTACTTTTAATACATAGGATGGTATTGTAAATCGTATTTTCATATCTATACTTTCCTTCTAAGATAGTACCAAACTAGAGCTATTACTACAACAAAAAGTAAAGGAAAAAACATTACTAAAGAAAATTTAGCCGTCTTTGGTAAATTGTTTACACCAAGTACAAAGCTCTCCTCTATTATAGTACCTACACCTTCACCCGAAATTACTTCTTCTTCGGTAATTATACCTTGCTTAACTTCCTCCTCAACCTCTTTCTTTAAAATCATTTCACTAGAGTACATTCTATATGGAATTCTTGTTACACAGAAATCCTCTCCAAATGGCTTTACTCTGGAAGAAACGTAGTTAAGTAAATTACCATCCTCCCTCACACCAAACAGTATTGCAGTATTCTCTACTACATCTGATTCCATATGCCCACCCAGTACAGCACACTCTCTATGTACATTCGGATTATATATCCCTGCATATCCTAGACTCTGCTCACTATTTATATCTACAACATACTCATACATATACTCTTCACCTGCAAGGAAGTTCCTCTTAAGGAAAAAATCTGAATGCATATACTCAATATTAGGAAGAGTATACTCTGAGACATTCTTAACATACACCTTTACCAAAGCCCTATCTCCCTCTAGCTGTGCCTCCCACCTTTCAAAAACTAATGGAGATTTAACAGTTACAGAATCTAGCACTATTGATCCACTGGCATTACTATTTACAAGACCTAAACCACTATATCTTTTTAAAACACCCTCTCTTTTATAATTCCAAGTAAAAATATTGAAACCAGGCTTCTCATACTCCCCCTCTATATCTAAAACCTTTCTGATATCACCAAGAGTAGTAGGAGCTTTTGAAAGAAATACTGCTAAAGAAGATATATTTACCCTACTCCCTGTCTCATTCCTATACCAATACACAAAACTAACAGTAGATTGAGGAGGAAGAGAAACAGAAGAGTGAAGATTCGGACTCCTTACTAATCCATATGCAAGATCAGGATATGTTAAATCATTCAAACTTACACAATATAAAAGAGACTCCGTCTCACTACCTTTTACATCATCAAAATTAAACTGTAAACAGTTAGGACAATCCCCTTTATTAGCTAAACTCTCAATACCGTAAGCAAGAGTGTCAAAGAAATGATTCTCACTACAATCACCATACGGATGGAAATAGTCTGCATATATTAAAGATGGAATAGAAAGGAAGAAAAGAGTAAGAAATATTTTTTTAAGCATTACCTATCTAATTAAATTTAGATAGTTAAAGCTTACATTTAAGATATTAAAAAGTACTTAAATCTACTCTTTCCATTTAGCCTTATCAATCTTGTCCAACTCAAGACCTTTTTTTATAACACTAAAGAAAAGGACAAGAGCCATACCAATACACAAAAGCAGAATAGAGATATCATACTGAGAGATATACTGATTAAAAACTTTAAAATATTCAACAGGAGCTATATACATATATACAGCAATCAATACTCCAAGTATTCTCATCTCAGTAGGTCCTATTAACCCAAAAGAGTATTTAAAACTGTTCTGAACAAAGGTAACTAACTCTACATGTATCATTAATGCCATATACATAACTGCAAAAAGTAATG
>JACDJC010002487.1_pt1 | contig 14382 bp, 19 predicted proteins | sample 7454191 | NCBI WGS metagenome assembly JACDJC01 (sample SAMN14253291, study PRJNA609438) | sludge metagenome | isolation source: sludge after 25d culture with pyrite and EDTA | collected 2018-12-20 | reverse complement strand
CTTTTAAGATTTATATCTACTTCAGGATATTTATTAATAATAAAATCACAAATTTCCGAAGAGGCCATAAAGCTGATGCTCAGTTTATTTTCTTTTGAAATATGTATACAGCCATCTCCATCTATCAATCCGACAAGCCAATAATTAAAATAATATCTATCTATGTTCTTAAGTTGCTCAGGAATTTTATTGAATTTGCTTTTTCTAGGCTCCAAATTCCACAATTTCATGTCTTCTAATATTTCGTCGCTTGTTATAGATATAGAATATAATGGTAATTTATTTTTGGTTCCAAGATATCCAGTTTTTACCTTTAATATTGGTTGATTGGTATTTACAAAGTTTCTAAAATTATCAACCAGAATTTTATCAATAGAAGATAATGATATTTTTTTGTATTTTTCACTTATACTTCCATCCGCAGACAATAATCCAGCAAAATAGCAAGATTCTTCATTGATGAACGAAAAGCAGTTTTTATCAAGTGTATATTTTCGTTTTTTAACAATTTTATCATTTTCATTTATAAGATTCCAAAAATCTTTTTTAAATTTTTCTACACTATTAAAAGTATTACACAGAACTTTATCAAACATTTGTCTTCTTAAAGTAATTTCCGACTCATGATTATTATAATTAAAGTCTTTGGGTCGAAAAACAAATATTCCTAAAGCTCCCAATTTATCCAAATATTTTTTTTCATTTAAAAACCTAACGTCATCCAAACATACTTTTTGATTTGCTTTTATCAGCTTTTCAATTCTATCTATTGTTTTAATAACGTGAAAATTGGAATTTATTTTCCTCAATATGTCTGTTCCGATATATTGAAGACATTCTCTAGGAGTTTCGAATGTTTTATCTGTAACTTTTATTTTTGTTTTAATATTTAAATATTTACGTAACTTATCATAATATTCTAAATTCCATGACCAAGGTGTAAGTAGTTTGGTTTCCTTGAATTTTTGGTCATTCAATTGCCCTTTATCTATATTATAAAGGAAAGCAACTGCATCTTTAAGGGTGTCTGCGAAACTAATCTTTACATATCCTTTCTGAATAAGTTCATTACATAATGTGGTTTTGCCGCTATTTTTTCTACCGCATAAATATATTATTGTCATTTGTTACGTCCTCTTTAGATGTTAAATATCCTCTTTACCTGTTCATTTGTTAAGTCACCAGGGTCCTTTACGCTCTTATCGTAATTTATTCGTGATACATGAAAAAGTCTACTACATTTCTTAACGATGTTTTCGTAGTGTTCGTCTCCAGCTTGGTCATTATCCATCATGCATTTGAGATGAATAGCTCCAGACCCTTCCAAGATTATCTTTTGACCACCCTTTAGACCCCCCATTAAACCGCATACGTTCTCGACTCCGGCCTCTTTGAGCCTCCATACGTCCTTACCCCCTTCAACCAATATTATTGTCTTAGTGAGCCTCACAGAGCTTTTAGCGAGATTGTATCCATAAAGCACATTTTCGACTGGTAAACCCTTAGAATTCCGCCATTTTGGCAGTCCGCCATTTAAATGTCTGCCCTGACACCCCAAAAAGAAGAAATCCTCATTGTAAATTGGTACAATAACCCGATTCTCCATATCTGGAAAGTCTCGACTATTCCCTTCTCCCACATCAAATTGATTCAATGTGGACTCTTTAAACAAAGGAAGGAAATACGGGCTAGGAATTTTGAGCATTTTGCGAATACTTTGACGAGTATAGCGGGATTCATATGTGGGCTCAATTTTAATATCAGACAATATCTTATTCCGGGGGCTTATTTTCTCAATATTTACGTGTCCGACTAACCCTTGACATAATTTAAGAGCGTCCGGAAAACTAGATTTCATCTTATTTGAGGAACTCCATCCTTTAGAGGCTGATAAAATACCCCAAATTAATCCGATGAGATTCTGAGGAAAATGTTTATGGCATCCATGAGTATTGCATTTCCAATAGCCATATGGTTCATTACTTGGATAGACCGTTAATCCGGTCTGATTATCTCCATTATGAACCGGACAAGCTAAAGTTCTATAGTTATTAAATGGAACGTGACTGAGTCCAAAATACTCTAATACCTCATCTATATGATTACATAAAGCTATATTTAGGGAACGAAGATATTCTTGGTCGTAAGACGTTTTAAAATTGAACTTGTTTGTCATTATTATCAACCTTTAAAGTTTGAATGGCTCGAATATTCATGTTGGAAACACCCTCGGTTAAGCTGCAATCTCCTCCAACATTATAATTGATGTATTCGCCCGGTAACTGGTCTTCCGAATTTCGGGCCTTCAACCACACCATTTTTCGATTAAAATTACGATTATAAGCTCTATCTTCATTCATTTCATCTTCATCTTTCCTTTTGAATAAAGACATGCTGTCACATAACCATAATACTCTGTCCGAACCGGATGCGACTCCAGTAGTTTCGGCAGTAATACCCTCCCGATTTGCTTGCATGTAAGTCAAGATAGGAACCTTAGTTGTCAAAGCTGTGTTTTTAAGCTTGATTGCGCTAAATCCTAAGGCTTGAGTTTCCAAAGTGTTTCTTAACTCGGCTCCATCATTAAGTCTCAAATAATCATATATTGTGAGACAACTTCTAAAGTCGTTATTTTGTTTCTTACCGACCTTTTTATTGAGAATCCGTTTGAATATTGAGATGGTTTCATCAATTCCTTTGCAGGACGTATTAATGTAATAGATTGGAAGAGTCTTAAATAGCTTAATAGCATCATTAATCTTGTCTTTTTCTTCTTCCGTAAAGTTAGCTTTATTGAATTTTTTACCGTTTACGCCTGATAATGACGCTATCATACGATTAATAGTCATATTAGCGTTCAGTTCTAAGTCAGCCAGTATCACAAAATGTCCCTGTTTAGCTACATTGATAGCTGTATTGGCCGCATGAATGCTTTTTCCTACGCCAGACCTTGCCACAATTACATGAAAAGTTCCAGGTTCAATTGAGCCGCCAATCATATCATCATAACAATTAAATCCGGTCTTAATTCCCATTACTGTATTCGGATTATCAAACAGATTCAACATATGGATGTCAGCATAATCGCTTAAAAAACATCCTTCGTTGTCATTTGACACCAATTTAAGCATAAAATCTTCAATTGGGCCCTCCACATTCGATAAAATCTTAGTAAGAGGGTCTAAAGTGCTAGCTTCTAACAGTTTATTTGCGGCAACTTCTAAAACACTAAAGAAATCTCGCTTAATTTGGAGTTTTCTAAGCTGTGTTCCAAGTATTCGGGCATCCTGAATCTCAACTGGAAGATTAAATAGTCCCTTTAGATAATCCTTCTCGTTAGCTTTCTCGAAGAAATTCTTGTAGCCGAGAGCATCCGCATACTTAATGATACTGGATAGGGTCGGCTTAGACTCTTCAAGTTCAAAAAAGTTCTTAATACATTTCCAGAGGATTTGATTGGCTTCATCTGTGAAAGTTTCTTCCTTCACAATACCATCTGTCTCTATATAAGCATCAAGTCCGTGCTTTAGCACGGACGAGAGGAGGCGACCTTCAGCAGGTTTATCTTCTAGATTATCTACTTTTGCTGATACATTTAGAACAGAAGTGGCTATTTTCTGGGTCATATAGTGTTGGTGAGATTTCGTCATTCTTGCCACATCCTTTACAAATAACTTTAACGAGTTCAACTGGAGGCCTACGTTCAGAAATAGGCATATCCTTCAAATGTTTTTCGTCCCACTGACCTTCTTTAATGCCAGTCTTCTTATCATCGAAAAAGGTCTGAACCTTCCCCTTAAAAGGCCCACTTTCGATAGTTTTAGTTTCAATTCCCTCATTAGACTTTGGTTTGGTATTTGACTTAATGACTTTTGGTTTGGGAGCCTTAGATTTAGCCATTTGAATCTTTCCGAGAATCTCCCGAAGTTCAGGAAACTCATCCATCATAGCTTCACTAACTTCCATTGGGCCGGTTTGTTTTTTAGCCATTATTGTACCTCTTTGTTTTTGCTGCGTCTGATAAGTTATCTGCCATTTTTCGAATATCTATGTTCATATCGCTAATTATAGACACTTCGTTCTCTTTGTCAACCATGAAAGCCCAAATTTTAGTAGCCACATCGTTATCTCGAATTACGCTCATTTTAACTTCATCAGAAGTCATGTAGCCCTGCCTATATTCCTTCATTTTTGGTAACACTATGTAGTCTATGGACTTACGAGCCCAATTGAGGAGACCTCTCTGCTTGTTAAGTTCTTTCTGAAGATACACTCCGTACCGATTAATGGTATAGGCATATTCGGCCATTTTCTGATGAGGCAAACGAAAAAGGTCTTCTGCGGACATTTGGAATATCTGGTCAATCTCGGAATCGTTGGCATGAAAATTAAGTTTCTTGTCTCCGATTAAGCCGTCTAACTTATCTGATAGGGCTTTTATTCGGTTGTCAACTGAGACAGTTTCCTTGTCCATTCTTCCTCCGATTCGTTGTAAGCAAGTTCAATAAGAGTAATTCCGTTAAGTTCACACCATTCTTGTTTTTCTCGGTCTCTAGCTTTGGCTCTTGCATATCCGGCTACGTTCTGATGAAAATGAGGGTTATATTTATAGTGCTGGCTGCCATTAACCTCACAGGCGAGTCTTATGCTCGGAATAAACAAATCCATATATAAGTCATTTTTGGTGCCACACAACTTAGTTTCTTCGTACACCGGATATAACGGATAAATTTTCTTAATGAGACTGTAGGCTATTTGGTGGTAACTAGATTTGAATTTACCGTTGTTTTTCTTGAGTTTTAGATTATAATCCTTACCATCGAATCCTTTGTATTTCATGAATTCCTCAAATCTTGGTAAGTTGACATAACTTTTTTGTAAATTTCATCATAAAGCTTCTTATCGTCTTCTAGGAGTTTGGAAAAATTAGCCTTACCCTGAATTTTTAGGTCTCCATAATTCAACCAGGCTCCACTTTTTTCGATAATATCCACTTCGGAAGCCATATCTACTAGTTCCATTTCAGCATACACACCAGTTCCATACTTGATGTATGAATCGACTTTAGTTCCAGGTGTTGCTCCTAGTGAACTACAATCTATATCCCAAGTAACGCATTGACCGAAGATTTTGTCTCCATCTTTAAGTTCTACCTTCTTAACTGCCTCAAGAGTTGTGTCACTTTGGTATATTACTTTTGAGCCACCACCTGTATTTTTGAGCTTGCCGAACCCCCCGGTGTTACTATATTGCTGAAGAATATTAGCTATAATATGACCATGAGAATTAACAACTGGAGAGACGTTATTAATAAATTGGCTGGCTAATACTCCCATTCCACCTCTAGTATGCGTTCCGACCCCCTCAGTCATTTGTTTGGGGTGAGCTAAACTAGAGAATGAGTCTCCAATTAAGAAGATTTTTTCCCGACTCTTTAGAAGATGTTCCATAATATCTAAGTATTTTTCGCCATCTAAAAGAATTTCTTTAGTGGATTGAAGAATTAAGAATTTATCTTCGTTCTTGTAATCTAATCCGCTAGTGCCAACCAAATTCATTTCTTTTAGGCGGTTTTCAATATTAGCATAAACAATTAGATAGCCATGCTTTTGAGCTCGTTCTGCCATACGTAAAATTAACGAAGTTTTCCCCCATTTGGCTGGGCCAATAACAGATATCCAAGAGGAACTTGTGATTCCACCATTGGTTAAAAGGTCTATACGAGGACTAACACTAATAATTTCTTTCGGTCTATCAATTAAATCTTGGCCTGAGCTAAATAGACCATCTCCATATTTCTTCTTAATAATACTAAGAGAACTTTCGATTCCGCTTGATGTTTCTTTAGGTTTGTCTTTTTTCATATTAGTTCCAATATATTCTTCTTACTTGTATCTTTTCGAATTTCAGTTTCCACAACATCCGGTTTAGCCTGATTTTCAATACTATGTAATCGTTCTATTTCAGTAATTAGTTTTTGTGTAGATAAAGAGAAAACCCAAGCCATTTTAGATATGGCCTGAATAATAGCACCTTCCGAATACATCTTAAGGAATTTATTGGCTAAGGTATGTTGTCTCTTAAAAACATTAATCCATTCTTTGTCGGCCCAAAATTTAGGCCCCAACTTAATTCCCTTTTTGAGGGCTAATCTCTCACACATTATTTCGGCTACGTGTTGAGCCGCTGTAAGTCTTCGGTTTGTATATTTGCTGGAATAGCTGTTGGATTTTTGCATGTTTGTATCAAAAAAAGAGATTTATCGTTTAAAATTCCATCCTGAGCCATCTTAATTTTGTCTCGTGGGCCAGAATCCCAAATTCGCAATTCCGGCAACATAATTGTATACGTAAACAGAGTGTCCTCTTTAAAATATCCAATAATTGCTGTTTTTGAACGACGCCCCTGTAATGGAGCGTCTCCGCCCATCATAGAACACATAAATTCAGTTAAAATTCCCTGCCTGTAAAAATAACCCTCGGCATTTGGCGGCAATATATTCAGTACATTATCATAATATTCAAGTGTCAAATGAATTGGCCAAACCCTTTTTTCCCGACAATACTCCTGTAAGTTAGACCAAGTGCTAGAAACATCATCCTGATAGACAATGCTTCCGTCACTCAATAAAATTTTCCAGTTGGCTTCTAAGTCTCTGTTGTATCTATAGAAGCAATACTGTTGGTCTTTTACGAATCTCACTTTGGTTGCTCAAAAATTCCCGGCTTATTCACCTTTGGTTGTATGCCAACTTTTCCGCTGGTCTTATCGGACAATTGACTACTAGCCTGTGTACCAATAACAATTCCTTTCATACGGGGGTCTGTTCGGCCCGGCACTACATAAGAACTCTTAACTTGGTGATTTCCGGTCGCATTATATTGTTTGATGATGGTTTCAATCTGTTGAACTGTACAGTCCATTTTATCGGCCAATTCTTCGACCGTCATACTAGGAACACTATTTACGATAAACTGAAGGTCTTCCGGGGTAAAATTCCGGTTTTCCTTATCATATTTTTCTCGTTGTTTCTGTTTTAGCTTTGAAGTTTGCTTTGCGCGCTGCGAACCCATCTTGTGTCTCCACTGGTTAGAAATTTAAGGTAATCATCGAAAATGTCTTTTTTTACAACTTGCCACAAGTACATTGGCATTCCATTTAATTGTCTAGAAGTTTCCATAGTGTCAAAATTAAGTCTCTTAGGATTCGGCAATAACCCTATATTACTTCCACTCTTACAAATCTTAATATGATACTTTTGTCGCCCATTGGAGTGGACTACCTTAGCCCAAGCTAAATAATGAGTCGGGTCAATAGTTTTTTCTTTGCCATGACCATCGTAAGCGTAACCTACAACTCTATGTTCCTTAATAGTATCCGGCTCATACTTGGGCTTTTGACGTTTTGGCTGTTGGAATATATAATCGTGAACTACAGTAGCTTTAAACTTTTGCACTTCCGACTCCGGTTGATTCTGGTTCTGCTTGGATTTTTTTTGCTCTTTCATAGAATTCACTCACAATACTAGTTTCTAGGACTTTGGCTTCTTCGAGATTATTGAGTCTCTTAGAAATAATGATTGGTTTATCTTTACTGGCCGGGACCAATTCCCCGGTGTTTTTCATTTCCGCGATTCTTGAGGATATCGTCACGATTAGGACGTGGGGAGCTTTTTCGTGACTTACTTTTGGCAAGTTGTTCATTTCTCATTTCCTTTCGGAGTTTTCTATCAATTTTACGTTCTGGCCTTTCCCAAGGTGTTGTAATTTCCTTTGGAGCAACATATTTTCCTTCAGCCCGCTTTTTTTCCCGTTTCTTTTCTTCCTCTTCAGACACTTCGATGATACGCCTATCAGTATTCTTATCAGCTAATCCTCCAATCGTCTTTGGGTCTGAAAACCACACAAATACGTTCTCACCACCCATTAACATACGAGGCTTACATTTTTTGCAGCTTTCGCATTTCACCTTAAGAGTCCCCGCTTTAATCTCATCAAATTGCTTAAACGAGAACTCTAAGTCGAAATCTTGACCAGTCTTAGAACATCTGAAGGAATATGTCATCTCAATCGCCGATGGGCTAGTGTTGTTACGAATTAATTATATAAGATACCACTCAATAGTCAACTTATCCCCAACTAATTAGAGGAAAACCTGCGTCTGTCACTTCTTTTTTGAGGTCCAATCCAAGGATTTTGCCACCTAGCTCCAAAACAAGGTCATTGGGACGATGTCTCGAATTCAGTATTTGTAATGAATTTTCTCGTGTCATCTTAGACCGGGTTATTACGTACCCTAAAGCAGAAGACCTAGATATTCCGCCCGCACACGCAATATGAATATTGGCCTTCTCTTTGGTAAATGAAATCGCATTCAGAATGTCTTGTTCAGACGGAATCTTCCAGAGATGATGAGGTTTCCAATAGTCATCAAATTCTAGAATTAAACTAGATTTCCAGAGTCCATTCATACTATCAAAAGCGTGATTTACTGATTCCCTAAAAGCTTTTTGAAAATCATTTTCGGTAGTTCTAGGTTTATCTTCTGAGGGAGACCTGATGATTATAACGTCGTGAGTGTCGGGTTCTCTCATTAGGAGATGGCACATTTCTAGGCGAGATAAGATTTGAATGTTCATGATTTTATCCACACGCTGACCAAGAGCAATTTTGACATGATTTGCAACCTTCTGAACGTACCACATTCTTTCCTTTGCAATTAGGGCAGGTTTCCCCTTTAATCACATCATTCTTAGCATAATGTCTTAAGGCTTTACAAACTGCTCTACATGAGTCATACATATCCCCCTTAACCGTCTCTAACTGTTTAATTACGAAGTCCAAATTTACATTGTGTCTAAGATTCAAGGAGGTTAATCGAGCCATAGCCTCTTGCTCTTGAGAACAGTGCTCTTCGGCATTTTCTAGGACAATTTCATCATTAGATAGTAACCTATAATGTTTCTGTTTAATCTTAATGATTTTGCCTGAAGTCTGTTGCTTTGTGGGCTTAAAATTATTCAAAAAGAAGACCTCGTATGGGGTACCATTTAGAAGTCCTATTACTACACCCATACCATTGTAATGATAAATATGACAATCTAGTTCTTTGGGACGCTTAATAGCATCTTGAGCTGTAATTTTCTTTTCTTCGTTTACCAAAACCCCGGTTCTACACCCATCTCGATAAACAGTAATTCCTTTAAGACGACTCTTCCAAGCTTGTATATAAATATCTGAAACCTTTTCCTTTGTCACATCGTTAGGGAGATTAATAGTGCTACTGATTCCGTGACATACGTGTTTTTGAGCAGCAGCTTGTAATTTTACTCTATTTATCCAGTTTATATCGTTTGCACAAGCTCCATACCAAGGACTTTTAGTAATATCTGATTCTTCCGATATATTCATCCAATTTTTAACTTTTTCGTGATATACCATAAATTCTTGCCATTTGTCACCATTTTGGTCAACAAAATCAACTCTAGTATTGATATCATTGGGATTAATTTTTTTTCGTCTCTTATATCCAATATTAAACAGTGGTTCAATACCTCCAGTAGTTTGAGTTAAAATAGACACTGAGCCAGTCGGAGCAGTAGTAAGTAATGAGACATTTCGACGGCCATACTTCATCATGTCTTTATAAATTTCTTTGCCAGACACAAATTCAGTTTCATTTTTATTAAATTCTTCGATAAACTAATGTCCTTTTTCTAAACTAGAGTTCCATATATCAAAAGTTCCTAATTCTTTGGCCATATCAACACTTGAACGGTAGCACCCTAATTTAAGAACCATATATATTTTTTCAACAATTTCTATACTTTTATCGGAGCCATATTTAATACCTAAAGCTGCCAAAGTGTCTCCAATTGCAGTGACTCCGGTTCCGGTCCGCCTACCATTGCTATTTAAATCTAGAATTTTTTCCCACATTTTAATTTCATCGTTAAGTTCTTTACATCCTTCATTATATTGCTTTTTAATTTTCTTTAGAATCTTTTTGATACATTCGCTTTCTAAATCAACTAGGTCATCCATAAGACGTTGAGCATATTGAGCATACTCGTAAAATTTCTTAAAATTAAAGCTAGATTTTCTGGTAAAAGGATTTTCAACAAAGGAAAAAACATTGAGTAGCAAAAGTCGGCAGGAATCTAAGGAACAAAGTGTTAATTCGGCACATTGGCCATTAATTATTCCATTTGTTATAATGGAATTCGTTTCTGGCTCCGTTAAGCAGAAAACATCATCGTTACCATAATATTCTATACTTTTAATTTTTGTTTCATATTTAGTAGTGTATGTATGCTTGGTTAATTGCGATATTTTTTGTTTCCAATCTTTCTTCTTTCTTCCAAAGAAACCTATTTCGTCGGCAAATTTTATTGCACATGGCTTATTAATAATAAATTCATAATAGTCCTTACACAGATAAGGAGTCATTACTCTTTGTGAGTTTGGTAAATTTCTATATCCGGCCTTCCTCCTAAGAGTTACACTTCCGTATATACCAAAATTAGAGACTAAAACTTGTATTTGCTCAAGCAATTCCTTATTAGATTGACAGAATCTTAATGATACGCATGACTTTTTAGATGAAACATTAATACTTCCATCACCAAAAAAGAACCCATGCAAGTATCCTTTTACAAATTCTTCTGACCCAGAATATAAAACTTCCGGAACTCTATTCTTAATAGATTCAGGCTTATCTTTAATTAATCTTTCGATGTATTTATAGAGTCTTCGTCCACCTATGCGTTTTTTCTTTTTATTGACTTCGGTTTGAACCTGATAATCTACATCATAAGATTCGCTTTTTCTGTTATGATGTTTTACTTCTATCATAAACATTTTTTCTTTAATAGCTTTTTTGATTTTATTTAAACTTTCAAAGTCATCTTCCCAAACTTCAAAAAATGCACGATTGTCGTTAGAAATAAATCCGTCACTAGTAATCAGACCAAGTATTAGCCCATCTTCGTAATCTCCGTAACTTCCAAAGTATCCTTTTTCGCTTTGGAGTAATAAAATATCTCCAGTTTTTAATTCTTTAAGTTGTTTTCTACCATCCTTAGTAATAAATGTATGATTGTCGGTTGCTATTACACTATAGCCATAATTAGTAGATACCTTATAAAGCTTAGCATTTTGTTGCGTCAATTTTACTTTTGTTGCTTTCCTAACTTTGATTCCAAAATTATTTTCATTTATATTATTTTTATTTATCCTTGTATCACAAGTAACATAGTTTACTGTTTGTTTCTTGTATAAATCTATGATTCTTTCTAATCCATTTTCGGTCGCTATCAAAGTGTCTCTATGTAGACATGGATTCAAGCCATCACTTTTATACTTAGAATATATATCAGCAACTCCATAATTATGGACATTATCCCAAAATACGATTCCTGGCTCTGCGCTACTATGAGCACAATCTATAATTTTATTCCATGCTTTTTTAGCATTAATAATTTTGGTAACTTCCGGATTATCAGAATTAATTGGCCATTTTTGCATGTAGTCTTTGTTACTTACTACGCAATTCATAAAATCATCATCTATCTTAATAGATACATTAGCTCCAGTAACTTTAGTTTTATCTAGTTTCACGGAACAGAAATCTACGTCATCTAGCTTAACGGAATCCGGATGTCTTATAGAAATGGTTTCCATAAGAGCTCCACGACGACCATTTTGCCCTACTTCTCGAATACTATTAGAATACCGCTCCATCCATGAAATAATACCAGTAGAGGTTCTGGCCGCATTATTAACTTTGGCTCCGGCAGGTCTGAGATTATCTAAATTAACACCAACTCCGCCACGCCTCTTACTAATATTAACTATTTGTTTATCTACATCTAAAATTGATGAATAATTGTCATTTGGTGAATCTGTGACGTAACAATTGCTAAGGCTAATTTCTCTATAATGATTTCCAATCCCATACATTGGAGACCCCTGAGGAACAATATACTTAAAATCTTTTAATAGATTAAAAATAAATTCCTCGGACATTGGCTCTTTAAATTTATCTTTTTCTATTCTAGCAAATTCTTTAGCTATTCTTTTGTGCATATCTTCTGGAGTTTTTTCTACCAATTCGTCATTATTATCTCTTAATGCGTACTTACTTAAAAATACATTTGCTGCTAATTCATCACCATTAAAATAATCTTTACTAGCATTAAAAGCTTCATTATACGAATACATACAACCTCAGTAGATAAAAATAGCCGCCCGAAAGCGGCAATAGTGAAATTAAGAAAGAATTAAGATGGATTTAAATTGAGTTTAAAATTTTAGTTGACTTTCACTAATAGGAGTGTCATTCTTATGTTCAGCTACAAGTCTATGAAGTAGGTCCTGAATCCGCTCGTAAACCTTTTCGGCTGGTACATTATAATGAGACATCAAATTAGATTCGGTGACAATTTGTAGAACGCACCCGTCCGGGCCCATAGAAAGAGCGATAGGAGTGCCACTAATCTTACCCTTCTTAAGGCTCTCGTTATTAGTTCCGATTACAGCACCCTTACGGCCGTACACTGACCCACTATACACATGCATATCATTAGTACCTTGTTCGAGCCAAACTCCTTCGGAACTGGCCGAAATACTTACACTTTTACAATTACAGTTACAGCAACTCATTATAGTTCCTCGTTAGATTCTTGTTGTTCGTTAGTTTTTTTGTTCTTCGTTAACTTTTTGCTTTTTAGCTTTAGGATTTGGGGCAATAAAATGGTCTTCTGCCGCCTGAATTACCTCAATAGAAGTATCAATAGCCTCTTGGTTAGATTTTAGTTCAGGCTGATTAATTTGCTTGTTCCCAACACATTCTGGGCAAGGTACTCCCTCAACAGGAGTTGTACCGGGGGCAATTCCAGTATCTCTACAATGCGTACATTTCATATTTAATTCCTCACGAGCCTTCTTTTGGTCAAATTTTCCAACGTCCATATAGTTCATAAACCTTTCTAAATGATATAATCTGGCATTTCACACATTAAAAATTTCTGGAACATCAAATCCTCTAGGCTAGCAATTACCGGAGAGTTCACAAAATAAGCCCGATAATCCCATTCATCCAAGTAGTCCATTTTTAATCCTTTGGCTTTTTAGATTCAATAACGGTTGGTTCGGGAACTGGTTCTGGTTTTGGCTCCGGACTAGATTCTATACCAAACAAATCTTTTGTCCACTCATAAATCTTTTTTACCAACCAAATTATTGGGCCGGGCATTGGAACCTTTACGTAAGTCGTTTACTAGTCATCATATAATAGTATTTTTGAATTTTGTGGAAAACCGGGGAATCTTCAGTGAATCCGTATTTCTTAAATCCCTTATCTCTTAAGAAGTCTATGATAGGAATACCGAATTCATCCGCTCGTGACTGCCAGTCCGCCACAAGTTCCTGAAGAGAAGTTTCATCCATCGCATGAATTCCGCCTTTGTATTCGTGGAACTCGGGATGGTGATTATTGTTATGAACGTGCTCATAAACAGCCTTTTTTACTTCTGGCGACTGTTCTCCACCTTGATATTCACACAAATATACCCATTCATCATTAAAGAGCTTACTGTGGTCATGTGTTTGCGATGCAATTATGAGGTTGTGAGCTCCCTCAAAATCTCCCTCATCAATTAGAGCTCCAGCCAAATTTCTACAATACTTAGCGACAAGGTCCATATGACCCAAGACACTATTGTATTTTTCGAATAAGTGCTTTTTAGTTTCTTCAATATCGGGGCTGAGCCCATGTTGCTCTAAATCATTCATGTAGTCTAAGTCAACTTCACGAACCATATTTATTCCTTAATTCTTCCTTGTATTCATTAATACGTTTTATTAGACTATCTAATTCATTTGGTAGTATTGTTGGAGACTCTTGTTCTGCATACTGCAATTCAACTTTCAATAATTCACTTGTAGCTATATAACGTTTAGCAAATTCAGCTAATACCTTAATTATGTATAAGTCTCGAAAACTAAGTGGCATTAACGTTAATTCCTCCACTAACGACCTTCTGAAGATAAGATTCGGTTTCTTTAAATTTATTAGTCAATTCTGTAATATCTTGTAGAGTTACAGTTGGCCCTAGTTCTAAGAGTCTTTCAGTTAATTCGGCTCTTAATGTAAGCTTATTAATGATTTTGGGAATGTCTGCATCTCTAATGGCTTCTCTAACAAATCTCTTTAAAAGAAGCTTTTCAAGCAGACTAGGTTTCTGAGCCATCTTAACAGCATTGTCGGCTGAATACTTTTTCGAGAGATAGCATTTAACGACCTCAAAGAGAATCTTAAGAATCATTAAGATAGTCATTGGGTCTAATGTTTCGACATTTAGCTTCCCGCTTTTTACTGTTT
>JACDJC010002486.1_pt1 | contig 14404 bp, 14 predicted proteins | sample 7454191 | NCBI WGS metagenome assembly JACDJC01 (sample SAMN14253291, study PRJNA609438) | sludge metagenome | isolation source: sludge after 25d culture with pyrite and EDTA | collected 2018-12-20 | reverse complement strand
CTCTGCGGGATGCCTGTCATCCCGCTTTCTTTTCTCGCTGCACAATTTGAGGCGTGAGGCTAAAGGAGGGGTTTAGGTGCGAAGGCTCCTTGCTTCGTTTTTCATTATCTCTTCTCTTGTACTTTCATTTGCTTCGGATTTTCATCTTACAATTCTCCATACAAGCGACATACATGGGAACGTTTTTCCTGTCGATTATGTGACGGGTGATTCTTTGGACGCAGGTCTGGCAAGGATCTCTTCTTTCGTCAGTCAAATTAGACATACCAATCCACACACACTTGTTATAGATACAGGTGATCTGATCCAGGGAACGCCGTTTTCGTACTTCTTTGCGAAGATCGACAACTCAGGTATCAATCCTGTTATAAGGGCTATGAACTTGATCGATTTGACATCCTCTACGATAGGAAATTGCGAATTCAGCTACGGCCCACGGACTCTTGAGGACGCGATGGTCTCGGCAGAGTTTCCCTTTCTCTCAGCGAACATTATCTTCGACGACTCTGCTGAATATGTGTTTCAGCCGTATTCGATAATAACTCTTGGAGAACAAGGCGAGAATGTAAGAATTGCGATTCTCGGCCTAACCACAAACCTTATCCCAAGATGGGAGGATCCGGAACATATCGCCGGGCTTGCATTCCTGAATCCTGTGAACGTTGCAGAAGAACTTGTTCCTAAACTCAGAGATGAAGTCGATGTACTTATAGTTGCTTATCACGGAGGCTTTGAAAGAGATCTCACAACGGGAGAACCAACCGAGGAGCTTACGGACGAGAATGTAGGTTTTGAACTTGTAAAGACAATCGAGGGTATTGATGTGCTTCTTACGGGGCATCAACATAGGACTATCGCCGAGATAATAGACGGAGTAGTTGTCTCTCAACCGTCCAGTCTCGGAAGGTTTGTCGGCAAGGTTGACTTGAAGCTGGAGAAAATAGAAGACGGCTGGCAGATCGTTGAAAAGTCGGTCGAGCAGGTGTCTGTGGCTTCATATGATCCTGACGACTATGTCGTTGGAGCTTTGAAGGACTTCGAAACAAGAGTCCAGAAATGGCTTGAAAGACCGGTCGGGTTTTCTATTGGAGATTTCTTCATAGAAGATCCGCTTGAAGCTAAGATGAAGGATAATCCTCTTGCTCAGTTCATAAACAGAGTTCAGATGGAAGCGACCGGTGCAACGATCTCGTGTGCCGCCATTTGTACAGACGAAATTACAGGCTGGAAGACAGGGCCAATAACAATTCGGGATCTTATCTCGATCTACCCCATGTCAAGCACTTTGAAGGTTATTCAGGTATCCGGTTCAGACATCAAAGCCGCCCTGGAAAGGAGCGCAGAATACTTCACTTGTACTGACAACAAGATATCCATCTCAGAAAGTTGGTTGACTCCAAAGCTAACGAGTCGAGATTATGATATGTGGGAAGGAATAGAATACATAATTGCTGTGGATAGACCGGTTGGTGAGAGAGTACTTAGTATCAGGTATCAGGGAAAGCCTGTCGATATGGATGAAAAGTACGAAGTAGTTATGAGCAGCTATCGGGCCGGCGGTGGCGGTGGGTACAGCATGTTTGAGAGAAGGCCGGTGGTTAGGGATGTCATGCTCGAGGTCTCCGAAGTGATCATCGATCATGTGCTTGGAAGATTTGTCGTTAGCGCATCCGTAGATAACAACTGGTCGGTGGGGACGGGCTTTATCCATACTATAGGGTGGAACGAAACGTTGAGGTCGATATCCGAAATGTACCGTATCGATACCTCTGAGATTATGAAATACAACCCCGACCTCACAAGAGTTCGGAGTATCCCGGCTGGCACAGAACTGATTATCTACAAACCTGCGATTCCGTAAAACTGAACCTTCTGGCTGTACTACTGCAATCTCAAAAGAGCGGTGACAATTTTGAAGGCTGGTTTCGTTAAGGGTTCTGGTCAGCGCGTGTCAGGAACTGCCTAACTTGCTGGATATTCGAACGGCTTTTCGAGATGGTGTTCATGAGAAGACTCTTCAAAGACTCTCATAATAGCGTTCGGAAACTTCTCTCTGTAGAAAGCGGTTGCCTCGGGTGTTGCCTCGTCGTGCTCGCGCAGGTCAGTAGAACGGGACAGCTGATTTCGCCGAGCCGCGAACTGCAGTCGTAACCCTTCATAACACCGGTTACTGTGAATTCGCTCGGCCCGTACATATAGTTGTAGACGTCTTCCCCCATGCCTGCGACGGCTCATTCATGCATTCGGGCCAGGGTTCCATTCTGCAAACGAACTTGCCGTAGAACTCCGATACTGCTTCCTGATAATCTTCTCGGTTGAAGTTGCCGCTTTTCTCTGCTCTGTTAATAGCCTCTTTTGATTCAACTGAAAGCGTTTCCATTAGCCCTCTAGCATCACTTTCGAATCTTGAAATACTCATTGCCGGTCCGGAGAGAACCATGCTTCTGACCGTCTGCGGATATTTCAGAGCGTATTCGCAGGCAAGAATTGTCCCCCAGGACTGCCCTAGCAGGTGACTTTCCGGGTAGGTTAGCTCACTTCTGAAAAGCTCTATCTCCTCGACAAACCGCTCGATTCTCCACAGAGAGGTATCTGAAGGTCTCTCAGATTTCCCGCAACCGAGCTGATCGTAGAATACCACGGGTCTTTCGTCTTCCAGAGTCTCGAGTGTCTCCAGATAGTTGTGAGGAACACCGGGGCCGCCATGAATCGTTAGCAAAGGGATGCCTTCAGATCTTTGCCTTTGACTTCATACCATAATCTCCCTCCCGTAACCTTGACAAATCTTTCCATCCTTCTTCCCCCTAAGTTATTGCTCCGGTTTTGAACAAGTGTTATGAGTGAACAAGGCACGAGCCTCACCAGCTGGAATTCAAAGGCTGAATCTCCGCTTCCGTCCGCCTCTTACTTGAAGTGAAGGATCAAGACAGGTATATCACTGTAGAATGAGAGTCTGCCTCTTGGCAGCCCGAAGAAGCAATCAAGAATAATTTATTGCCCAAAGCAAAGAATAACTTATGGTGAACTCATAATTTTTCAGATAAGAAGGATATTTGGCTGTATTCGTCCAATGAAGTCTGTAATCGTCCTTTGTCGAATTACAGCAGACATCAGCGGAATTCTTCAAAAACGCTAGTCATTGATATAATTGCTCTGGGCATTCCCTGATAGTATTTGTCAATTCATTATTCCAAAAAGGAGGTAAAGCTATGAGACATGTCAGGCGTTCGGTAATGCTTCTTCTTCTACTTGCAGTGATTCTTGGAGGAGAAGCGCTTCTTGCAGGACTTACCTATGGTTACGTAACTCCGGGACCCGATACGTGGTACAGAAAGGACGTTGAAGGATTCGAGTATGCGGCAAGTCTCGTCGGGGTAGAAGTTATCGTACTTAACTCCGACTATGATACAGAGAAAGAGATCACGAATATCAACACTCTGGTAAATATGGGTGTTGACGGTATGTGTGTCTTCTCTTTCAATCCTAATGGTGCTTTTATTGCCGCAAGAGAAGCTGCTAAGGCAGGGATACCTCTGGTGGTTACAGACAACGTTGGTCAGGTCCTCCAGTCAGATGACGATATCGTTGCATGCATTGACTTTGACTGGGAGGGAATGGGAGTAAATATCGCCAACTACATCGCAGACAAATATCCTGGTGAAAATATCGCATGCATCATGGGGCTTTTCGAACACGTTCCCGTTCAGATGTTCAGAAACACTTTCGAACCGAAGGTTAAAGAACTGGGAAAGAACGAGATCGTAGCAATCAGAGATGGTCAGTACACTCCGACTGTTGCTGTTGATCAGGCCCAGGATTTGATCGAATCCGGTTACGAATTCTCCAACCTTTTTATCTTCAATGAGGAAATGGCTGCGGCAGTTGTCAGAATGTTGAAGACAAGAGGTTTGTTAAATGACCCGATCAGGGTAATCACAACAAATGGTGCGCCCTACGGAATTGAGCTTATCAAAGAAGGAAGCATCGATTACTCAATTTCTACTTCACCCGGTTGGGAAGGATTCGTATCTTTCCTTGCGCTCCATGCTTACACTCAGGAACTCATAACCGATCTGAATCAGCAGATTCTTCTACCCAACACTCCGATCACTCCCGAAACGATAGATGACAAGACGAAAGTAGTTCCCTGGGATGTCGATCCAGTCTGGATAGATCTGACAAGAGAGTACTTCCCGCAATACAATTCGCTTTACTGATAAAGAATCGAGATTCCAGGGGGGATGAGAGCGGAGCTCTTCGTCCCCCCTTTTAGATAATCTTTTGATAAGGGTGAAGATATGCAGAGAAATCCAATAGTCGAAATGGAGAAAGCCACGAAGATTTACGGAAATCATAGGGCGCTAGATGACGTATCATTTGAGCTTCTTCCGGGAGAGGTCCATTGCCTTGTTGGAGAGAATGGGGCCGGAAAATCTACATTGATCAAGATTCTTTCCGGAGCGATTTCACCCGAGGCGGGGCTGATCAAGATCGATGGCAAAAAAGTTGAGGGCCTAACTCCGCGCCAGTCGATAGAAATGGGTATTTCTACAATCTATCAGGATGCCGAACTGGTAGACTCTCTTACCGTTTCCGATAATGTCTATCTCGGCGATGAGTTAACAGGGCGGCTTCCATTTGTTGTTGACACTAAGAGACAGACGGAGAAGGTGAATGAAATCATAGAGACTCTGAAGATGCACCTCCCGACCAGTGTTCTGGTTGAAGAACTTTCAGCCTCTCAGAAGCAGATGCTACAGATTGTCAAAGCTCTTTACAGAGACGCGAAGGTCCTAATAATGGATGAACCGACCAGCTCTCTAGGAATGGACGAAACGAAGGCTCTCATGGATATTGTAAGAAATCTGCGAGATCGCGGTATCGGTATCGTTTACATATCCCATTACCTTGAAGAGATCTTCGAAATAGGAGACAGAGTAACGGTCCTTAAGGATGGGAGGAGTATGGGTACTTTCTCAATTGAAAGCATAACCGTTGAAGAGATCATCAGGAAAATGGTGGGAAGAGATGCCTCTCTGTTCTACAGGAGAAAGAAAGTTGATATTGGCGATGTAGCTCTTGAAGTGAAAAACATAACCAGCTGGGGAGTAGTCGACAATGTCAGTTTCTCAGTAAGGAAGGGGGAGGTTTTCGGAATTGGGGGACTGGTCGGATCGGGGAGAAGTGAACTGGTGAATATTCTCTTTGGAGCGGACAGGGCCGATGAAGGAGAGATAGTTCTAAAGGGTAGGAAATTGAAGATAAAGTCTCCGCAGGATGCTGTCAAACATGGAATCGCTTTGATTACTGAGGATAGAAAGAAACTGGCCATGCTTGGGGGAAGAGATATCGTTGAGAATACGGCTCTTGTGCACAGCGAGAATTTCAAGGGCTTTCTTCTCGATCTCAAGGAAGAAGAAAAACTTACTGATGACATTGTTAACAAGCTCTCTGTTGCAGCACAGGACAAGTCGCAAAAGATCGAAGAGCTTTCCGGAGGAAATCAGCAAAAGGTTATTATCGGTCGCTGGCTGATTGACGATTCGGATGTCTATATATTCGACGAACCGACAAAAGGCGTAGACATCGGAGCAAGAGAGCAGATCTATGAGCTTATAATTGAGCTTGCCGAACGAGGCAAATGCATAATCATGATCTCATCCGATATGCCTGAACTGCTTTCGATGAGCGACAGGATAGGGGTCATGAGGAACGGAAGATTGGTTGATATTGTACAGAACAAAGACATAGAAGAAGAAGATATGATAAAACGCTTCATAGGAGTCTAGAGTTTGCGGGAGGGAATGAAGACAATGAGTAAGGATGGTGCAACAGCTAACGGAAAGAGAACCCTTACTAGAAGAAGAAGCTCCATCTTGAAGAATCAGTGGTTCTATCTCTTGGTTGCTGAAGTTGCTATTGCGGTTATAACCGGATTGGTCAACCCAAGATTCTTTACAACAAGCAACATAATGAACATTCTCGAGCAGATAGCGGTTCTTGGTATTGTGTCTTCCGGGATGACTTTGCTCATCATCTCTGGCGAGATAGACATCTCGGTAGGTGCAAACATCGGCCTTTCTTCAGTGGTCATGGCAATGATGATCAAAGCAGGTTATGGATATGTGTTGGCAATCCTTCTGGGAATTGCTTTGGCAGTCTTCAACAGTCTTCTTGTTGGTATCACCGCTAGAGCTTTCAAAGCGCCTTCATTTATAACTTCGCTCGCCTTCATCAGTGTTTTCCAGGGAGTTGCTCTCGCGATCACCAAGGGAACGTTCCAAACAATCTACGGTCAGTTCGAATTCATAGGTACTTTCAGACTCTGGCAGATCGTTCCACTGAGTTTCCTCATCAGTATTGCCGCATACATAGTTATGCACTTCTTGCTCTCATACACAAAACTTGGCAGACGTACATACGCTGTCGGCAGTAACCAATCGGCAGCTTACCTATCGGGGATTTCTGTGAACAAAGCAAAGCTGACAGCATTTGCACTTAATGGTCTGTTCATTGGAGTAGCATCGATGGTTCTTCTATCAAGAATTGGAGCCGCACAACCATCTACCGGCAGCGGAATTGAACTTAAGGCAATAGGAGCAGTAGTTATTGGAGGAACACCGCTTTCAGGAGGCAAAGGCCGAATAATAGGAACGTTCTTTGGCGTATTGTTAATGGGAATCATCTCAAATTCCCTAAACATGCTCAGAGTAAACCCGTACTTCCAGACCGTAACATTCGGTGTTTTGATCATCGCCTCTCTTGCCGTGAGTGTCCTAAGTTCGTACAGGAAGAAAGAGAAGATAAAGCCGGCAACTGTCAAGGAGGAGAAGTCGTGAAGCCTCAGAATTTCGTTCTGAAAAACCAAACGATAAAGAAGAGATTCGTTGAAGAGAAAAGGCGAAGGCCGGAAAGCTTCGAACGAAGGCTGTCGCTCTCGTGGAGTATCTGGATGTTCGGTACTGAGCCAATAGACGAGTCTCTTGAAAGACTCAGAAGAAACGGATTTGAGTATGTTGAGATAAAGGGAGATACATCTATTCCAAAGGAAGCAATGAAAAAAGCGCTCAAAAACTCGGGGATCAAAGTCTCCGGTGCCTGTGGAATGTTCTCGCCCCAGAGAGATCTTTCAAGTCCTTTGGAAGAGGTTCGGAAGAAAGCACAAGATTATATTCTCGAAGTTTCCAGCTACATCTCCTTTCTTGGAGGGACTTATCTTATTGTTGTCCCTGGCGCCGTTGGAAGACCGGATGCCGTTGACGGGTTAGAGATGGAGAGAAGTGCAGAAGCATTGAGGCAATGCGTTTGCCATTTCAAAGAATCTGGAGTGAAGCCGGTGATTGAACCTATAAGATCTGCAGAGGTGAGTCTGGTTCATACCGTTGATGAGGCACTAGATTACCTGGACATGGTTGATGATCCACTGGTCAACTGCCTCAATGGAGACATATATCACATGCTTAACGGAGAACAGCATGTGGGAGAAGCAATCATTAAGTGCGGTGAAAGGCTCGTAAATCTTCACATAGCCGACAGTAACAGGGATGCTCCGGGTAAGGGGCAAATAGATATCGATACTGCGATCATGGCGGCTTATCTCGTCGGTATGAATCAAAAGGGAAGATTCATAACATTTGAACCTTTGGGTCCATACCCCGATCCCTACGTTCTCTCTACCGGTCCCTGCGATGTATCGGTTATGAACAGGCTGGTAAAGGATTCTGTTGAATACTTCAGAGAACGTGAAGAAATCGTGCGTTCATTATAGCTTAGGAGGAACTGCTGTGAAAATAGGCTTTCATACTGATGCATTTAACTCGGCAGTATTTAGTTTTGAGAAGGCTCTTGAGTGGGCTCAGAAGAACGATGTTCACTTTATTGAGCCCGGTATCATTGACGGTGTCTCGTGGATTCACGGTCTTGGATACTTCCCCCACATATCGCTCACGGAGGATCCACTGAAAACGAAGCTCACTGTGCAGAAGTATGGTGTGCGTTTCTCACAAATCGATTCTGCGTATCCACTCTCGGGGAATGAAGGCTTTTACAACGGTGTACCTTACGTTCTCAAGTCCATCCCCTGGGCCAAACTTGTCGACTGCCCCAATATTGCAACGACCGACGGTTTGAAGAAACCCTCAGGGTTTAGCGATAAAGAGGCCCTTGAACTAATGAAAAGGGCGTATGGTATCATCGTCGAGACTGCAGAGATCTACGAGATAAACATCAACATTGAGGTTCACGGTTACTTCACTACGAACCCCGACCTCCTTGATGAGATGCTTAACTTCGTGAAGAGCGATAGACTCGGTCTGAATTTAGACACCGGGAACAGCTTCATTGCTGGCCAAGATCCGGTGGAATTCTGCAGGAGATTCATTGACAAGGTCAAACATGTCCACATCAAAGATGTTTCGAAAGATCTTGCAGATGCCATGAGGGGAAAAGACACCGGCATAGGAATAAGCCATTCGGCAATAGGTGATGGAGTCAATGCGGATAATATCAGAAAGATAATTGCCATGTTGAGAGACCACGGTTACAGTGGGACTCTTAGCATGGAATGTGAGGGGATGGGTGGACCTCTGATCGAAAAATCCCTTCGATGGTTGAGGAAGACGCTTTCTGAACTGGGAATCGAAGAAGAGAAGTGAAATAACCGCTAAGAACAAGGCGTAAGGCTGCCTTCGACAGGAGGCGAGGCCAGAAAGAACATCCGGGGAAGTGATGCGCCGAAAAGCATCGGCGGAAGTGATGCTCGCTGGCGCGGGGTGACAGGCTTTTCTCTCGCCTTCTCGTGAGCGCAGCGAACGTCTCGACAACACGCTTTCTCGATTGATCTTATCGTAGGACGGGTGAATGATCTGGGACTCATAACGGAGGACTGCTCTTCAAAGCGATCAGCGGGTTCTCCGCTCTTAAGCGCACAGCGGTTCTTTCCAGCGTGCAGCAGCTCTTTTGCCAGCGAAGCGGAACTTGCCTTTGCGAAGCAAAGACTGGCCAGGCGAAGCCTGACTGGCCTGCGTAAGCAGACTGGCTTTTCTCTCGCCTTCTCGTGAGGGCAGCAAACGTCTCGACAACGCATTTTCTTGGTTGATCCTTTCGGCGAACGGGTTCACTGTCTGGACTCTTTTAAGGATGTTCTGCTTCGGCATGACAATATGTAACGCTCTTGATCTTTATGCCGGCCTCAAACTTCTGACCTCTTAAGCAATTCTTCCGTATCGGCGGATGGTGGATGCCGCCCCTATGCTACACTTCTTCACAAAGAGTTCATTTGCATGGAAAACGAGAATAGTTTATAATATACCCGGGAGGGGTAATATGAATGAATTGACTTCTGTAGCAACCGGAACAATCGGCCTTTCACCATTGATTAGTCCCATTGTAACAACCAGTGTGACATACGGCAGCGCCTTCTTAGGGGGATTGCTTTCTTTTTTCTCTCCATGTATTCTTCCGCTTATTCCAGTCTTCTTTGGAGTTCTTATGGGTGGAGCAAATGATGCAAAGGCGCGCTTCATAAGGGGAGCGTTTTTTACACTGGGTATGTCTATCTTCTTCTTCATTCTTGGTATCGGCGCAACAGGTCTTGGTACGTTCATAAGGCAGAATGAAGTCCTGATGAATGTTATTTCTGGAAGCCTCTTCATTCTCTTTGGCTTCCTCTATCTCTTCGAGATAGGAATTAGGGGAGTAAACCTTAACGTTTGGAAGTTCGGAGGATCTGCTGTTAGTGGCTTTGTGCTCGGAGCCGTTCTCGGTCTGGTGTGGGTACCTTGTGCGGGACCGATTCTTGGTTCGATTCTTGTCTTGGCTGCAAACCAGTCTGCGATAGCGGAGGGTGGTATGATGCTTCTGGTCTACTCATTAGGTCTGAGTATCCCATTCCTTACCCTCAGTGGAGTAGTAGCGAAGCTTACCTCCAAGCTCTCGTTTGGTGGCGAGAGTAAGTGGAGAATGGTTATTAGGGTATCGGTCTTCGTAGTACTATTGGCTGCCGGACTTATTACGATGACAGGCAATCTGAATTTATTACAGTTCGTAACGGGAGGTTGATTTTATGAGAAAGATGCTGATTGTGATTGTTCTGATTCTACCTGTGATGATCTTGTCTTATGTCGGAATGCTAAATGATTTTGACAAGACACTGCGACTGGCAGAGATCCAGGAGAAGGAAGCTATAGTAATGTTCTCGGATAACAACTGTGTGTATTGCGTGAGATTTATTAAGGAGACGCTTGCTGATGAGACTGTTGAGGAACTGCTTCGAGCAGGCTTCATTTTCTCTCAGATCTACAAGAGTAATCCCGGAAAGGCTTCTTACATAGTTGGAGAAGAAGTCAGGGAGATGACCTATGGTGATCTATACGCCCATTTCCAAATACGGGGAACGCCTACTTTCTGGTTCTTCACAAGTGATGGTGGGTTATTGACTCAGCTGCCCGGCTATGTGCCTGCAAACGATTTCGTACCGATACTTCGTTATATTGGCAGCAAATCGTACGAAGGGATGACCTTCAATGATTATCGAAGTAAGCCGTCAGATTACTTTGGAACGCCCAAGATAGTTAGGGTTAACGAAGAAGACTACAACTATGTGCTTGAAAACGACCCTATCGCTTCAGAGTATGCCGGTCAGGATGTTGACGTTTTCACTGTATGGCTGACGAAGAATGAGGAAACCGCTGAAAGTCTTCTCGAAGAAGGAGTTTACAGAGTTATCCTTCTGAACTGAAGTAGTCTAGAGCGATATTGAGGAACTCGTCGTAGGCCTTCTTGTCCATCAAGCACATCTTTATCAGTTTCAACGATGATGACTTGTTTGATAGATGATCTACAACCGCTTTCAGAAACTGATCTGCACAAATAGATACCGGAACTCCGAATATGCCCGTGGAGACTGCCGGAGTGGCGAGCGTAACAGCTCCCATTTCGGCAGCCTTGTTAAGAACATTAGTGAACGAATTGTAGAGTTTGTTTTCCAAGTCAAGTTCTCCATACTGTGGACCAAAGACGTGTATAATATTCTTTGCTAGCAGGGTGCCGGCTCCGGTTACGGCTACTTCGGAGATCCCTAAAGGTCCATTCTGCCTAACATATGCGTCACTTTCAAGCTGAATCTCCTTTCCGCCTGCTCTCACCAAAGCTCCTGCCACTCCACCTCCGTGCCTCATGTAGCCGTTGGCTGCATTGACAATAACGTCAACTTCCTGTTGGGTTATGTCGGAGATTTCGAGCTGAATGATCCTTTCATCCTCTAGAATGAAGCTTTTCATTTTTCGTCCGGGTAGAGCTTCATACCCTTCCATAGTGACCTAAGTCTCTCAAGAACGTATCGTTCCTTTCCGTTAGTTCCGGGAACATAGAAGACTTCCTCCTTTATGGATTCTGGGAGATAATACTCACGTGAAAACCCTCCAGTTGTGTGTGGATAGTTGTATCCCTTACCATATCCCAGTTCTTTCATCATCTTCGTCACGGCATTGCGCAGCTTAAGAGGTACGTCCAGATTAGGTGTAGCCTTGACCATCTCCCTTGCCTTCATCATGGCGCTGCAGGTTCTATTGCTCTTGGTCGCGACTGCGAGATAGATTGCGGCCTCGGAGAGATTCAGAACGCACTCAGGGAGTCCTACATTGCTGACGGCCTGAAAGGTGGCATTGGCAATAACGAGCGCCATGGGATCGGAGAGGCCGATATCTTCCGAAGAAAAGATTACCATTCTCCTGGCAATAAACTTCGGGTCTTCACCTCCCTCGAGCATTCGCAGCATATAGTACAGAGCTGCGTCTGGATCGCTTCCTCTCATGCTCTTAATGAAAGCGGAGATCAGGTCGTAATGTTCCTCGCCCTTCTTGGTATACCTTCCCGAAGGAAGTACAGAAAGCTCGTTCATAACCTGAAGATCGAGAGAGGTTCTGTCAAGAGCCGCAGCGCTCTCCACAAGAGTATCGAGAAGGTTCAAAGCAATACGGGCATCTCCACCGCTGCTCTGAGAAATCACTTCGATTACTTCATCGCAGACGGTCACTCCCGAACTCTTGAGAACCCTGTCCTTCTCAAGGGCCTTCTTCAGAAGATTGTCAATATCGTTTTCGTTGAGACCCTTGAGAATTACGAGACGACAGCGGGAGAGAAGGGCAGGATTGACTTCGAAACTAGGGTTCTCCGTCGTCGCCCCGATCAGTATTATCAAACCCTTTTCCGTAACAGGAAGAAATACGTCCTGCTGGCTCTTGTTCAATCTGTGGATCTCATCCACGAAGAGCACAAGTTGCTGACCTACTTTCTTCAGTCTCTCGGCGTGCTCAAAGTGCTTCTTGAGATCAGCCGTTCCTTGGAGACTCGCGCTAAAGAACTCGAAGTGATATCGGTTTCCCAGCTTTGATCTGATGATTTCTCCGATAGTTGTCTTTCCGGTTCCAGGTGGGCCGTAAAGTATCATTGAAAAGAGTTTGCCGCTCTCGACGGCACCTCGAATTATTCCCTTCTTTCCTGTAAGATGTTCCTGTCCTACTACATCGTCGAACTCTCGCGGTCGTAATCTCTCACTAAGAGGAGACCAGTTCATTTCTGAAATACTCAATTGTACTCTCAAGCCCCTTTTCAAGCTTCACTTCAGGCTCCCATCCTAGTAGGTATTTAGCCTTATTCGCATCTAGAATCGATTTCTTCAGGTCGCCCGGTCGCGGTTCTTTGTGAATGGCTTCTCTTGCATAGCCAGTGATTCTCTTAATTTGTGTGAATAGCTCGTTGACTGAGGTTCCCTTTCCGGTTCCTATGTTCATTATGCAATCTTCACTTTTTTCGAGTGCCAGAAGATTCGCCTTTGCAACATCAGAGACGAAAACGTAGTCCCTTACACATTGTCCGTCACCGAAAATGACGACCTCCTGATTTCGGAGCATTCTCTCGGAGAAAATCGCGACGACTCCAGCTTCTCCGTATGGGTCCTGCCTGGGCCCATAAACATTCGCGTATCTCAGAACCACATACTTCACGCCAAGCTCATTGGAGAAGAACCTCAGATAGTTCTCGGTTGAGAACTTCGCAATGCCATATGGAGAAAGCGGTTTCGGAAGCTCTTCCTCATCTGTAGGTATCTTCTTGACCTCATCACCATAGATCGCTCCTCCCGTCGATGAGAAGACGACTTTCTTAACTCCGTATTTTGCAGCGATCTTCAGAAGTCGCAGGGTTCCTATTATGTTGATCATCGCGTCTTCTTCGGGTTCTCTTACCGATCTAGAAACGCTTATTTGGGCTGCAAGATGGAAGAGAGCGACAGGTCTGTGAAGCATGAAGACCTTTTCCATCATCTCTTGATCTGTGATGTCTTGCTCATAGAACAGTGCTCTTGGATCCAGGTTCTCAATCTTCCCACTCGAAAGATTGTCAACAACGATTGGAATCTTACCGGCGGCTATAAGCTCATCCACAACATGTGAACCTATGAATCCCGCTCCTCCTGTCACCAAATAGTTTTCGGCCATGCTTTCCTCCTATATGTCAATTTCCTCTCCAGCCAGTAGTTGATCGTACATCTTTCTGACTTTCTGGATATCCTCCCAAGTAAGACTCTTTGGTGAACCTGGGGCTCTTGATGCGTTTCTAAGCAGATAACTTGGATGGAACATGACGAATACTTTTATACCTCCAATCCAATCGAAGAGCTGCCCCCTCACCTTCGTTATCTGGAGTCCATCTCTTTCAACGAAATACGAAAGTGCAGTGGCACCCAGAGCAACAATCAGTTTAGGTTTTATTATAGCCAGTTGTGAGAGGAGATATGGGGAGCACGCTCTCTGTTCTTCTGCAGACGGAACTCTATTCTTTGGGGGTCTGCACTTAACGATATTTGTGATGAAGACGTCCTGCCTTGAAAGCCTCACTGAGTCCAGTATTTTAGTGAGAAGCTCGCCTGCCTTGCCCACGAATGGTCTACCCGAAGCATCTTCATCGGCACCTGGCCCTTCACCGACAAATACAACGGGTGTCTCGATTGAGCCTTCACCGGGTACTGTGTTTGTCCTCGAAGAGCTAAGCGGGCAAAGAGAGCAATCACTTATACTTGAATTGAGCTCCAGAAGCAATTCCTTTCTTTTGACGTAATCGGTCAACAATTCTCACCTCAGAATCTGAACCTGAAGTATGGAGCACCCTTGTGAAGTCCAATCACAAGATACCTATCCTTCAGTTCCTTTATATAGAATTTTAGTGCTATTGTCTCAAGGGCGTCCTGGAACGTGTTGATCTCGCTCCCGAAGCCCAACCTCAATACAAGCTCCAGAGCCATACAGTGGAGATCGAAGTACATCGGCGAAATCTTCGTTATCGATTCATCCCAGAGTGAGACATCTCCTGCATAGGTTCCAATCTCTACGAAGCTCCTCTTACCGCT
>JACDJC010002479.1_pt1 | contig 14443 bp, 15 predicted proteins | sample 7454191 | NCBI WGS metagenome assembly JACDJC01 (sample SAMN14253291, study PRJNA609438) | sludge metagenome | isolation source: sludge after 25d culture with pyrite and EDTA | collected 2018-12-20 | reverse complement strand
TTTTGAAACTTGGTTGGCTTTAATTAGTTTTTAGTATTCTTTATAGAAAATGCCTCGATCAAGGGGCATTTCTAACAATCATTTAACATAAAAGATAGGGGTCAGGTGATACTTATACTATGCAAAAATTAGTAAAATAAAAAAACAGAAAGAGGAGCGAACATGCCAAGACGACTTTCCCTCGTTCCCAACGTCCTCGTTGGGAATGCCTATTTGTATTAAAACCATCTTCTCGCTCACCACATTCGCTTAACATCGATCAAACCCTCCTTGTTTTCATAGTTTCGTGCGCTGCTGTAACGCCAGTGTGTTGCTTCATCCACATAGCCCCGTTTGAGTGGGTTGTTGTGAATATAGTTAATCCGTTCAATCATCATCTCCTCGCTCTGAATCAATTTCCAAGCTGAACCCTCTTGCCATACTTGATAACTTGTTTCTGTTTTATGAGCTCCTTACATGGAAGTTTTCATATGCATTCCCAACGAGGACGTTGGGAACGAGGAAAACTTTCTTGAAGATATTCAAGCTTTTTTTTATTTGTTTCTAAATCTGACATATTTAATTTCCTTTTTTTATTATATTTACTACATGATGTAAGTTATCTCTTTTAGCCGCATGTGCAGCTAAAACACACAAGTCTTGATATTGCTGACAAACCCCATTTTTAACGAATAATCTTGTAGCATCTTCTTCGCCAGTACTAGCAAGATAAACAAATATATTTCTAATCTCTCTAGTTGATGTTCTTGTAATCAGACCAGAATTAAGCATTGCCATAAAATACTTCATATTTTTATTGTGTACTTGTCTATACTTGGAACTTTGTCTTGTTTTAACAAGTAGTGAAGTTGCAGGATGCTCTAATTTTGTGCCATTTTCTTCTATAACCTTAAGATATTCATTCATCATAAGCTGAGTCAAAGTATCTTTATGTTTAGCAGTAATGACTATAGGATTGATATCAGAAGTGTGTTTTAAGAGTTGTTTAAAAACGTCAATATTATCATAACGATAACTAGTGTATAAAGGTGGATATTTTGAATATCCATTTTGTGCATCGGTTAGCAAATTTGGATTCATGCCAGCTTCTAATAGTAACTTCAATACTTCAGAACCATTTTTAGCAGATGCGCAATGTATTGATGCTATTTCTGAAAATGTCAATTTTTCTTTATCTACTAATATTTCATAATCCAACTCTGGCTTATATACCAGCAATAGTCGTATAAGATTTACATTAATTTCATCTTCTACCGTTAACGCCGTATCCATAGCCCTAGATTCATCTGCTCTTGATTTGTTTTTACTAGCACTGTTAATAATATTGCTATCTTGCTCCAAATAAAACTTAACTTCTTCTACGTCTTCATCATCAATTGCTTTAAAAAAATACTCAACTAGTATCTCTTTAGCAGCAGAATTACCGCGTTCAATCTCATTTTGAATCGAAGCATAAAACTCTTCATATTTTCCACTCTCTGCTAATTGTTTACTTGCAGAGAAATCATTATGGTTTAACTGTTTTACAATGATGAAAACAGCTAAAAAGCCAATAAAACCTATTACTATCCATTTTTTCATATTAATTTCCTCCAATTTGTATTGATGTTCATATAACTCATTTCCTCGTTCCCAACGTCCACGTTGGGAATGCCTACTTGTATTTAAACCATCTTGGCATGTGCAAAAATGTTTTTTCATACTAGCAAAATATTCTTGGCATGTAGCTAAGATTGTAAAATTGGGGAAAGAAATCGGAGAAAAATTTGCTTTGTATGTTTCCCTCGTTCCCAACGTCCTCGCTGGGAATGCCTATTTGTATTAAAACCATCTTCTCGCTCACCACATTCGCTTAACATCAATCAAACCCTCCTTGTTTTCATAGTTTCGTGCGCTGCTGTAACGCTAGTGTGATGCTTCATCCACATAGCCCCGTTTGAGTGGGTTGTTGTGAATATAGTTAATCCGTTCAATCATCATCTCCTCGCTCTGAATCAATTTCCAAGCTGAACCCTCTTGCCATACTTGATAACTTGTTTCTGTTTTATGAGCTTTTTTGTAGAAGGCGAGTTGATCAAGTATCGTTTTGGCTTTGTTTGCATGTAAGAGTTCCAATAGGGCTTTGGCAGTATAGCTTTTGAACTTTTTGATACTTTGGGAAATGTCGTCGCTTGCCGCGACGAGGTGCAGATGGTTTTCTAAAATGACGTAGGCGAAGAGTTTGAAGTTATCGTGCTGTTGCAGATGTCTGAAGCTTTCAAAAAGAATATTGACACTCTCGGGACGTGTAAAGAGCGGTATCCAGTGCAACACCGTACATGTAATAAAATGCGGATGTGTAGGTTCGTAGACTTTGTAGCGGCTTCTTCCCATTTTATAAGCTCCTTACATGGAAGTTTTCATATGCATTCCCAACGAGGACGTTGGGAACGAGGAAGCTCTTTGCACCATTGTAAGCGCCATGCTATTTTTACTCTCTAGTCCCTCAATGCGTCGCTTATGAGCATTGGTTCTTCGGTCTACTCCATTGGTGAAATTTTCAACTTCCTTGCGACGACTATCATTCAAACGCAGTGAAAAGTCAAGCTGAAAGGTTGAATGGGTATCGGTATAGTTGAGAGAGACGATATTGATCCCGTTGACGCATCGGTGTTCTTTGTTACTGTAAATACTTTTGCAGCTTCCTTCAATCTGTTTGCCTCGTTTGGGTTCAACCGTATCATCGATAATTAGGAGTTGGTGATCACCATTTTTTTGAAGTGGTTTAATTTTGCTAATAAGTGCCACTGATGTCAGCATCAACAGCTTACGCCAGTTGTAGCGTATATCTTTTACAAATCGATAATAGGTATCTTTGCCATACGCGTCAGCACTTTGTTTAACAAATGCCGACTGGCGTTTGTTCATCACCAGCATATACACGAAATGAAGAAGGATTCCAAAAGGAGCATAGCCGATGTTACGCTTGATAAAATTACTCTGAATGAGTATTTTTGAGATATTTATCTCTCGAAGTACACTTAAAATTGGATTCTTTAATACACTACTTATCGCAAGTTCGATAAAATTGTCCATACCCATAAAAAAGCTCCGTATAATCGTGTTTTTGTCGACCTAATTATACTTAAAAGTGCCTATTTATGGGCTTTATTAGATTGATTTTAGTTGGTGCTTTTACTGGAATCTATGTGCGAAAGTTGAGTTATTATTATTTTAATTATTGTAGGGGGAGGTATCCTCTTTTACAACAAAGTATATATACCAAAGACTACTTATGAAACCGTTCAAGCAAAAGTAGGAGATATGTATACAGAGGTTTTTGGCATTGGAAATCTGGGTGCGAAAAATATTTATCTCATGAATGCACAGACAGGAGGAAAAATCCTAAACATATTTACCGATGAAGGTGAGTGGGTGAAAAAAGGTGATCTCCTGTTTACTATTGACTCTGTTGATCTTCCCAAACTTTTAGAAGAAACCAAAATATCTGCAAGCAAGGCTTCTTCAGATCTTGTAGCATTAAAAGAGGAGATGAACAGTCTCAAGGCGCAAAGGACACTGGCACTTGCTTCGTACAGCCGTTATGCCAAATTGAAAAAACAGGCTTTTGTCTCTCAGGCAGACTATGACAAAACAAAAGCTGATCTTGATGTTATAGAAGCACAGATAAAATCAATATTTGCTAAAATTGATTCTGCCGGGCTTGAAATAAGAAGAGCCAAAAAAAATCTTCAGGCTCTGGAAATAAAACTTTCACGCTACAAGGTGTATGCTCCAATTGACGGATATGTCATTTCAAAAGAAGCCCAAGAAGCCCAAACTGTCACACAGACACAAACCATACTTAAAATAGTCGATCCCAAAACTGTTTGGATAAAAGCCTATATAGATGATAAGCTCAGTGGAAGTGTAAAAGTCGGTCAAAAAGCTACGATCATACTTCGTTCACAAAAACACAGAGAGTATGAAGGTGTAGTTAAGCGGATCGTTGCGCAAAGCGATGCGCAAACTCTTGAAAAGGAAGTAGATGTCGCATTTGAAAAACTTCCTATCCCTTTTTATATCAATGAACAAGCAGAAGTCAATATCGTAACAAGTAAATTGAACAAAGTATTGAAAGTACCACCACAAGCTATAGCTTATGATAATTTGAAACCTGGGATATGGACAGATAAGGATGGAAGAGCTCATTTTAAAAGTGTTAAAGTACTTGCAAGAGGGGTAAAAGAAGTTGCTATCTCGGATATAGATAAAGATACAGAGATCCTGATAGAATCTGATAATAAAAGATCTTTTAGAGAGGGAATGCGTATTCACTAATGATTAATTTAGCACAAAAAGATGTAATGCACACTTTGGGGAAGTTTCTGATTACAGCAATGGGTGTTGGTATGCTTTTGGGTATAGTACTCATTATGATTGGTGTTTACAGAGGAATGGTAGTCGACGGAGAAGTACTGCTTGATGACATTGGGGCTGATTTGTGGATAGTTCAGGAAGATACACTTGGACCTTTTGCAGAAGCTTCGCGTATCCATGAAGATTTGAGAGATACGCTAAGGGTTATAGACGGCATTAAAGATGCAGAGGCACTGACCTTTCAAAATATACAATTGCCCAAAAAACCGCAGGCCGTTCGTGTGGTTGCTGTAGGATTTGACCCTTACGGAACATTTGACCCCATAAACCCAGAGAGAATAATCAAAGGCCGAAGTTTGGAAAAGAATCATTATGAAATAGTAGTGACAGACAAGACGGGGTTTAATGTGGGTGATACGATTCCTCTGCTTCGCAATGATTACAAAGTTGTTGGCATCACTCAGGGGTCTGTCTCTTCGGGAGGTGATCCTCTAGTTTATATAAGTTTAAAAGATGCACAGGAATTACAGTTTTCCTACTCTAACAGTCGCGTAAGAAGTGACAGAGCAAGAGGTTTCAAAAACATAGATGCTCATATGGTCAATACCATTGTTGCAAGAATCAAACCGGGCTACTCTGTAGATAAAATAGCCCAAGAAATTAAACGGTTTAAATACAAAAGTGTATATACAGCAACTGAACAAAAGTGGATTCTTACCAAAAACTTGATAGAAAAAGCAGCTAAGCAGATAGGGTTATTTACGGCTATATTGGTTGTTGTTTCAACGATTATCATTGCGCTGATCATTTATACAATGACTCTAGAAAAGATGAAAGAGATTGCTATTATGAAGCTCATAGGTATTCCCAACGGTTTGATCATCAAAATGATCGCACAGGAAACTTTGCTTCTTGGCTTTCTAGCATTTATTTTTGGAAATATATTTTCACACCTCATTTACGAAAATTTTCCCAAAAGAGTTGTTTTGGAAATTCCTGATGCCTGGATGCTCTTTATCGTTGTGATAATTGCTTCTTTGCTTGCATCACTAATTGGCATCAAAAAAGTAATCAGTGCAGATCCAGCATCCGCCATTGGAGGTTAAGTTGAGTAATCAGAGTATTAAAGTTGAAAATCTAGTTAAAAACTTTGGAAAAGGTGAGAGCCTTGTCGAAGTGATAGATGGCGCATCATTTCAGGTAAATAAAGGCGAATTGGTTGCTCTCATAGCTCCAAGTGGTGCAGGAAAAACTACCTTACTTATGATGATAGGGTGTGTAGAGGAACCAACAAGCGGTACTATGTGGCTTGGAGATGAAAAAGTCTATGATAACAAGTGGCTGACAAAAGAAACAAGAAAGATACGCAGAGAAAAGATAGGATTTATATTTCAGAGTCACTATCTTATTCCTTTTTTAAATGTAATCGAGAATGTAACATTGGTACCGCAAGCCAATGGTATTTCTGAAGAAGAAGCCAATAAAATCGCTATGGAACTGTTTGAATATTTTGATATAACAGACAAAGCATATGCCATGTCTTCCCAACTTTCAGGTGGTCAAAACCAAAGAGTAGCTATTGCACGTGCATTGGCAAACAAACCAGAGATTATTTTAGCTGATGAACCAACAGCTTCACTGGACTCGGAACGTTCAGTAAATGTCGTTAAAATGCTTAAAAAGATTGCTACAGATCAGGGTGTTGCAGTTATCATGGTCACGCATGATGAAGCAATGCTTCCTTTATGTGACAGAATATTAAACATAGAAAATAAAAAAGTGGTTTCACATGAGGTAGCCCAAAATTCAATATAAATTTAGGGAAACCCAATGCTCTTTGAATCCTGGATTAAAGATGTTAAATCAATTCTAAAAAGTGATATAATTTATGTATAATAAAATAAAAGGATAAGTTATGCAAAAAAGAAATGATTTGATTTTTGATGAATTTGAAAAAATACTTAAAGAAAAATTGGTGCAAGTTGAAGATAATATAGCACAACTTCGATCAGAACTAGATAGCGTATGCAGTGATGATAACATCAACGATGTTGAAGATCTTGCATCTCTTGGCACGATCAATACAAAAGACAATACTCTTTTGGATCGTCAGGAAAAGGAGAGAAGAGAGATCATCCATGCGCTTGGAAAAATAAAAAACGGAACTTTTGGGATATGTGAAAAAAGCGCTAAACTCATACCTTCGGAAAGATTAAGAGTCAATCCTATAGCAAGATATGTAGTGGAAATAGAAGATTAAAATCAAGAAAAGATCGACTAATTTAGGATAAAGTTTGATTGTACATATATTATACGAAGGGATTATGATGAGAAAACAGACAATAAGCATAGCTGCGAGCATGTTTCTCTTTACCGGACTTTATGGCATTCAAAATAACTCTCAAACACTTGATGATATTGTTATTACTACAAAATCTGCATCAGAAGCTATAGATACGGCTGGAAGCTACATTGTAGTTTCCCAAGAAGATATAAAAGAGATGAATGTCAATACAATAGCAGAGATTCTAGAAGAACAAACAGGGATAACGACGGGTATAAATTCAGGTTCACAATATGGAAAGTCAAATATAAGTTTAAGAGGAATGGACTCTAAACATTCACTTATGTTGATAGATGGCCGCAGGATAAGTGCCAGTGATATACTTATAGGAAGGAGTGACTTTGCATATAGCTGGGTGCCTATAAATTCTATTGAAAAGATAGAGGTAGTTAAGGGTCCTATGAGTTCGATATATGGCTCCTCGGCAATAGGAGGAGTAGTAAACATCATAACAAAAAAACCCAGTGAAAACTTTTTTGGTGAGATAGATCTAAAGTATGGTTTAAGCAGTGCGGATGGAGGGAATGAGCAGGACTATTCTTTTAATATTGGAGGAAAGGTAACAGACAAGCTATCAGCAACATTATCTGCACAGATGATAAATATAGATCTGATAAAACACGGTACTGGTATTTTAGCTAAAAGAGAGGGCAGAGATGTTAAAAATGGGGTTTTGAATCTATGGTATGAAATAGACAGCAGTTCACAAATCTCAATCACCTCAATGAGAGGAAATGAGACAAGAGACAATTTAAAGTTTGATAAATATTATGATATTGATAGAAGTCATGACGCTGTTGTGTATGAAAAATATTTTGATGATATAGTAATGAATTTAAAATATTACACGACCTCATTAGATGCCCATCTGGAGGACACACTTTTTACGCATAAAATGGATGATAAGGTTGCAAATGCTGAGTTTGCTATAAGTAAAATTTCAAATAATTACATCGTTCTTGGTGCGGAGATAAGAAGTGAAAAATATGAAAAATCTTATGATTTGACACCGGCAAAAGATTTTGAAAATAAGATAGACTACACCTCCTTTTATCTGCAAGATGAGATAACAATAGGGAATGATTACATCCTTACCCTTGGTGCAAGATATGACAAACATGAAAATTTTGGATCAGAGATTAGTCCAAAAGCATATCTTGTTTATAAGCTTGATGAGTTCAATCGAATTAAAGGCGGTTACGGACACGGGTTTAATGCTCCCTCTTTAACTCAAAATTCCGAAAGTTATGTTTTTGAGGTACCAAAAGATACAACTATAATGCCAATGCCGTTTTACAGATTTAGAGGAAATAGTGATCTTAAACCTGAAAATTCTGATAGTGTAGAGATAGGTTATGAATATAACAAAGATTCTGACATATTTAAAACAACTTTTTTCTATACAAAAATAAAAGATTTAATCACATTTAAAGATAATGGAATTACGATTGAAGGACCTATAGCATATGATGAAAAGCTATACTCAAATGTAGATAAAGCAACTATTTTTGGTTTTGAAGTAGAATATGAGAAAAAAAATTTACTCTCAAACCTTGATCTATTTATAGGATATGGTTTTCTTGATACACAAGATGACATGACTAAAGAGGATTTGGTTTTTCGTCCAAAACATAAAGCAAATCTAAAATTAAGATCTATGTTGCCATTTAATGTTAACACAGTGTTGAGGGTTAACTACATAGGAGAGCAGTATAATGGGGCTGAAAATGTTGATGATTTTTTTACGACAGGAGTTAGTTTTTCAAAAGAGGTCATGAAAGATTTTTCTGTAATAGCTGGTGTTGATAATATATTTGATAAGCAGTTGAGTGATAATTATGCTTATGAGTTGAAAAACAGAGTGATATATACCCGTTTAAATTATAAGTTTTAAAAGATTATATAACCAGATATTATCAATGATAAACGCTATCATATTGTCGCAACGGATTTTGTTTCATATTGCAGTTTGCTTTTGGTGATTGGAATGGCAGAAAACATTGCCATTACCACCATATTCCAAAAAAGAAAAGTAATATTTATTTTGTTTGGCATGCTTGGAAAGAAAGCGGTTAATCTGCTTTGTTCTTTTGTGCCTTACTGCCGTTGGGGCTTCAACTTTCATGATTTCTCTTTACGGGCACGGATAGCTACGAAAGCCCCTTGGCCGTATCCATCTTTTACTGCCGTATCCATATGCTCCAAATCTTCTCCAAAAAGAGTTTGGGTGCAGACAATCTCTGAAAATCCGGCCTTTTTTAACAGTCCAATCACTTCATCTGCACTAAAAAAGCGTGCTTCACGGTAAAAATGGCTATGAAGACGATTTTTTTCATACTGCTGCCCCAATACTGAACCTTTGTCTACAAAGCCGATGATTGCGTAGCCGTTTGGTTTCAAAATTCGGTAGATATTTTGTAGGCTTAACAATGGATCGTTAACAAAACAGATTGTTGTTACCATGAGGGAGAAGTCAAAGGTTTCGTTCTCGAAGGGAAGATCTTCAGCGGCACCTTCAATCACTTCGATTCCTCTAGATTTAGCAATTTCAGCCATTTTTCCAGAGGGCTCAACACCTGTCATAATGCCAAGTGGCACAGCAAATCGTCCACTCCCCACACCGATCTCTATAGCGTTTTTAAAAGGAGGTAAAATCTTTTTTATCGCCTCTATTTCAGCATCATAAAGATTAGAATATTCGTTAAACCAGTCATCATACGCTTGCGAAGATGTTTCAAACGGTCCTATTTTTGGCATGTGCTCTTTTTCCTTTTTTCTCTCGTCATCAATTGTTTATTTAAGTTTTAATTCAACCTTGATGATATTATCGGGTATATGCTCTGTTGTAAAGCCCAGTCTTTCACTTATCTTGAGCATTCCTATATTGTTTGGCAGGATCAAACCATATATCTTGGTTAAGCCTTTCTCCTGCCCTATGCCTATAAGCATATCCACCAGTTTATAACCCAGTTCCTTTTTCTGATAATCGTCATGCACAACAATGGCATATTCCCCTTCTTTAAAATCTGAATCGATAATGAGTCTTCCTGTTGCGATGATCTTTCTGTGGTCATTGGTCTTTAATTCGGCTACAATAACCATCTCCCTGTCATAATCTATATTGCAAAACCGCGTGAGCATCCGTTGGTCTATATCTTTTAAGACCTCGAAGAAGCGGTATTTTAATGTTTCTTCTGACAGGCTTTTTAGCAACTCATGCTCTAGCAGTTCATCTTCGGGCCGGATTGGTCTTAGCAAAACTTCTGTACCATCGGACATTTTCCAAGGAATGATGTACTTTGTCGGATATGGGGTGATAACAAGATGAGGGTAGGGAGATGGGCAATCAACATAATCCTTGTCTATAATAATTCTGGCGTCAAGTGCACAGGATTTTCCTTTTGATATGGCGATAGGATTAATATCTATCTCGCCTATCTCTGGAAAATCGACGATCAGGTTTGAAAAACTGACAATAATTTGCTCGAGTTGGAACATATCCGCGGGGGGCTTTCCTCTGAATCCTTGAATAATCTTGTATGCTTTTGTCTCCTCCATCAGCCTTCTGGAGAGTGTCTGATTAAGTGGCGGAAGCGCAATGGAGAAATCTTTAAACACTTCAGCGGTTGTTCCTCCCATGCCAAAAAGGATAGCCATACCAAAATCCTTGTCTCTTTTTGCACCCAGAATAATCTCATAATCTACATTTTCAATCATCTTCTCGACTACTACATCTGTAACTTCTACATTAGGATACGCAGCCTTTACTCGGTTCATCATCGTAGTATACGCTTCTCTTAATTTACTTTCTGAAGCAATGTCGGTTACAACCCCGCCAATATCACTTTTATGTGTGATATGCGAAGAAGATATCTTTATAACCACCGGATAACCTATAGCCGATGCCCGGTTCGCGGCTTCTTCAACATTTTTTACTATGTAAGTTTCTGCTACGGGGATGCCATACTCACTAAGGAAGCTTTTTGATTCTGCCTCGGTTAGGATGGATCTATTTTCATTCACTGCACGCTTGATTAAAGCTTTTAAGTGGTGATTGGGTGGTGTTTGGCCAACCAGGAGATTTGCGGGAGTCTCATAAAGCAATTCAAGGTTTCTGGCGTAATGACACATATACATATAGCTCTTCACTGCTTCTTCTGGTGTTTCATAGGATGGCACATTTTGTTTGCGAAAAATCTGTCTTCCTTCAGCGACAGTCTCTCCTCCCATCCATACAGATATGACAGGAATATGTGCCTTTTTACTCATTCCAGCCAAAGCTTCAGCAAGTTTAGAAGGATCAGAAGCACCTTGAGGGGTATATATGATCAAGATACCATTTACCTCCGGATCGTTCAGACACACTTTTACGGCATCCTGATATCTTTTAATGCCTGCATCACCTAAAACATCAACAGGATTACTTTTACTCCAGTAGGGTGGCAGATTTACATCAAGCTTTTGTATTGAGTCTTTAGAGAGCTGGGCGAGTTCTCCGCCTAATTCTATCAGGGCATCTGTTGCTATAATACCCGGACCACCGGCATTTGTAATGATAGCAAGTTTGGGTCCCTTGGGAAGGTATTTGGAATCAAGAATCTCTGCAGCATTGAAAAAGTCGGAAACTTCTTTCACCCGAACAATACCGGCTCTTTTAAATGCAGCGTCATATACATCATCATCTCCGGCCATACTGCCGGTATGTGACAATGCAGCCTTGGCACTTTCATTGAACCTACCCGACTTGATAACAATAATGGGCTTGTTGCGTGTAAAGCCTCTAGCAGCACTCATGATTTTTTTTGCATTTCCCACACTTTCCATATAAATGATAATACTTTTTGTGTGAGGGTCGTCTCCTAGAAAATCTATCAAGTCACCAAAATCAACATCAAGCATGGAACCTAGAGAAGCGAACATACTAAAGCCGACATGTGCATTGACTGCCCAGTCAAGCACTGCACTCCCCAAGGCGCCACTCTGGGAAATAAAAGCAATTTTTCCTTTTTCAGGATTGGTTCTAAGGAAAGAAGCATTCAACCCTATATTGGGCCTGATAATTCCAATACAGTTTGGTCCCATGATTCTCATTCCATATTTTTCTCTGGAAGCCTTGATTTGTTTTTCAAGCTTTTTCCCTTCCTCTCCGATCTCTTTGAACCCAGCAGAAATTATTATTATTCCCTTTACTCCAGCCTTGCCGCACTCTTCAACGAGCCGGGGTACTGTTTTGGCAGGTGTTGCAATAATTGAAAGGTCTATCTCCTCAGGTATTTCTACAATGTTAGGGTAGCATTTGATCCCTGACACTTCTTCTCTCTTGGGATTAACAGGAAATATCTTGATCTCTGTTGAACCTAAAAGGTTGTCCATAATTTCTTTCCCGACTGAACCCTCTTTATCAGAGGCTCCAATAAAGGCGATAGTCTTCGGGTTAAATAGTTTGTTCATTTGCAAAACCTTTTAATCTAATTTCAGATATTTTCTTTCATGATATATGGAATACCTATTCTCTTGTAAGTATATCGATACTTCTCTTCATATTTATCCAAAAGCGACATCTAGTACCATCATAACTGCAAATCCCAACATAGCTCCAATCGTTGACAAGTCGGTTTCATCCCCTGTTTGTGATGCAGGAATCAACTCTTCTACTACCACAAATATCATAGCTCCCGCAGCAAATGAAAGTGCATAGGGAAGCAGAGGGGTGATTGAAATGACCAAATAAGCGCCTATCACTCCTGCAATTGGTTCAACGATACCGGAGAGTTGTCCATACCAAAATGCCTTTGCTCGTGAAAATCCTTCACGCCTCAAAGGAACAGAGATTGCAGCACCTTCTGGAAAGTTTTGTATGCCAATACCAATAGCAAGTGCAATAGCTCCGCCAAGCACTCCTATGTCTGGGTTGCTCGCCAATGCTCCAAAAGCAACCCCAACAGCCAATCCTTCTGGTATGTTGTGCAAAGTAATTGCCAGTATCAACAGGACACTGCGCTCCCATGATGTTTTTATGCCTTCTGCTTTTTCTATGGGGAGATTCAAGTGCAAATGCGGCAGTATCTTGTCAACTAACAGTAAAAAAGCACCGCCAGCCAAAAAACCCACTACTGCAGGAAGCCATGATGTAGTTCCACTGGCTTGGGACATCTCTATTGCAGGTGCCAAAAGTGACCAAAAACTCGCAGCGATCATAACACCTGCTGCAAAACCAAGCATTGTATTTAACACTTTGATATTGATACTTTTAAAGAAAAAAACCATAGAAGCACCCAATGCAGTTACACCCCATGTGAAGAGCGTTGCAATAAGTGCCAGCAGTACCGGGTCATATTCAAGTAGCCATTCTGTTTGCATTGGAGTCTGTACCTCTCTTTATGTGTCAATTTTGCATTCGTGAATGCAAAATTTTATATTATTGTAATATAACTAATATATATCAACTCTTAATAAGGAGGGAATGTTACAACTGACATTTTTGGGAACGAGTTTGGGAGGGAACTCTACCAAAGTGAGAAATGTGTCGGTGTTTGCACTGGAGTTTGACCAAGATAACAAAGGATATTTTTTAGACTGTGATAACGTCGTTGAGAAATTATAAAAAATCCTTAAAATTTCAATCGGGCGATTTTTCTTATACTTTATCTTAAAATATGATATTATAAGATAAAAACGAAGAGTGAGCAGTTTACAGAATAATTTTGATAAAAAGGGTAGGTATATTTTGAAAAATCTAAAAAAGATAATGGTGGGTTTTGATGTTATTAACAAAAAGAGTAATGTTCTAAAAAGAGCATTACTGATGGCAAAGGAAAATAAAGCAGAACTGTTTATCGTTTATGCTGTAGAAACGCCATGGTTTTCTATGCCAAGTTATTTTGGTGGCGAAAAGATAACCGTAGATATAAAAGAGATGACAACAAAAATAGAAAAAAAGATAAAAGAAATAAATAAAGACGATAAAGTGACTTATAACATTGTTGTAAGAGAAGGTAATGCTGAAGATGTTTTGTTGTATGAGTCAAAATTACTCAAAGCAGAGTTGGTTATAATAGGAAAAAATACAAAAGATAAAAAGAAATTTTTGGGTACAACGGCAGAAAAAGTAGCACATCAAAGCCATTTACCCGTTTTAATCGTAAAGAACAAAGTAAAAGATACTTATAAAAATATTTTAGCGCCTACAGATTTTGAGATACAGTCAAAACAGAGTGTGTCGTTTGTGAAAAACATTTGTCACTCTGCAAAGATTCAGGCAGTTCATATTTATGAACCATTTTACCCTGTAGGTATGTACAGTGTAGGTACTTATACTTTAGAAACTCTCGATATTGAGCAGTATAATGAATCTGCCTTGGCTTTTGCAAAAAATAATTTGAAAGAATTTATGCAAGAGGTTGACATCAAAAAAGGAAAAGTAATTAATGGAGGATTTAATAGTAAAGAGGTATTGCTTCAATATATAAAGAAAGAATCATACGATCTTATAGTTGTAGGTTCACGTGGCACGTCAGGCTTTAAAGCATTGCTAGGCAGTATGGCTTCTTCTATTTTAAAAGAAACGTCCACTGATGTCTTAATATATGTTCCATAGAGCAATCATCTGTAAGAGGGAGTGTAAAATAAACTGTGTAAACTCACCTCTTGCCGTCTAATCACTTAGTATATTTTGACATAATTTCACTAAAGAATATACTAAGCTGAGGGTAAATCTCAGGCCAATTCCTCAAACTGTTG
>JACDJC010002478.1_pt1 | contig 14447 bp, 12 predicted proteins | sample 7454191 | NCBI WGS metagenome assembly JACDJC01 (sample SAMN14253291, study PRJNA609438) | sludge metagenome | isolation source: sludge after 25d culture with pyrite and EDTA | collected 2018-12-20 | reverse complement strand
AGTTGATCAAGGCGCGTAGCCGCGGCTTCCGCAACAAAGCCCGCTTTCGTAACGCCATCTACTTCTATCTTGGTGGCCTGGACCTCTACCCGGATGCCGTCCGATCATAGAAATCTACCCACAGGATTTGGGGTAGAGCCAAAAAATCGAACCGTTTCATCTGGAACCTGAGAGAGCCGCACAACGGAGTCGTTCTCGCCCAGCAGGACTAGGTTTTCCAAGCCCAGTTTGTTGAGGACAAAATTGCTGTGCGTGGCAACGACAATTTGTTTGCCTTCGCATTGCTGCTCGATGCGATCCAGCAACATGTGCAGATGATCGAACGACAGGTGCGCCTCTGGCTCCTCGATGAGCACGACGTGCGCCCCATCGGCTTTACGACCCACAGCCAGCACTGTCTTCAGTGCACTTTGTTCGCCTTTGCTCGCGAACGGGAGTGGCACATCGTCGAGGTGCGCCGTCACGGTGTTCTCCCACGTGGTCCGCTGAGAAATATCGATTGCCAGACTCAAGACACGTGTGGTGAGCGATTGTCCGCTCTTCTTCAATTTGTCGTTGATGTCCTTGACGGATGGCTGCTCCCCGAACGCCTGCCGGAGACTCCGATATTGTCGTGCCAACTCGACACGCTCATTCGGAGCCAAGTGAGTCTGAATGATCTGCTGCAGGTGGTAATCCACGCCCGCCTGAAGGCGGACAGACGAGGGATCAACCATTGATGCGGTGACTGGAATGCTCCGCGCGGTAACGCCACCACCAGAAAAGCCCAGCCACTCCACCTTGTAGTACTCGGTGGGAACCAGCGTGACATCATTCGGCTGGGCAACAAATGCCCTGTATTCCCTTTCGAACCGGGCGGAATCGAAGCGTGCCCATATGCGGATCCCGCAGGTGTCCTCGTTCAACGTGTTGTTGGTGCCCAGCAAGAGATTCGCGTCACCGCCATCCTCCAAGTACACCTCGATCAGTATCTCTGGCGGTACATGCGTACAGTTGAGCTTGAGGTCGTCGACGTATGCCGTCGTGGCCGCCTGATTGACGTAGTACGGCGACAACTCTTGAGCGAATGCACGGCCATTGACGCGCCCGGTCAGCGCAAGATTGATCGCCTCGATCAGAGTCGACTTCCCGCTGTCGTTCCCACCTACAAGAATGTTGGTCCCGGGCGTGAGGTCGACCGTGAGATTGCGAAACTTACGGTAGTTCCGTATGACAACCTTCCGAATCATGACTCCCCCTACTGCCGGTTTTCTGCCTGACGGGCGATCTCCGGTGCTTATGTTTTGGAAAACACCCGATGGATGAAGTAAGAAGTCAAAGGTTGATTGCGCGATTGATAAGCGCGCTGCCTAGCCAAGTAGCCAAGGAGAGCGCAACGTATGCCGCCAGGCTGTAAAAGATGATGTTAACCGGGATGCTAGCAAGGGACGCAAGAAAGTTGTGCGGCAAACCCTCGTGGATTGGATGTGCCGACGTGCCCGCGCTATGTGTCATACGACAAGCCCACTTGACCGCCTGTAGCTAAATGCATGGCGCCGGTCGTTGCTGCTGGCGCCGCCCATCCTGTGTAGGTAGGTTTAAGGCACGATAAAATGTCGTGTCGGGCCCGGCCTCCAAAGGCAACAGTTGGTCGGTCAGCGAGGTTGATCAGTAGTTGGCCGGTCGCACCCTGAGGGGACATCCGCGAGCGTTCGCTTGCGGGATAGCTGATCGTCAACGTTCGAGGTGAGGGGGGAAAAGCGGCTTGCTGTTGGGCCACGCCTCGACTGATTGGTTAGGCGTCACCGCTATGTTGGCCACTGCGTATCCTTGAAGTAGCCCAGATCGTCCTGAATGCCCTTGATCTTCTCGTCCTCCGCCGGGTCCCAGATTGGCATGTGTAGATAGAGAATATCGGACGAGTATCCGCACTTGCCGACCTGTGGTCGGTCCGTTGCGATGCCCACGACTGTCTTGACTCTCTTGCACCGCCCGCGCACCACCAAGCAGCGAAGGAACAGCTCGCGGCTTCGATGCTCACGGTCGGCAGAGTCGCCCGTCGTGAAGACGAAGGCGGCTTCGTTGTCCGCGACTACGAGCCTCGCCGCAATGCGCGCATGGTCAGGCTGGAGAAACTGAAGGAAAGTATCGGCCAAGTTCGCGCGCTGACCGCGCGGTTGCAGTGCCATGGCAACAAGAGCCAGCTCGTTCTGCGTCACTTCATTCCGGAACATGTCGAACATCCCGTCGGTGAGGAGATCGTCGACGTAGCTCTCAATCAGACGGTCCCATGCGTATGACGAGACAAGGTCTTGATTGCGAGCCAAGTAGTCTGCGTCTTTGGTGGTCGCGGCCCAAATTCCTTCGGTAATGATGGCGAGAGCTGGCTGACCAGTGGCGGGATCAATGAGGCCGAAGTCAGAGCCGTTCCGAACATAGAGAGCCAAGAGATCTTCCGCTCCGCCGCCCACAAAGACTGGTCGTACACCACGTTCGAAGATGTTCTCTGCGGCGCGCAGATAACGCACGAAGTCAGTTACTGTCGTCAGTTCGCTAAATGTCGCATCGAGACTCTGCTCGTCCAGGAGGTGAACGAAGCCGTGACCGAAATCCCCCCACTTCAGCGGAACTTGGCCGCGGCCTCCGAGGGAGACCGTGACGCGATGAAATTGGCGATCATCTCTTGGAGGCAACATGACCTCTCGTCCGTCGCTTCTCACCACTCGATCAGACACTCGAAGCCAACGCTCGGCACCCCAGATTTGCTTGACCGACTTGTCAATCGCGGTTTTCTGCCACCGATCCCAGCCAGTCTTGTCGCCGGTATCTCGGTACTCGATCTCCTTGACGGAGAAGATGATGATGTGAGGGCCGCAGATGACAAGGCAGTCGCACAACTCTTTGCCTCCCTTGCCAACAGGATTCGCATGAGTCCAAAGCCGGAGGAAGCTGTTTGTGCTCAGCCGAGTGACGAGGGCTTCTGAGGGCGTGAGGCCTTCGGCCATGGTGGTTGTAGCGCCTAATGCTGAGTTAAGCGGCGGCGTAGCCGTTCGCCTTGAACGATTTGTTACGCATCGAGCCTCAAAACGACAAACGTGCGTTTCCGTGGCCACCACTCAGGCTTGTGCCACTGATCCAGCCAAAGATATACCTCCCCAATGATCCGGAATGACTCGGAGGCATTGGAAACTTCCTCCGTTGCGAAGTGCGAGCCATGGAAAAGCGGGTTGCGAACCGCACGATAGAAATGTCGAAGCTCCCCCCAGAACTGAGGATCGACGTGTTGAATGCTGAGGTCAGGATGTATCAGGCTCGGCAGGTGATGGTAGAAGGCCGCCGCAGCTCCCGCCCCGCGTTGAATCGAAAACGGGTTTCTGACCTGTGCATTCAGGTCTGGAGTCATCTTGCTCATGGTTTGAAGTTTGATCCATGAAGCACCCACCGTGTATGACTCCACGCCCTGAATAGCGCGCTGAACCAGCGTAGAAAGCAAATCCTCTCCCCCGCCGTGCCAGTCAAATACTGGTGTCTTGATAGGGCGCGTGACCCCTTTCAGAGCGGCCTCAAACTCGGGGCTAAGCAACATCTCGTGTGTGTAATGAAACTCTTCTCTCAAATTTGAGAGCGGGATGTTGCCCATGCTGGGTTCAAATGCCATGCGGCCTCGACTAGACGCCCAACGCTTTGTAGACCCCGTATCGGGGAATTTGCAGGCATCGTCCAACGCTGCGCGCGCAACGTCAAGCAGGTAAGTCCTGCGCGCCACCAGACACTTGCCCGACAGAAGCCAAATGCGTGGCGGGGAAGGCCGGCTTGCATATCGCACGAAACGCGAGCGTTACGGGCTATCTGCCCCGAAACGACGACATGCAACCCTGGTGCAGGGCGCAAATCATCCTAGAGCGACGCGAGCCAGGTCTCAAATTCCCCCGTCCAAGCACACTTCGAACGGCTGCTATCCGGCAGTCCGCCAGCGGCGGCGACTGTCCGGTTGTGGCCGAAACCGGCCAGTCGACTCTGCAGGCCAGCGCACCATGCAAGCCTCGCCAATCCCCGTAGCAACGGCCTTCACCCCAATGTCGGGACCGGATAGCGCGCGGCCGACGATGATCCGCGCAGTCCCTGGAGGTAGTCGGTTTCGCTGGCCGCGCCGATCAGTTGTGCTGGTGAAGATAGGCAGGCAACTGGCATCTTTCCATGTTGATGTTGACGCCATTACGCCCACACAGCTGACGGATCACCGTGTGGAGTGAGCATCGGGATCCGGGCCTATCCCACAGGTTTGGCGTCAAACGCGTCAGCAAACATCCGACGCGCCGGCACAACGGTGCTAGCAGAACTGCAAGACGTTGCCGTCGCGGTCGAACGCGGCGAACTCGGCCACGCGCCCGTCGTTGATTGCATTGACCATGAAGCGCAGCGGCTGCGCGGCTTCGTCGGAGGATGGCGCGATGCCGGCGCGACCGGACAGGCTGCCGACAAACACGATGTCCCAGTGCAGGCCGGCGGCTTTTGATTCCTCCACCAGCGCCGCGAAGCTGGCAACTTCTTCCGGCGCCTTGTCCACGCACAGGCTGGGCGAGAGGTTGCCGCCTTCGCCGGCCTGCATGCGGGCGCGCTGGGCCTCGGTGGCTGCCTCCGGCAACTCGATCCGCGCAAAGGTGAACAGCAATCGCTGTGGCTGTGGCTGCTGGCGACTGGCGTCGAGCAGGTCTTGGAAGCTGGCCAGGGTCATTGCTGCGGATGCGGTCGTCGGGAGGGTAGCCAAAACTTACCACGCATTGTCGTGGCCTGTATCCATGGTCGTGACAACGTGCCGCACGCAGGCTTGATGTCGATCAATTGGGGGCGGTGTGCCGGCAGGTTAGTCTGGCAGCGGATTTGGTGAGTCCGTTCCACCGGGCCGGCGGGCGAACCTGCTGGCGACGGGTTGCGGCACGATGGGCTTGACCGCAAACTGGCAGGGTTTTTCGAAACGATAGTGGAGCGACGATGCGGGCTCTGGTTGATCATCACGGGCGTTCTTTCCCTTATTTGCGCCTGTCGTTGACCGAAGCGTGCAACTACCGCTGTGTCTATTGCCTGCCGGATGGTTACCAGGCCGATGGCAGCCCAAAATTCCTCGCCCTGGGCGAGATCGAGCGACTGGTGCGTGGATTCGCCGCGCTGGGCATGAGCAAGATTCGCCTGACCGGCGGCGAGCCGAGCCTGCGCAAGGACCTGCCGGCCATCATTGCCGCCGTGTCCGCGGTGCCGGGGGTCCGCCGGATCGCGCTGACCACCAACGGCTGCCGCCTGCCGCGCCTGGTGCGTGGTTGGCGCGAGGCTGGCTTGACCGCGCTCAATGTCAGCCTCGACAGCCTCGACCCCCAGCGTTTCCTGGCGATCACCGGGCACGACCGCTTCGCCGAGGTCACTGCGGGCATCGAGGAGGCGCTCGGGCTCGGGTTCGATGCCGTGAAAGTCAACGCGGTGCTGTTGCGCGGACGCAACGACGACGAGCTGCCCGGCTGGCTGGAGTATCTGAGGGAACGCGATCTGGCGGTACGCTTCATCGAACTGATGCGGACCGGCGACAACCGCGAATTCTTCGAGCGCCACCATTTGCGCGCCGAGTCGCTGCAGCAGCAATTGCTGGCCGCGGGCTGGCAGTTGCGCGAACGTGCCGCCGATGCCGGCCCCGCGCTGGAATATGCGCACGCGGATTACCGCGGCCGCATCGGCGTGATTGCGCCGTACGCCCGGGATTTCTGCGCGGGCTGCAACCGCCTGCGGGTCACCGCGCGCGGCGATCTGCGACTGTGCCTGTTCGGCGACTTCGGGGTTCCGCTGCGACCCTTGCTGCAATACGACGCCGATCATGACGCCCTGGTCGCACGCATTGCCACCCAACTGGGCCTGAAGGCGGCCGGCCACGGCTTGCACCAGGGCCTGACCGGAATTACCCCCCACCTGGCCTCGATCGGAGGATGAACATGCCTGTTGCCACGGACCACCCGGCCGCTTTCCACATGGCCGACATCCGCGACAAGCGGCCAACCCGTCGTCGCGCCGTCGCCGTGGGCGAATTTCAGGCCGGTCCGGTGGCATGGCCGCTGATCGTCGAACGCCGTCTGCCCAAGGGCGATGCCCTGGTGATGGCCGAGGTGGCCGGCCTGCAGGGGGCCAAGCAAGCTTCGGTGCTGATGCCCTTGTGCCATCCGCTGCCGCTGGAACTGGTGGGAGTGCGTTGCGAGCCGGTGGCCGAGCGCCATGTGATCCGGGTCTATTGCGAGGTGGCCACCGAGGCGCGTACCGGCGTGGAAATGGAGGCGCTGGCCGGGGTCAGCGCGGCTCTGCTGACCCTGTACGACCTGACCAAGCCGGTCGAACCGGCGCTGACTATCGGCGGCATCCGGCTACTGTTCAAGGAAGGCGGCAAGAAGGGCTTGTGGCGACACCCCGATGGCATGAGCGAGGCGGAATGCGCCCACTACCGGCCGCGCGACATCGCACGCCTGGATAACGTGCCGTGCGCGGTGATCACGCTCAGCGATCGTGCCCATGCTGGCACCTACGAGGACCGCTCCGGCCCGCTGCTGGTGGATCGCCTCAAGGCGCTGGGGGCACGGCTGGATCAGGTCGAACTGCTGCCCGACGGTATTGAACCGCTGGCCACGCGGTTGCGCGCGCTGGCGGACGCAGGAACCCGCTTGTGCCTGTGCACTGGCGGCACCGGTTTGGGGCCGCGCGATCTCACCCCCGAAGCGCTGGTCCAGGTGGCCGATCGTCGCATCACCGGGCTGGCCGAGATGTTCCGCAGCGAAAGCGCCCGCCACACCCCCATGGCCTGGCTGAGCCGGGCCGAGGTGGTGCAAGTCGGAGGCATGCTGGTGTTCGCGCTGCCGGGCAGCCCCCGGGCCGCGAAACAAGGTATCGACATCCTGGCACCGTTGCTGGCGCACGCGCTGGCGATGATGAACCAGGAGGATCATCCATGAACGGCTACTACGACGCACTGGCGATCATTCTCGAGCGGTCGCATCGGCTGCCGAGCCGACGTTGCCCGTCCATGCAGGCGCTGGGACAGGTCCTGGCCCAACCGGTCGTCAGTCCGGCCGACCTGCCGCCGTTCGACAACACCGCCATGGATGGTTTCGCGCTGTGCGCCGGCAGTGCGCGCCTACCGGCCGGCAGCGAATACGCGGTGATGGGAGCGCAGGCTGCCGGGGATGCCTTGGTGCAGGCCGATGGTGGTGCCTGGGAAATCATGACCGGTGCCCGCATTCCGACGGGTATGGACACGGTCATTCCGGTGGAGCAGATCGAGGTCATCCGGCGCGATGAGGATGGTCGCCCCCTGAACATCCGGCTGGGCGTCGACGTCGTGGCCGGACAACATCTGCGTCGGTGTGGCGAGGACGTGCCGCGCGATGCCGAGGTAATGGCCCCGGGCGACCTGCTGCAGGCGCAGCATCTGGCACTGCTGGCGGCCCTGGGGATCGCCGAGGTGGAGGTGGTGCGGCGCCCGCGGGTGGCAGTGATCTGCACCGGCCGCGAGCTGGTGGATGATCCCGCGCAACCGCTGCAGTCGGGGCAGATCCGCAACAGCAACGGCCCATTCCTGGCCGCGCGCGTGGTTGCGGCCGGTGCGGAGGTGGTGTACCAGCAGACGGTGGGCGATGAGCCGGCCGCGTTCGTGCAGGCGATGGAGCAGGCGCTGCAGGCTGGCGCAGAGGTGGTGCTGAGTACCGGCGCCGTCTCGATGGGCCGCCACGACTTCGTGCCGGAGGCGTTGCGCGGACTGGGCGCGGACATCCATTTTCACAAGGTGCAGATTCGTCCAGGCAGGCCCCTGCTTTTTGCGAGCCTGCCCGGTGGCGCCCTGTGCTTCGGGCTGCCGGGCAACCCGTCGTCCGGTGCGGTCGGCCTGCGTTTTTTCGTGGAGCCGGCATTGCGCCGCATGCTCGGCCTGCCGCTGGAGCGGCCGCTGCGGCTGCCGCTGCGGGGCCACTTCGACAAACGTGTCCCGCTGCGATACTTTCTCAAGGGCAAGGTGGTGCTGACCGACGACGGCCAGTTGTGTGCCACGGTGCTGGCCGGGCAGGAGTCGTTCCGGATCCGGCCCTTGCTGGATGCCAATGCCTGGGTGGTGATCGCCGAGGATGCTGAAAGTTGCGATGCTGGCGGCCTGGTCGATGTATACGGGCTGGGGCATCTGCAACCACCGATGATCGGGAGTGCGGCATGAAGGTCGAAGTCAGCTTGTTTGGCGCGTTCCGCGAGTACGAACCCGGTGCGCTGGTGGTGCTGGATATCCCTGCCGATGCGCGGGTAGCCGACCTGCGCAGTGCGCTGTCGGTGCATGGTCAGGCGCACTGGGCAGGATTCAAGGAGGGTTTGCTGCAACGCTCCGCGTTTGCCAGCGAAGCGTGCATCCTGCGCGACCATGAACCGTTGCCCGATGGCGAGCGGATCGTGGTGTTGCCACCGGTCGGCGGGGGTTGATATGGACGGATTCTGCGGTGTCATCGTGGACGTGGCGCACGACCGGATTGATCCGGCGGTGGCGCTGGAGTTCGTTTCCGACCCGGGCTTTGGCGGCTTGTCCCTGTTCGTCGGTCGGGTACGCGACCACAACCAGGGGCGTGCGGTCACCGGCATCAGCTATGACGTTTTCGACAAGCTGGCCCTGGTCGGCTTCGATGAGATCGCCCGGCGGGCGCAGATGCAGTTCGGGCCAGACCTTCGAATCTACATTGCCCACGCCAAGGGGCGGCTGGACATCGGCGACGTCGCCGTGGTCGTGGCCGCCGGAACGCCGCATCGCGACGAGGCATTCCGCGCCTGCCGCCAGGTGATCGAGGCGGTCAAGCACGGCAGCCCGATCTGGAAGCAGGAGCACTACCAGAACGGCAGCAGCGAGTGGAGCGAGGGCTGCTCGCTGTGCGTCGCCGAGGATGGACACGTTGCCGAGTCGCCGCACAGTGGTCACGTCCACGGGTGAACGCCGGGTCCGTGTTCCACGGCGTCGTACTGGCCGGTGGCCGCTCCTCGCGCATGGGCACCGACAAGGCCGGTCTGTCGTGGCACGGTCGACCGCTGCTGGAGCACATGCATGGCCTGCTTGAGCAGGCCGGAGCCGCCCGGATACTGGTCAGCGGACCGTATGCCGGCCCGGACGGAATGCCCGATCGGGAGACTGGACTGGGTCCGCTGGGCGGGCTGCTGACGCTGGCGCAGACGCAGGCGGACGGGATCTATCTACTGGTGCCGGTGGACATGCCGTTGCTGACCGCATCGATGCTGCAGCGGTTGGTGGTCGCGGTTGCCGCGGAGCAGGGAGCGTCCGGCGCGATCTGGGCGCGGCATGCCTTGCCGCTGTGCCTGCGCCTGGACACCGCAGCGCGCAGCGCGATGACGGATCTCGCCAGGCAACCGCGACCGGCGCGCTCGCTGCGTGCGCTGCACGCTGCGCTCGGCGGGACGGAACTCGCGCTTGCCGAAGGCGACGCGCGCTGCCTGGTCAATTGCAACACGCCCGAAGAGTGGCGGGGAGTGGCAACATGAAACTGCAGATCAGCGGCCAGCATTGGCGTGTGCGCATCAACGAGGATGAACTGCAGCGTCTGCGCGATGGCCACGCGCTGAGCAGCGTCAGCATGCTGCCCGATGACGCAGTCTTCCGCTATCTGCTGGAGCTCGTCCCGGCGTCGCAGGCGAGCGTCGGCAGGGATGACGACAGCTGGAAAATCTCGCTGCCTGCAGCCGCTGTGGATGCCTACGTGCAGCGCCTGCCGTGTCGCGATGGCGTGGATTTCGTGTTGCCCGCCACCACCGACACGGCGCTTGAGCTGGCATTCGAGGTGGACGTGCGCGACAGCGTACGCCAGCGTGGCGCACGGCCCCGCCGACGCTGATAGTTGCACCCCGGCCCCGTGGTCGTGGCTTCTCGTTGTCTCCTTACCGTTGTGAACTTTTGCTGGTGCCTCGCGCCAGGGAAGTTGCTGCGGCAGGAAGCCGCACCTGCGTCACCGTGGATGGCCTGTCCGGCAGGGGTTTCGACGTCCGCACACGACGCGAACGCCCGCATGGCAAGGCTGGTGTCGTCCTTGCACACGCGACGGTACCGGAGCGGTAGCCGCCGGATCGAACGGGTCACGATTGCACGATTGATCGAAGTCAATAACCGCACCAAACCGCTCACCTAGGCTGCCATGGCCGGGGCAGTAGCCCGCGCCGGGAATGCGTTGGCTTTTCCCGCTTGCAGAATCGATTTCCACGAGGCTTCCGCATGAGCTACTTGCTTGACCGACTGCAATTTTTCAAGCGCAAGACGAGCACGTTTTCCGACGGTCACGGCGTCACCAGCGGCGACAACCGCGACTGGGAGAACTCCTACCGTGCGCGCTGGCAGTACGACAAGATCGTACGCTCCACCCACGGCGTGAATTGCACCGGCTCGTGCAGCTGGAAAATCTACGTCAAGAACGGCCTGGTGACCTGGGAAACCCAGCAGACCGACTACCCCCGCACGCGCCCCGATCTGCCCAATCACGAACCGCGTGGCTGCCCGCGTGGCGCCAGCTATTCGTGGTACCTGTACAGCGCCAACCGCCTGAAATATCCGTTGGTGCGCGGCGCGCTGCTGCGCATGTGGCGCGAGGCGCGCAAGACGATGGCGCCGGTCGATGCCTGGGCCAGCATCGTCGAGGATCCGATCAAGGCGGCCGACTACAAGAGCAAGCGCGGCATGGGCGGGTTCGCGCGCGTGCGCTGGGACGAGGCCAACGAGATCATCGCCGCGTCGAACCTGTACACCACCAAGCAGTACGGCCCCGATCGCGTCGTCGGCTTCTCGCCGATCCCGGCGATGTCGATGATTTCCTACGCCGCTGGCGCGCGCTACCTGTCGCTGCTCGGCGGCGCCTGCCTGTCGTTCTACGACTGGTACTGCGATCTGCCGCCGGCCTCGCCGCAGGTGTGGGGCGAGCAGACCGACGTGCCGGAGTCGGCCGACTGGTACAACAGCCGCTACATCATCGCCTGGGGCTCGAACGTGCCGCAGACGCGCTCACCGGATGCCCACTTCTTCACCGAGGCGCGCTACAACGGCACCAAGACCGTGTCGATCTGCCCGGATTACTCCGAGCTGGCCAAGCTCACCGACCATTGGCTGCATCCCAAGCAGGGCACCGATGCCGCGCTGGCGTTTGCCTTCGGCCATGTGATCCTGAAAGAGTTCCACGTCGACAACCCGTCCGAGTACTTCACCGACTACTGCCGCCAGTATTCGGACATGCCGCTGCTGGTGCGGCTGGAGAAACGCGCCGATGGCCGACTGGTGCCGGAGCGCTTCCTGCGTGCCAGCGATCTGGGCGGGCTCGGCGAAGCGAACAATCCGGAGTGGAAGACCCTGGCGTTCGACGAGAACAGCGGGGAAATCACCGTGCCGGGTGGCTCAGTGGGCTTCCGCTGGGGCGAGAAGGGCAAATGGAACATCGAGGAAAAGGACACCAACGGTCGCGCCACCCGGTTGCGGCTGAGCCTCAAGGATTTCGACGAAGGCATCGAGGCGGTGAGCTTTCCGTACTTCGGTGGCATCGAGCACGACCACTGGACCGCTTCGAAGTTTGACGACATCCTCGAACGGCATATCCCGGTGCGCAAACTGGCACTGGCCGACGGCAAGGAATGGGCCGTGGCGACCGTGTACGACCTGCTGCTCGCGCAGTACGGTGTGGATCGCGGCTTCGGCGGCCCCAATGTCGCCGCCAACTTCGACGACAACGTCCCGGGCACCCCGGCGTGGCAGGAAAAGATCACCGGTGTGCCGCGCAACGAAGTGATCGAGATCGCGCGCGAGTTCGCACGCACGGCCGACAAGACCCACGGCCGCAGCATGATCATCGTCGGCGCCGGCATGAACCACTGGTTCCACAACGACATGAATTACCGCGGCCTGATCAACATGTTGATCATGTGCGGTTGCGTGGGCCAGACCGGTGGCGGCTGGGCGCATTATGTTGGCCAGGAAAAACTGCGTCCGCAGACCGGCTGGATCCCGCTGACTTTCGCGCTGGACTGGTGCCGACCGCCGCGGCAAATGAACGGCACCTCCTATTACTACTTCAATACCGACCAGTGGCGCTACGAAAAGGTCAAGGTCAACGAGTTGCTGTCGCCGCTGGCCGACGCCGGCAAATACTCCGGTTCGCTGGCGGACTTCAACTTGCGTGCCGTGCGCATGGGCTGGCTGCCGTGTGCGCCGCAGCTCGATCGCAATCCGCTGCAGGTGGCGCGCGACGCCGCGCAGTCCGGTCAGGCGCCGTCGGACTACGTGGTCGACCAGCTCAAGTCCGGCAAACTCGATTTCGCCTTCGCCGATCCCGACTCGCCGCAGAACTTTCCGCGCGTGATGTTCGTGTGGCGTTCCAACCTGCTCGGTTCCTCCGGCAAGGGCCACGAGTACATGCTGCGGCACATGCTTGGCACACGCCATGGCCTGCAGGGCAAGGATCTGGGCGAGATGGGCGAGGTCAAGCCCGAGGAGATCAAGTGGCGCGACCAGGCGCCGGAAGGCAAGCTCGACCTGCTGGTCACGCTCGACTTCCGCATGTGCACCACCGCGCTGTATTCGGACGTGGTGCTGCCCACAGCGACCTGGTACGAGAAGAACGACCTCAACACCTCGGACATGCATCCGTTCATCCATCCGTTGTCCAAGGCGGTGGATCCGGCGTGGGAATCGCGCAGCGACTGGGACATCTTCAAGGGTGTCGCGCGCACCGTCAGCGCGATGGCGCCGGGTGTGCTCGGCGTCGAGCAGGATGTGGTGCTGGTGCCGACGCAGCATGACACCGCCGGCGAATTGGCCATGCCGTTCGACGTGCGCGACTGGAAGAAGGGCGAGTGCGAACCGATCCCGGGCAGGACCATGCCGTCCATCTCGGTGGTCGAACGTGACTATCCGAACCTGTACAAGAAGTTCACCTCGCTGGGGCCGTTGCTGGACAAGCTCGGCAACGGTGGCAAGGGCATGAACTGGGATACGAAGGAGGAGGTCGAGTTCCTGGGCAAGCTCAACCACAGCGTGCTCGACGAGGGTGTCAGCCAAGGCCGGCCGCAGATTGAATCGGCGATCGACGCCTGCGAAGTGGTACTGCATCTGGCGCCGGAAACCAACGGGCACGTCGCAGTGAAGGCATGGGAGTCGCTCGGTACGTTCACCGGACGCGACCATACCCATCTGGCCAAGGGCAAGGAGCACGAGGCGATCCGCTTCCGCGACATCGTTGCGCAGCCGCGCAAGATCATCTCTTCGCCAATCTGGTCAGGGCTGGAGGACGATCACGTCAGCTACAGCGCCGGCTACACCAACGTCCACGAGTGCATTCCGTGGCGGACCCTGACCGGCCGCCAGCAGTTCTACCAGGATCACGAGTGGATGGTGGCGTTCGGCGAGGGCTTCATGAGCTACCGTCCGCCGGTCGACACCAAGACCATCAAGCCGCTGCTGGACAAGCGTGGCAACGGCAACAAGGAGATCGTGCTCAACTGGATCACGCCGCACCAGAAGTGGGGCATCCACAGCACCTACAGCGACAACCTGATCATGCAGACCCTGTCGCGCGGCGGCCCGATCGTGTGGATCAGCGAGGACGATGCGCGCGCAGTCGGGATCGAGGACAACGACTGGATCGAGCTGTACAACGTCAACGGTGCGATTACCGCGCGCGCCGTGGTCAGCCAACGCGTGATGCCGGGCATGGCGATGATGTACCAAGCCCAGGAACGCATCATCAATATTCCCGGCTCGGAGATCACCGGTACCCGTGGCGGCATCCACAACTCGGTGACGCGGGTGGTGATCAAGCCCACGCACATGATCGGCGGATACGCGCAACTCGCCTACGGCTTCAATTACTACGGTACCTGCGGCACCAACCGCGACGAGTTCGTGATCGTGCGCAAGATGAACACGATCGATTGGCTGGATGGTGAAGCAGCGCCGAAGTCGGCGGAGGAGATTGCCTGATGAAAGTGCGTGCTCAAATCGCGATGGTGCTCAACCTCGACAAGTGCATCGGTTGCCACACCTGCTCGATCACCTGCAAGAACGTCTGGACCTCGCGCGAAGGCGTCGAGTACGCCTGGTTCAACAACGTCGAGACCAAGCCCGGCATCGGCTATCCGAAGGAGTGGGAGAACCAGGACAAGTGGAACGGCGGCTGGGTGCGCACCCGCGGCGGCAAGCTGGTGCCGAAGGCGGGCGGGCGCTGGCGGATGCTGGCCAAGATCTTCGCCAACCCCGACCTGCCGCAGATCGACGACTATTACGAGCCGTTCGACTTCGATTACCAGCACCTGCACGAGGCGCCGGAGGTCAAGCATCAGCCCACGGCGCGGCCACGCTCGCAGATTGGCGGCCAGCGCATGCAGAAGATCCACTGGGGCCCGAACTGGGAGGAGATCCTCGGCACCGAGTT